>Ga0187827_10008696_pt1 | contig 10925 bp, 12 predicted proteins | sample ETNtaG_39_FD_167969 | JGI IMG/M metagenome (GOLD analysis project Ga0187827, IMG submission 167969) | Marine microbial and viral communities from oxygen minimum zone, Eastern Pacific Ocean - ETNP2014_SV_150_PacBio MetaG (Illumina Assembly) | ecosystem: Environmental > Aquatic > Marine > Hypoxic... | reverse complement strand
GTTAGAAACTTGGGTATGGCTTGATACAACCTAGAGTTGTGTGAATAAAACAATCTTTTTTCTTGATATTAATATGGGATTATGATTTATAGAGTTAGTCTAACAATTAACTGAAAGGATAGTTATGGCTAAAACAAAAAGCACAACAATCCAAAAATTAAGAATAGACAAAAAAACAAAGACTACTATTCTTAACTATGGATTAATCAAAGATAGTATTAAATCTTTAACTAAACAAAGTAGTTTAATTAAAGAGGAGATATTACCATACTTTGAAAAACAAAATGCAATTGTTTTAATTGGTATGGACAATGGTTATGAGGGTTATGCTCAAAGAATAAATAGACAATCAAAAAGATTTGATATGGCTAAATTCAAAGAGACTAATCCTAAACTGTATGCTCAATATCTTATTGATAGTGAAAGTACAGAAATCAAAGTTAGTTTTAAGGTAGTTGATGCCAAGAAATAATTTAATCACACTATTAGGAACTGAACTAACTAACACACTCGGCAACCAAATTGAGCGACCAACTAATAGACCGATAATTGAAAAAAAAATCAATTATCAAATACTCTATAAAATGGTTGAAAGTGCAATTGAGGAAGTATTGTTAGAATATCCTAACGATCCAATTGTTGAGGTGTTAAGAGATAAGATTATAAATAATCTTAAGCCAGTTATTAAAGAAATCATAAAAGAATAATAACTCAAATAAACGTGGCGCTAACGCGCCACGTTCCACGTTCAACGTTCAACAATCATTTAATTATTAAACATTAAACACCATGCACCAGGTACCTGGTACTCGCCACGTTCCACGTTCAACGTTCAACAATCATTTAATTATTAAACATTAAACACCATGCACCCGGTACGGCAGCTCGTGGCTGTTAGTTGAATTGTTTAGCATTACCAACAACAATAACCACCACCACCACCACCACCTGCACCAGCCCGAACAGAATCCTGCTGTTTCGTGCCTGATCTACTTGATAGAGGTACCAACATCTAGTAGAACATAAAGCACAACCCACAACATGAGGTGTCGCGTTGCAACTTCGAGTTGTATGACGTCGGCGATCTTTAAACCGAGAAACACACATGTATAATGGGTCTAAACGATATGGGACTCCTTCTAAAAAAATTTTGGAAAATTTTAACCTTATGAACCTTGATTTATTAACAGTTGACCAACTAAGAAACAGAGTCGAAAAGACGTGGATCGAGCATATTAAGCTTTGCCAAGACAACTTTATGTACTTTGTACGGGAAGTCTGGCCAGAATTTATTTACCGTAAGGCTACTAAACCTTCGGAATGGGGGCACCACCAAATTATTGCTAATGAATTTACCAAGATTTCTGAAGAAAGAAAAGGTCGGCTTATTGTTAATATGCCTCCTCGACATACAAAATCAGAATTTGCTTCTATTCACTTTCCAGCTTGGCTGATAGGTCGAAACCCTAAAATGAAATTGATGCAAATATCGCACAACACGGAACTCGCAACACGGTTTGGAAGTAAAGTTAGAAATTTATTAGCTTCTCCAGAGTATGCACAAATCTTTGGAGACGTTAGACTACGAGAAGACGCCAAGGCCAAGGGCAAGTGGGAGACCAATCATGGTGGCGAATACTTCGCTGCCGGCGTAGGAGGTGCAATTACTGGACGTGGAGCGGATCTCATGATTATTGATGATCCCCACACGGAGCAGGATTCGTATTCCGAGGGGGCCATGGACCGTGCTTATGAGTGGTATACATCTGGACCCAGACAACGTTTGCAACCTGGAGGTTCGATTGTTTTGGTTATGACGCGTTGGGCCGAGAATGATTTAACAGGTCGCTTGCTTAGAGCTCAAGCCGAACCGAAAGCAGATCGATGGAAACAAATTTCTTTTCCTGCGATTCTTGAATCGGGTAATCCTGTCTGGCCTGAATACTGGGATCTCGAAGAACTTCAAAAAGTCAAAGCTTCTCTACCCATTCGAAATTGGTCTTCTCAGTATATGCAGAATCCAACTTCGGAAGAAGGAGCCATTATCAAACGGGAATGGTGGCAAAAATGGGAAGGCAAAATTCCTAAACTCAAACACGTCATGCAAAGTTATGACACCGCTTTTTCTAAAAAGGAAACGGCTGACTATTCAGCGATTACAACCTGGGGCATTTTTCAACCCTATGAAGATATGGGGGATGCTTTAATTCTACTGGATGCCGTTCGAGGAAAATTTGATTTTCCAGAACTTAAGATTGTAGCCCTCGATCAGTATAAATACTGGGAACCTGAATCGGTTATTATTGAAGCGAAAGCAACAGGTGTTCCTCTTGCTCAGGAATTCAGGCGAATGGCTATTCCTGTGGTCGATTTTGTTCCTTCTAAAGGCAAAGATAAGCATGCACGGGTCAATGCTGTAGCTCCCGTCTTTGAATCAGGACAGGTCTGGTATCCTGAAAATGAGAAATTTGCTGAAGAGGTCATCGAAGAATGTGCCGCTTTTCCGCATGGAGAAAATGATGACTATGTAGATACAATGACCCAGGCTGTGTTAAGATACCGTCAAGGGTATTTTGTATCCACTTATTCGGACTGGGAAGAAGAAAAGAAGTTCCAGGAACAAAAAAAGTATGTGTATTACTAATGACAATATATAGATTTGGACGTCCTATTTTAAGTTTTCTTTTTAAAAAGACACGTATACAAGAGCGTGCTCAAAAAATATTTGAAAAACTTGTTGGAGAGAATCAGGCTGCAGGCTTAAGCAGGGATTCTGCCTATAACGCAGCTAAACAAGAGCTTAAGAAAAAATTTAAACTTAAAACAGACCTTAAAGGAAATGTCCTTAATAGGAGCGAAGGTGGAGAAATTGTCTTTGGGAAAAACGTTGATAAGGATTTGTTATGAGTTTAAAAAGTCGAGCACTTCTAGCTGTCATTAAAGCAGTCAGGATCCCCGGGAAGAAAAAACTTCCAAAAACACAAATAATAATAAATAGAATTAAAGCTAAAAAACAGCGCTATGAAAGTCTTAAAAAGAAGGGGCCTAGAATACAAACTTCATCAGAATTAAGATATAAATCCAAACAAAAACCTATACATCCTCACGGAGGACCAGGAGAGATTACACAAAGAGGGACGCACTATGGATTAAAAGGAAGAGAACATAAATTTCATTCATCTAAATTAGCGGTTGCTTTAAAACATCCTAGATTTCAGAATTGGCCTCATGACCGAGAAAGCTGGAGATCTCAAATGGATCGAATATATGGAGGTATATTTCATCCTAAAAAAAGTATAAAGATACTAACTAAAAAACTTAAAAAGAAAAAAGTTAAAAAATTATTAGCAGGTGGCTTATTGTATCCTGGAATTAGGGTTGCTGTTAAATATGCTCGTCCACTTTGGAAAGCAGCAAGTAAAAAAGTTTATGATCGAGCAGGTAAGACATCTATGTCAAAATTACAAATTAAACTTAATAAAGCTAGTGATTTACAAAAAAATTTTAGCAAAATGCAGCTTAAAGATTTATCTTCGACTCAAATAAAAGAAATGAGTAAATTTTTACCCAAACTTAAAGCTTATAAAAGCAAAATTAAAGACACAGCTAAAGCATGGTTAGAAAAAGAATATCGTTTTGGTAAAAAGAAAAAAATATTACATAGTGAAGGTGGCGAAGTAGTAGTTGGAAAAAATGTTGATAGGAGTTTATTATAATGCAAGAAGCTTTGCGTGGAGCTCTGATTAAAAAGGGAACGAAGCTGGCTTATAAACTGGCAATCAAGAAGTATCCTCAGGTCTTCAAAAAGAAAAAATATTCCGTTGCTGAATATAAAGCTAAAAAAATGAGGAAAACTCCTGAGCTTGCGCCTCTAGGAGTAACAAAAATAGCAGCTAATGATTTACGAAAATTGGCGGTGGCACAAGCCATTAAAACCAGGCTTACAAAATTGGGCAACATAGCTATTAAGCATCATAAAAAAATGCATAAGATAATAAAAGATAAAGTTAAATATTACGGTCAAGAAGCAAACTGGGATCGAGGGGGAAAGGCAAAGCTTAGGTTTAAAGATTTAAAACAAGTTTCAAATATTGGTAAATATAATCAGCCTGCTACTAAAAGAAAATTAGAAAACATAGGAAAACAATATGAAAATTTAACCAAGTATCAAGATATTCTTAAAGCTAAAACAGCGACTAAGCATAGTGAAGGTGGCGAAGTGGTCATTAGCAAAAATGTAGATAGGAGTTTATTATGAGCAGAAAAAAGAAAAGATTAAAAAGAGCGCTTCTAGCAGGACTAACGGCATACGCTGGATCTAAATTAGGAGCCAATAAAACATTATCAGGAGAAACTGTTAAAACTCTCCCAGTTACAATGGGGTATAAAGGAGTGCCAGAAATTACAGGTTGGAATTGGTCTTTACTGGAAAAACCTACTACAATGAAAGGTGGAGGAGAAATAATTATAGGTAAAAACGTAGATAAGGATTTATTGTAATGGCAGACAAATACGAACCTTACGAAAAACCATCGGCAGTTCCGGGAGCCTTGGCTGTTGGAGGAATTGGAGCGTTAGCTTATTTAGCCAGAAAAAAAATACCCGGTCTCAAGATTCTAGAAAAGATTGCAAAACAAAAAACGCCTGTGGTTTCCGAAGCACGGATCACGCCCCAGGTCGTTGATAAAGTAACAGAGGCTACTAAGATTGCTAAAACACCCACGACTCAAGCCAAAGAATTAATTGTTCAGTCTCACCCCCAAAGAAAATTTGCCGATATTAAAGGACAGCTAGATCTGGTGGCTACCAAAGCGAAAACGGCTCCCTTAACTCAGGGTTCGAATCAAGGTCGATTCGGCTCTTCCTTATATGATTTTATTGCTCAGCATCCTGCCTATAAACCATTGGATGCCAAGGTCTGGATTAAAGAACTTTCTAATTTTAATCGTTTAGCTAATTTTAAAAGTGGACAAGCAGGATTTCAAAAAGTCAGAATGAATGTCACTAAAGCCGAACTCGAAGACGCCAACATTCTTCGATTTGACGGAGAGAAAGTGATGGGAGGATTTTTAACCGTCGCGCGAGACTCAGGGCTCAAGGTCAGTAAGCTGGATCTTCTTAAAATGATTAATAATTCTCCTGCGGTGAATTTACGGGTAAAACGTTTTGAGTTTGTGACTCCGATGGTGGAAGAATCGCAAATTATAGCTAAGGATCTAGCTCGATATACTAATGATGCAGAAGCCATTGTTAATAACTATAAAGGCACTATTGAATCGGTTGGAGCTGGAAATAAGCTGATTAGTTATGGACAGGATCTTAATGCTGTTAAAAGTGAACTTAGAGAGGTAACGAATAAGATCAATCAATATTATTATAATAAGAACGCTCCGATAGATTCAATGGTCGAAGCAATCAAACCGCTTGATGGTAAGATCAAAAATTTAGAAAATTTAAGTAGGGGGTTGGCTGACGATCATAAAATTCATTTGGATTTTAATAGATTAAGAGAAATCAGAAGTCATCACACTAACCTTTTAAGAAAACTCGGTCGGGAAAAAACAATGGATCAATCTCCACGTTATGGAGACCATGACACTTATAAAGTGTTGGGTGATGAAAAATATATTGAAGATGTGGTTTACTATCCAAAAACAATTCCTTATGGACGAAATGTTAAACCAGGTGATCTAGGAGGAGATCACTTTACAACAATTAAAGGAGCATCATTTGATAATCAAGTTTATTTTACACGCTTTGGTCGACGATCTGTTGAGGGGAGTCGGGATAAAGCCTATGTTATTCACGAAGGTCAATCGGATGCTCAGCAAAAAGCATGGGCGAAAGTAGCTGAAGGGTCTAAGAGAACTAATCCTTTTAATACAGAACAAGAGTATGTCCAAGCCAATCATGCTTTAAAAGAATTAATGACGAAAATGGATGTTTATGCTCAAAAAGGTTTTTTAAACCAAAAAGATCTATTTGAATTTAATAAGCTTAGACAAAAATATCATGAATTAAGAGTAAATACACTAAACGCATCTACAATTTTAAAAAAGACGGGTAAGTATAGTGATGATGATGTTCCTTTCTTACCTTTTTTGACAAGAGACATATGGGGAGATCACCTTATTAAACATATGGCCAAAACAGCTGCAGACGATGGCCTACAATGGATTGCCATTAATCCTGTGGAAAGACTCCATGCGTTAAAGAGAGCAGATTCTACTGGAAGGGCAACCGTAGGCAAACTGGGAGATTGGGAATTTTATGGAACTGCGAAAGGCACCGCAGGTATGAGAGGAGTCAAAGCTTATTCTGATGCGCAGAAGAAAGCGGTTTTAACTAATCCTAAAATGACAGCAGTATTGCCCGAACGAATGAAAAAGCTAGCGCTTCAGTATGATTCAATAGCTCAACCAATTAAAGTGGCTAAATCCGATCCAGATAAGCCTTATAAAATTCTTAAGAAATTTGAATTTGGTACAGATTCACCAGCGCGGGTTTTAAAATATACGAGAGCCCCTAGCGAACATGAAATGGCTTTTAAATCAAGACTAGATGCTGCAGAGTACATAGCAGGCAGAGAGAAAACTTTCATTAAAATGGAAGCTATGGACCCTCGTCTTTACTATGAAGCATTCGGCTTGAAAATTACCCCTCAAATGTTACAACAACCCTTTAAGCTTTATAAAAAAGAAGGTGGTCTAGTAGTTAATATGTTTAAGTGGTAATATAATAACAATTAAGGAGATATATATATATCATGGCAAAGAAAAAACTAAAAAAAGCTATCTTAGCTGGTTTAACAGCGTATGCTGGAGCTAAGATGTTAGGCGAAAAGCAAAAATCCGATTGGATTACAAAAAATAACGCAGCCGTTATGAGTAAAAGAGAGGGAAAGCCTCATCTTGACAGATTCCTTGACGATCCACTTACTGGAGATGGTAAAGGAATGGAAAGCGTTTACAAACCTAAACACTTTAAAAAACCAGAAAAGAAATCGTGGTTACCCGACTGGTTACCCAAGTGGAAGTGGGATGGAAGCGGAATTGGATTTAGATCCAAGGGTGGCAGCGCTAAAGGTTATAGCGGTGGTGGAGCTATCAATACTAGACTAAACGGCAAAGTAAAATTTAGAACTTACTAAGTAGTAAAACATGGCTGATGTTGAAAAACAGAATCAAGTTCTGGAAGAAGAAGGTCCAGCGACTGAGGAACAAGTTGCGGTCGAAGTTGAAAGACCTAGTGAAGAAGCTGTCAATGAAGCGTCTGAAGAAGGCACTCCTGAAGAGGAGTTCCACGCTAATTTGGCCGAGGATCTAGACGAACGCGTTCTTCAACGGATGGCGTCAAAATTAGTTGACGAATACCGAAGAGATAAAATTTCAAGAAAAGATTGGGAAACGGGTTATACTCAAGGTTTAGATCTTTTAGGATTTAAGCACACAGAGATGACCCGTCCCTTTCGAGGAGCCTCTAATGTTACCCACCCTTTATTAGCAGAAGCCGTTACACAATTTCAAGCACAAGCGTATAAAGAACTTCTTCCTTCCGACGGACCCGTTCGTTGTAAAGTACTTGGAGACGAGGATCAAGAAAAACAACAACAAGCGGATCGGGTTCAAGATTTCATGAACTATATGCTTATGGAGAAAATGGAAGAATATACTCCAGAAATGGATCAGCTTTTATTCTACCTTCCCCTAGCTGGATCAGCTTTTAAAAAAGTTTATTATGATGCTATTATGGAACGGGCAGTTTCTAAATTCGTTCCTGCGGAAGATTTAGTCGTTCCTTACTATGCAACCGATTTAATGGACTGTGAACGTATTACTCATAAAATTTCAATGAGTGAAAACGAGGTTCTTAAAAAACAAAAAACAGGTTTTTATCGAGACCTAGAATTAAAACCTGTAAACACAGGACAAAGCGATATTAAGAAAAAATATGAACAACTGGAAGGAATTGTTCCAACAGCAGATCGTCAAACCAATTTTAATATTTTAGAAATGCATGTGGATTTGAATATTGAAGAATTCACAATGGAAAACCCACCGAAAGAAGTTAAAATTCCTTATATTGTAACGATCGACGAAGGCTCAAGTGAAATATTATCCATTTATCGTAATTATGAATCTGATGACCCTACTCACAGACGAAAAGAATATTTTATTCATTACAAATTTTTACCAGGCTTAGGTTTTTATGGTTTTGGCTTAATTCACATGATTGGTGGATTATCTAGGACTGCAACAACGGCTTTAAGACAACTTTTAGACGCTGGAACCCTTAGTAATTTACCAGCGGGTTTTAAATCTCGAGGAATTCGAATTAGAGATGATGATCAACCTTTTCAACCGGGAGAATTTAGAGATGTAGACGCTCCTGGAGGTAATATTAAAGATCAATTCCAAATGTTACCGTTTAAAGAACCTTCCGTAACACTATTTAACTTAATGGGCTTCGTTGTAACAGCGGGACAACGATTTGCATCGATCACGGACATGGCGACAGGTACCGATGTTCAAAATAGAGCGGTTGGAACGACGGTTGCGCTCTTAGAGCGTGGTTCGAGAGTCATGACTGCTATTCACAAGCGTTGTTATTACGCAATGCGTAACGAATTTAGACTTATTTCAAAAGTTTTTGCCACCTTTTTACCACCTATTTATCCCTATGCGGTTTATGGAGCGGATCGAATGGTCAAATCAAAAGATTTTGATGGTCGAGTAGACGTGATTCCAGTTGCAGACCCTAATATTTACAGTTTAAGTCAAAGAGTAACTTTAGCCAGCGAAAATTTGAAAATTGCGATGTCTAATCCCAATATGCACAACCTTCGGGAAGCTTACAGACGCGTTTATGACGCTCTCGGCACACGAGACATCGATAAAGTTTTAAAACCGGAACCTCCGATTGTTCCTAAGGATCCAGCGATTGAAAATATGGAAGCATTACAGATGAAACTTCCCAAAGCGTTTCCAGAACAAGATCATCAAGCTCATATAGCATCGCATACCACATTTATGGCTACTAGAATGGTACAAGTTAACCCAATGGTGTATGCTTTACTTCAAGGACACGTTTCAGAACATGTAAGTTTGCAGGCTCAAGGAGAAGTAGGAGCTATGATTCAAAATAGTCCTGAAATGCAACAAATGTTGGCTGAAGATCCTGAAGGAGCAGAAATTAAAGTTGCTGGAATGATTGCACAACGATGTGCAGAACTTACAGCAGAATTAGTTCAAAAAGAACAAATGGGTAAACAAAAAGATCCATTGGTTGCTTTAAAAGAAAGAGAATTAGATTTAAAAGCAATGGATATGCAAAGAAAAGCAAAAGAAAGTTTCGAAGACATGGAAATGAAAGATTCTCAGTTTGAAGAAAAAACAGATATTGATAAAATGAAATTAGAAGAGGATGAAGACCAAGCAAAAGAAAGAATTAGAATTGCAGATGAAAAAATTGATCAAACAGCAGTACTCGCTAGAGAAAAAATGGATCTAACTCGAGATATTGCTGGTGCAAAACTTCAAGTAGAAAGAATGAAAAAAGCAGCCGAAAATAAAAGAACTAAAGCAATGAGGAAAAAATGAAACAATCAAAATTAGTTACTGTTCCTAAAAAATGGAAAACAAATGAACTAGCTTATATTACTCCAGCGGAAAAAAAAGCTTTGTTAAAATTAGATCTTCACGGCAATTTAAAAGATGGCCCACATAAAGGACCTGGTGGAGTAATGAGTTTAAATGGATGGGGAGATGACGATAGGGGCACATCAGATGCTAGTTACGGCGGAGGCAATGTTAGTGGATCTGGGGACAATAGAGATTATTCAAGTCATACAGCTACAGGTGAAGGTGGTCAAACGTATACACCGACTCCAACAACATCCTCACATCATCCAGGTGGTGGAAATAAAAAAGTATCCGCTTCTAATGTGGGAATTGCTACTAGTGTTATAAGAAAAAACCCATTTGGTGCCGTAGCAAGCTGGGTTGGTAAAAAATTATTCAGTCCAAAAGTTCCACCAGATCAGAGAGGTGGGGTATCAGCGAAGGTAATTAAGAGGGGTGGTGTTAAAGTCAGCAAGAAAGCGATATCTGCAGACAGAAATAGATATACTAATTTAAGCCACGATCAAGGAGATCCAGGAGGCGAGAAACACGGACCTGAAGGACTCATGACTACGACACTTACTACAGCTCCCACAGCGGATAAAAGTTTTGGTCATCAATGGGATTTTAAAGCATATGATAATCAACAAGCAACCACAACACCAAATGTTTATGATTATTCAAAAGCCCCTTATGCTAAGAAGGGAAAACTTGTACGTAAATATGCAACAGGACAAGAAGTTAAAAAAAGAAGTCTTCCTCCATCTAAAGGACCCGATTCTAAAGGCTTACCCTCTATTTTAGAAAATTCAGATTATTTTACAAAACTTATAGGAGGATAAATATGTGGTTTAATTTAGCTGGAATGGCCCTCAAAGCAGGAGCCAAGATATATTCAAATAGACAACGAACCAAAGTAGCTATGTCTGATGCACAATTATTGCATGCAGAACGCATGGCCCGAGGTGAGGAATCTTACCAAGGCAAACTTCTCGAAGCCCGTCAATCAGATTGGAAGGACGAATTCGTTTTAGTCATATTATCGGCTCCCATAATTGTCTTAATGTGGGCAGTTGTAAGTGACGACCCGACAGCGATGGAGAAAGTAAAACTTTTCTTTGAGTATTTTTCAACATTGCCAACTTGGTTCACTTCACTTTGGATTTTAGTCGTCGGGAGTATTTTTGGCATAAAAGGAACTCAAATCTGGAGAAACGGTAAAAAGAAATAATGCCTCTCACTGGAGACAGCGTTGAATATAATATTTTAAAAAACGCTTGTAGCCATGTTAAAGGAAACATTATT
>Ga0187827_10008692_pt1 | contig 10929 bp, 6 predicted proteins | sample ETNtaG_39_FD_167969 | JGI IMG/M metagenome (GOLD analysis project Ga0187827, IMG submission 167969) | Marine microbial and viral communities from oxygen minimum zone, Eastern Pacific Ocean - ETNP2014_SV_150_PacBio MetaG (Illumina Assembly) | ecosystem: Environmental > Aquatic > Marine > Hypoxic... | reverse complement strand
CCATTCCCTGGTTGGTGTGGTTTTTAGAGAGATAGCCGTGGAGCCATCTCCTACCGGGTAATTCAAATCATCCAGCCCGACGATCTAGTCTTCACCATCAAGGGCGATCTTGTGGATTTCCGAATAATTCATTAGGAGACAGTTTGCCATCCTTGTTTTTATCCAACTTCATCAAAGCCTTCATAACGTCGCTGCTAGGGATGCCTTTCTCAGGCTCGGGATTGTTACCATACAACTTCTCCAATGCCATCTTGATCGGCGGTGGCGGACCTTCCGGTCCACGGCCGGGGCCCGGGCGACCCTTGCCTGCCTGTGGCCTTCCTGCTGCAGAGCTCTGCGGTCCCTTGCCTCCGGGCGCTCTTCCCGCTGCAGGACTCTGCGGTCCCCTACCTCCGGGTGCTTTTCCCGCTGCAGGATTCTGCTGGCGTTGACCCTGTTGGCGTTGACCCTGCTGGCGTTGACCTTGCTGGCGTTGACCTTGCTGGCGTTGACCCTGCTGGCGTTGACCCTGCTGGCGTTGACCCTGCTGGCGTTGACCCTGCTGGCGTTGACCCTGCTGGCGTTGACCCTGCTGGCGTTGACCTTGCTGTCCTGAACGAGTTGCCTTCCCCGGGCCAGTAGTTGGCTGGTCTTTTTTGGCATCTGCTTGGCTAGGCGCACCAGGTTGTTCTGATTGCGCGTATCCAGGTACGGACAGGCACAATCCCAATGCTGTAACTATAATGTATTTACTCATTTTTTCAGGGTTAAAAAGAAATCTTACGCCCAAAGACGGATTTATCGTTGAGCCATAAGTTGCTTTTAAGAAGACATAATTCGTTTTTCGCTGTAGATCAACTTTTTTTGGGCAAATCGGCGACTTTTTTGGCCAAACCCAATTCGCTATTGCTTGTGGACGAGTGGGTTACCTACTGGGCGCTCGCGTCGCTGAGTTCCTGGATGCGCTCGAGGATAGCCTCGCTGTCCCGGTTGAAGGCTCTCTCGAACTCGGGATAGTAGTTGATGATCTGATAGAAAAACCGGGCCGCGTCGTAGTCGATGATGTGGTACTTATCCTGCAATTCCTGCTCGGTTGGAAAAATGATCTGCCGACCAACCCGAAATTCACCAATGGTCAACGGCATGGAATGATTGAGCGCCATGATGCGCTTGAGCACCAGTACGCCCTTGAGCATCTCGAGCGCGGTGGCGCCACGAACGCCTGGCGGAGCGACCGCCGTCGAGAGCAAAACCGTATTGCGCTCAAAATCTTCCGAGTTGAGGACGCTGATCTGCTCCACGTAGTTGTCGGGATTAGTTACGTTGGTTCGGCTGATAAGAGCGCGGGGGTGTTCAAACGGCCCGGTGGTCTTGGCCTTGTGGTCGGCATAGTCCAGCACCAGGGAGTTTTCTTTCGCTTCGTTTAACTGCCTCAACAAATTGGAGAGCAAGTGGGTCTTGAACTTGTTGCCGTACTCCGCATTCTCGTTGGATTCAAAAATCAAAATGTGATCCTCAGTGATATATTGGTGGTACTTGGCCTTGTGCACCATTTCCCAGATCATGCGCCGCACGATTACCTCCTCACCAGGCACCTTGTCCTTGAGATAACCAAAAATCGGTTCATCCTCCAGAATCTCGAGGTGCTCATCGTGAAAAGATTCCAACTCCTCAATGACACTGATGTAGTAGTTGCTTTGTGTGGCGAAATTGAGGTCGAAAACATCGTCGTCACGTATACGTCGCGCGTTGCGGAACAGGCTGTGGTCGAATGAGTCGAAGCTCTCGGAATCCCTAGGTATCACATAGCTAAATGACTTTTCGCCAGTGTCGATCACGTGGGGTGTGAGTACAACGATGACCTCACGCTTGTCACTCTTAGTGACAGAACGCTTGAACAGGTTGCCGAGGTAAGGAATCTTTGAGAGGTATGGCACTCCATATTCGCTGCGGTTATTATCCTTGGCAATAAGTCCACCCACTATGAAAGGTGTGTTGTCAGCCACGCGGACGAAAGTCTGGACCTGCCGGTTATCCACCACGGGGGCCAGCAAAACACCGCCCTCGCTTGTTTTTTCGCTCTCAGCCGGATTCACCGAACTGACAATGGTCTCGATCTGCATGGTGACCTCAGAGCCGTCCTCACTCAATCGTGGTCGAAGGTTCAGCACGATGCCGGTCTGCATATACTCCACGCTGGATTGGAACCCGGTGGGGCTGGAGACGGTCATCGAACTGGGCACCTGCTGGCCCACCTGAATCCGAGCCTGGCGCCCGTTTAATACTAGCACCGACGGGTTTGACAAAATCTCCGCATGACCCGAATGCTCCATCGCTTTCAAACTTGCGGAGAAACCCCTGAACCCTTGCGGGTAATTATAACCGATAATATTGTCATATTCATCATAACGTGGCTCCTTCCATGTTTTTTTTGTCTTCTCCATGAATTGCCCGACAAATGGAAGTGCACTCCCATCAGGCTCAAGCGATAGGCTAAAATCCTTCTTTTGCAGATTATAATTCACACCGAGCTCATCCAGCTTTTTTTTGTCGAGTTCAATCACAAGTGCCTCAATGACCACCTGCCGTGCCGGGACGTCGATGTCATTTCGAAGCATCTGCAGGAGAACGTGCAACTGTTCCGGAAACGCCTTTTCATAGATGATGAACAATCGTTGCTCCGGCGCGCCGGAGGTTTGCTGGTGCAGATAGGTTCCCCCCAATCCTGTCTCTTGTCTTTCAATTCCATCCGGAGATAACTCAAGCAAGCTGGTCTTATTGGCGTCAATGAGCTTGATAATCAACGGATAGCTTTCCATATCTTGCAATACCGAATACACACGCTCGTTGATCGACTCGCCCTCAGCCCAAGAGAACTCAATGGTTGCATAGCCAAGCGCCTTGAGCAGCGCGATCACACGGTCGCTCTGCATATAGCTCAACCCATAGGTTTGGAAGTTCAGTTCACTGTCCGGAGAACCGATAGGCGGCACCGGGATGAATTCTTCAAATGCCCCATCCGCAGGCTCAGCCTGATAATCCAACTCCGTTGACGGAGGATCAAATTCCGTTGCAGGGGGATCAAATTCCGTTGCGGAGGCATCGACTTCTGCATCCTGCGCATTGACCAAGTGACCACCCAGGCCGAGGGCCAAACCAAGGGCGCAGGCGAGTATCGATCGAAAAACGGTTTTCACTTTTGGGTTAGTCTTCATTTTGCTCTTGCATCGATTGGGTTGAATGTTCGCGAATCCGCCGGACGAGGATCTTCAGCAGGTTCTCTGTCACATCAAACTGTTTCGAGAGGATTCTGCGGAACGAATCCTGCCTGATCACCAGCAGAAGGCAATCCGTTTCCGCGGTGGCCGTGGCCGACCTCGTCTCACCGTCAAGGATGCTTAATTCGCCGAAAAACGCCCCCTGCGCCAGGCTCGCCAGCGTCTTGGCGCCGTCATGAATACGCACCGACCCATCGGCGATCACGTACATACTGTCGCCCTCGCTGCCCTTCTCGAAGATCGTCTGGCCGGAGGGACAACTGGTTTCGTCAGCCGCCTCCGCCACCCACGCGAGGGTGTCGGGAGGCATGGCGCTGAACAGCGGCACGTTTTTCAGGAACAGAATTTTCTGGACGAGGATCATGATTCAAAGGGTGCTTAGTTTGCGCTTGGCCAAGCGGACGACCGCCTCGCAGGCGTCCATGGCCGAAAGTTCACATTGCTTGGCCACCGTCTCTCCACCCGGCTCGTTGGCCAGAAAAATCTCGAGCGCCGTCTCGCGCACCACCGCCTCGTCGTGCCGCAGGCTGTCCCGCACAAAGTCGCCGTGGCCGGCGTACCCGTCGGCACCCACCATCCACAGCAGGCCGGCCACCACCCAACGCGAATCGCTCCTGCGAAAGGTTTCGACGAAATGCCCCAAGCCAGCCGGCTCACCAGCCGGCTCCGGCTTGGCCAAGTCGATGATACGCCCGGCGTCCGCTTGGCCAAGCACCCCCTCGAGCACCTCGCCGACCTCGGCCCGGGCATTCTCGCCGCCTTCTGCCGCGGCCCGGAACAGTTTCTCATAGTCAATCGTGACATCGAACAGCCGCAGCACCTTGAAAAGCACCTGCAGGCGCAGATTGAAGTGGTGCTCGCAGGCCAAGCGCAGCGCGTCCGCTTGGCCGCCGTCCGGCAGCTTGGCCGACTGCTCCCGGTAAAACCCGGCCTGCCGCGCATACTCGGTCAACTGCTCCCGCGCAAACACCGTCAATTGCTTGTCGTTGCGCATGCCACCCAGCGAGGCGCAGTAGTCCATCATCAACTGCGCCCTCGCCGTCTCGCTGCCAACTTGCCCGATGAACTGCTCGATGCGCGGCGACTTGCCGCCCTCGTTGGTAGCGATCAGCGACTGCGTCAGCAGCCGGAACGTCTCCGGCGCGTCGCCGTACTCGATCGTGTCGAGGTGCCGACCGATCATTTCCGCCGCCGGCCGGCCGATGGCCTGCAGGCACGCCGAGATGGCCGGCCGCAGCGGCTCCTCCGTGATCAGCCCGGCCAGCCTCTCAAAGGTGGCCCCGAGTTTGGCCTCGTCGATCGAGTGGATCGCGTCGCGTTTGATGTCGTCGGATGGGTCGTCGAGCAACTCAGCGGTGATCAGCGCCGTGTCGAGGTTGCGAATCATCGACAGGCAAACCACCGCCAAGTGTCGGTTTTCCGGGTCGTCGGAATGCAGAAATTCGTAAAAGAGATTGCCGGCATGGACGTTGATGGAGAGTTCACCGGAGTTGAGCAGCACCGCTGCACAGGCACAGCGCACCCCCGGGTTGGGGTCGTCGAGAAACGGCTCGAGGATACGAAACTCCTGCCCATCGCAGTTCGCGCCGAGACAGTTGACCGCCTCCGTGCGAAGGCGCGGCGTGGCGTTTTTCACCGCATCGAGGATTCGTTCGCGATCAGCCGCATCGCCGAACTCGGCCAAGTACCGCACGCCCGCCAGTTTCAGTGTTTCGTCCTCCCTGGCCAGCAGGGCACGAAACTCCTCCAGCCAGTCCGGCCGGCGCATCCCGATGATCAAGTCCGCCAGAAAACCAGCCTCAAGATCGCTCGCCTTGGCCAAGGACTCGCGGAGTTGCGAATCGAATCGCGAGTCCATCATCACGGTGGACTCGTCGTCGAAATCGATTACGTGCGAGTCGAGCATCCCCACCAGCGAGGTCAGATACTGGCGGTAGTTCAGCCAGGCGATGACCACCCACACGCAGCCAAGCACCGTGACCATCGTGTTCAAACGCACCGAGTCCTGAAGCCAAAATGCCAGCGTCGCCGTGATCACCAGACTCGACAGAGCGATCGTCGCCGGGCGGGCGAAGCCATCGATCACGCTTTTCATCTGGCCGCGCGACTGTTTTTTCACCGCGAGAAACAGCATCTGCAGCCCAACGTACTCGATGGTGAAAAAAATCACCTGGCAGATGAACTTGCCGGCGTACACGCCCTTTTCCCCCGCGAACGTTAGAGCGCAAACCGACGAGATCACCAGCAGTACCGGCAGCACCGTGATCGCCGTGATCACGCCGCCCTTGGTCAAAATGGTGCGCACGATGAACAGTTGCAGCACCAGTTGAGCGATGCTGCTGTAGGTGTAAAACTGACCGAAAAACTGGTTCAAGTTCCCCTCGTGATCCTTGGCCACTTGAAACTTGAAATGAATGTCGATCAGGCAGATCACCATCGTCGAGAGCACCACGAGCATCAGCATCAGCACCGCCTGCCGGCTCCGCAGCATCCCGGCGAACGAGCGAAACGCACCCGTCGCCTTGGTCGGCGTGGCCCCCGACTTGGCGTCGCCCTGGCCAAACAGGCTCGTCCTGGCCAACCCGACGAGCGCGACCAGCATCAGGCCGGTCACAAGGCCAAGCGAGATCACGTCCACCCGCCCGCTGCGGCTGGCCAGCGACACCACATAGCCGGCGACGATGCAGCCCACCGTCCCGGCCGCGCCAATCAGCCCGAACCACCGCTTCGACTCCTTGGGGTTGAGTACCCCGACAGCGAGGCCCCAAAACAAAACCATCGGCGTGACGACCACCACGTCGCACACCATGTAAGTGATCACGGCGACGACTTGGCTGAACACGCCCACCTCTTGACCAGTGGCAAAAAACACTGCGGCCACCACCCCCGCCATTGCAGCGGCCAGCGCCCCCATCGCCAGCTTCATCGCGCCGTAAACCTGAAACCGACCGCACAGATAGGTGATGAACACGGCCGCGACACTCGACATCACGGCGGCCGACATGATCATCAGCGGAATGTTGCCCTTGTCGAAATTCTTGAGAAAAAACGAATCCGCCGTCGCCCGCGCCATCAGCGAGCAGAGCGCGAGCAGGAAATAGATACCGCAAAGAATGAGGATTTTTTTCTCAACCTTGAAGAGGCTCATGAACGGTGATTTCCATTCGGGTTGCGCTTAGTCAAGGCGTCGGCGCCTGGGCAAGCGGGGCTACTGTTTCTCGATACGGTAGAGTGCCCCTCCTCAGTAAAACTGGTGGAATTAAATCTCTGCATTTTCTCTGTGATCGAGTTAACCAACCTGGGCCAAAGCTTTCGTTTCTTACTCCTAAGCATTTATTCCGGAAAGTTTTGAAGAGTCTCTTATAATTGTCACTTGACGTAAAGCCCTTTCCTTCTCCCACACCCCACCGCTCCCCACACCCCACCAAAACGACAGCTGCGATTGTTGTGAGTAGTAGGTGTTTCATTTCCCTTCAGCTTTCAATTCTTCCCCCGTCTTGCCGCCGTGTTTACGGAGGAGGTTGGCGGTTTCGGTTTTGTTAAATACAGTGGTAGCATCTAGCGGTGTTCTGCCATGCAAATCCTTCGTATTCACATCCGCACCTTTGGCAATCAGTAGTTCGGCGACTTCCTTGTGGCCTTCCACAGCCGCAGCATGCAAAGGAGTACCTCATGATTAGATTGTCTTTAATCTTGGGTGTTTTTCACACGATTTTATTCACCAGGAACCTCTACAAAAAAAGTTAATATTTCACTGGAATTATTAAAATTGTCTACTGTCTGAATTTCGATATCATAGTATCCTTCCTCGACGGGCAGAAAGCTTACCTCTAATCCTTCCGTTCCATTTTCTGGTATTTCTATCACTAGATCTTCAAATGATATATATGATGGCACATAATCATCATCTATTATTTCCTCGGCGTAATATACTGGCCAAAGTTTTCCGCCTTTTTCCAGTTTTAGATTAGATTTTGTTGATGACAATGTACTTCCCAAATTATTATCCAGTAATTCTCCTGTTTCTACTGTGTCTTCTAATATAGTATCAATTGCTCCCATGCCAAATTCGTCTATGCTGGATATCAAGATTAATGGTATATAATCATTACCCCCAGGTGATTGATAATCAGCAAAGCTTACATATAGGTTAGACCCGGCCTCCATCGCCCATCCCCCAAGATAAACAGGAGTGTATTCATCAGAGTCTGCAAGGGATATAATTGGGATTGTTGAATCCCATCCAACTTCATATTGACCATCGCCTGCTAGTTCTGCGCTTCCTATTTCACCCAGGTATACGTATAAATTTAAGTTATCAGTAAAATGATTGCTAACCAGGGAGACGTAAGCAGCATAAGCATCATCTCCATTAGATACCTCGAAACCTAGTATTGCAGGTTCTTCGTAGGTTGATAACAAAGGCTTTTGATCGATTGGCTCCCATTCGGGAATACGCCCACTTTTTCCACCTCCTGTTGATTGTATAACCGGGGGGGATTTGTCTCCTTTCCACGCTAGGTTGGTGTTTTCCAGATGCTTCATCCATTTATCTCCACCATATTTTTCATTGAGGAAATTTATTCTTACATGCACCGGATCTGTTGCATTTGTAAGATTATATTCTTTGTCTTTTACGTAAAATATGTGTGATTCGCCACTTGTTGGATAATATATTGAAAGGCCGGTTGCGTCTTCTCGATATGTGCCAACCGATCTAGATATAACTAGATTATTTATGGCTTCATATAATTTATAGGCTGCTATCTTCAATTTTCCATCCGTTGTATTATACAAGTTTTTTGCAAATGTCCCAATATCTATGAAATCTGTTTCTCCCATTGCCCCTGCTCGTATTCTGGAGCCACTATTATAATAATGAATCGCATCTCTCCTTAATTTTGGAATTATCTCATAATTATTGGATGTAAAGATTGAGAGTTCATTTGAAAATTCTTTAAATGAAGCATTAAAATGCTCATAATTATTCATATAATAAATCGAGTGCACCTTGTAACCCTTATCAGCTTCTTGTGTTGAATGATGATTATTCCAGAATTCATTTTCCTTTTCTGCAAATTCAATGGTGCTGATTGAAGGAAAATCTTTCAGATAGCCCAAAGCGTTTTTGAAATCCCATCCGTCTCCGTAATCGATCTCTGGATTTGCGATATACACTTCGCAAAGTTCATGGAAATCCACCAGGACTTCAACCCCTCCCATTAAGCAGGTATCAAATGAAATAAAATCTAGTTTGTTGATACCTTTATCCTGCAGCGTTTCAGATAATACTTCTTTAATATCTGCAGTGAACAGACCACTCCAACCGGGCCTCTGACCATTTTGATGATCTCCACCAAAACCGAAGAATTGTCCCCCATGGTCCCAAAGAATCAACCCGTATCTATCGGCCGGATAATTGGTTATCCCCCAACCAAGAAATTCTTTAAGCACCATAGGGTCATCCATATCCTTTTCAGGTAATACTTCCAGTGAAGGTGTCGTAAATTTACCGGAATTCGGATCATTACTTTCTATAATTCTATATCTTGTAACTCTATCTTGCGAGCTTTGAGGTATATTAAATTCATTCAAAACTGCACTGTATGTTGAATCAAAATCTGCTTGAACTATAACATTGAAATTTTCGTCACTGCCAAAATATTCCATTTCTAGCATGTCAAATAGCAAGTTTCCTGTCAGGTTGTTATCTCCGTTTGCATAGATTAACACTGTCCATGTAGGCTCTTCAGTATCAACTGGAAGGTTATTAACACTAAATATTGTGGATGCAGTTTTGAATCCATCTATGACGAGCATTGCTTCATATTTTCCTGGTTTTAATATTTCATCAAATATTTTTTCTCCCGAGCCTTCCCCGCTAGCAGGTCTATAAATAAATGTGTCATTGGAATCATCTGCACATCTGACAACTATATAGTTATCAAGATTAATTTCTTCTTCCGATATATCTGAGAATTGAATTATTATATTATCCCATTTTTCAAATTCATTTGTAATGACGGAGGAATGGTTGCCATTAACTAACGAGATGGGTTGTGTCTTCTTTAAAATGTTTATGCTCACAGTAACCGTATCAGACTCCAAACTCCCATCATTGACCATAAAACTAAAGGTGTCTTTTCCTGCATATCCCACCTTGGGCTTATATGAGAAATCTGGCAACTGTCCTATTATTTCCCCATTCCCAGGTGCATCAATAAGTGTATAGACTAGCGAATCCTTTTCTACATCCTCAGCAATTAGCTTGATATCTAAAGATTCATCTTGATATACATCTACCCTTTGACTAAATGCAAATGGAGCATAGTTAAATGCCAATTCTGGAATCGTAGCCAGACGAAAGTAAACGGAAGCTCCTTCAGGTATCTCAACATAATTACCTTTTGATTTGCTTTCCTCAATGTCTTCCCATGGACCTTGCACTGAAGCAGACCGTTGCAAGATACTTCTATCCGCAATTGACCACTTTACATTAACGGCCTCTCCTCCTAATTCTATTTCTATATTCGGAAGTAATACCTTGAATTTAGTGGAAGTTAGGATGTCAAAGGTATCGTCCAGCATAAAATAGGCATCGTAAACTCCACTTTTGAGCGAGCTAAATACTTTTAAACCAGAGATATCTTCGTTTACGTAAGACCATAAGGTGCTATTAACTTTACCAGGTATATCTCCTTCTTTATAGATTCCAATCCAATTTTTGCTGTTTGGGGGCACGTTGGAGTATGACAAGACAATTTCGTCCCCTGGTAGGTAGTCTGATTTGTCGGCTCTAACCGTCGAATCAACATCTTGTCCGTTTGCAGGAAATAAGAAGCTGATGAAGAAGCCGGTTGTTAAAAGAATAGCTTTGTATTTCATATATAATGGACTGTGACTTTCCGATGGCTAATTATATTTAGATACTGTAGTTTTCAGTATGATTGCCATTTATTTATCGAGGTTCGCATTTTGATCAACCTGATACTCGGTGTCAGTGTCAAATTTGTTTTTAGATTGCCTTGTGTAACAAACCAACCCAAGCAGGAAGCATGGCAACGGCATAATATACTTAACATATTCGGCCTGGATTAGCAAGATACATCGTTTTTCATCGGTCGCTGGGGTACATAACGCCAAATGAGTTTGCACAGTATGAAGTTGGAGAAGTGGCACAGGGTCAAATGCGGGGCCTTCGGTCGGGCTCGCCCTCCATGCGTCCCAGCATTGACTTACTCTATGACATTGAGCAAATAATCAATCCGTCCAGACTGACGAAAGCTTTGGCCCAGTTTGGATAACTCGATCAGTTGGTCTTGCGCAGGCGGGGTTTTTCTATGGCAAGCCTGACCCAAGTCATTTTTTCAGACCAAGAATGAGACAAATTAACGAAGTCGACCTCCTCACATTCGACCTGTTAGCATGGTTTGTTCATTTGGGATTTGGTTGATGTTTGGCAAGTCGTTTCGGTTCCGTGCAATGGCTTGAGTCAATCACCCAGCGAGACACAGTAGTCCATCATCAACTTGATCAACAAGATTTAGGCGTAAATTGGCAAGAATCTATTAGTTAGACAGCCAAATATGATTAGCCACAATTAATGATCAACTGCGGCATCCTATTGCTGATTTTAGGTTTCATACACTGTATGCGAACGAAAAAAATATCT
>Ga0187827_10008690_pt1 | contig 10932 bp, 9 predicted proteins | sample ETNtaG_39_FD_167969 | JGI IMG/M metagenome (GOLD analysis project Ga0187827, IMG submission 167969) | Marine microbial and viral communities from oxygen minimum zone, Eastern Pacific Ocean - ETNP2014_SV_150_PacBio MetaG (Illumina Assembly) | ecosystem: Environmental > Aquatic > Marine > Hypoxic... | reverse complement strand
TTGCAGCCATTAAGCTAAATTGAAGTGTTCTGGGAATAGGTGTTGCTGAAAGGGTTAATACATCTATATTTTCTTTTAATGTTTTTAATTGCTCTTTAACCCCTACTCCAAATTTCTGTTCTTCATCAATAATTAATAGACCTAGATCTTTATAGTTAATTTTTTTATTTATAATCTGATGTGTTCCAATAACTATATCAATTTTACCATTAGACAAATAATGAATAATGTCACTTTTTTCTTTTGAAGATCTAAACCTGTTTAAATAGTCTATGGAAATTGGGAATTCTTTTAACCTACTAGTAAAAGTTTTATAATGCTGAAAAGCCAGTATTGTTGTTGGCACTAATATAACTACTTGTTTATTGTTATCAACTGCCTTAAATGCGGCTCTTATAGCAACCTCTGTCTTTCCAAAACCTACATCTCCGCAAACTAACCTGTCCATTGGCTGATCACTTTCCATATCAGACTTGACTTCTCTAGTTACTTTTATTTGATCATCCGTATCTTCATAAATAAATGAAGCTTCCAATTCAGTCTGTAAAAAAGAATCCATAGAATATCTGAAACCCTTCCTACTCTTTCTGTCAGCATATAATTTTATTAAATCGTAAGCAATTTCTTTTACCCTAGATTTGGTTTTTTGTTTTAATAAAGCCCAGGCCTTACTACCCAACTTATATATTCTTGGAGACTTGCCTTCCTTTCCATTATATTTAGATATCTTATATAAGGAGTGAATACTTAAGTATAAAATATCTCTTTCACCATAAATTAATTTAATCGCCTCTTGTATTCTCCCATCAACTTCTATTTTTTTTAATCCTCCAAAAATTCCTATTCCATGGTCAATATGAGTAATATAATCCCCTTTACTTAACTTATTGATATGTTTTATACTTATTGCTCTTTTATTGAAATATCTTTTTTTAAATCTGAACTTATGATACCTTTCAAAAATTTGATGATCTGTATAACAAACTAATCTATTTTCATTATCAATAAATCCTGATGAAAGTGGCATGATTAGAGTTTTATAATTAACATTAAACTCTAGATCATTGAAAATTTGATTTAATCTTATTTCCTGTTGCTTATTTGTACAACATATATAGTTGGCATACCCTTTATTATGATTTCTGTTTAAATTATCAATTAGCATTCTAAAGCTTTTATTAAAGGATGGCTGAGGGATAAAAGAAAATTCAATCTGATTTTTAGATTTAAGTTTTTTGGGATCAAATTCAATTGATCTAAAATTATTGATAGAGGCTAAAACATCATTAGAATTACAATATAAAATATTAGGATGTAAAATATTATTTTTATCTGTAATAGCATCAAAATTATGTTTAGAGAGTTGAAAATCAGCATTAATATTAGAAGATAATAATTCTAAATTCTTTATAAATATTATTGTATCATTAGGTAATATATTTATAATATTATCCCTGTCTTGTGTATTATAGCTTGACTGAATATTGGAGGTAATTTTAATTGATGAGTGATTTGATTCAGATAATTGTGTGTCAATATCAAATGTTCTAATTCTACTAATTTCATCACCAAAAAATTCAATTCTATATGGCCTTTCGTTAGAAAAAGAAAAAACATCAACAATACCACCTCTTACTGAAAAATCGCCAGGTTCAGAAACAAAATCCTCTCTTTTAAAGTTTAATTCGAATAGTTTAGAATTAAGATTATCAAGAGAAATATTTTGATTTAAATTAATATCTAAGGTTAGTTTAGATAATTCATCTGCAAGTACAATCTTTTCAGCAATAGCATTATTATAGGTAATTACTATACATTTTTTAGGTTTACTAGAATATAACTTATTTAATACCTGTGTTCTTTGTAATAAATTGTATGTACTAATATTATTATTATAAGGTTCCTTAAATCCACTAGGAAAAAATAAAATATTTAAATTTTCATCTATAGTTTCAATATCATTGAAAAAATATGTAGCCTCTTCCTTATCTGAAAAAATTAAAAAAATTGATCTTTTTAGACTATTAAATATAGAATAAATTATAAAAGCAAATGAAGAGCCTACAGTGCCACTAATTGATAATTCTTTTTGATTTTTGACAATAGAATGCCTTAGTTTTTGCATTTGCAAAGACTCTGAAAAAATTTTAGTGATAGGATTCTTACTCAATCAAAAAATTTCAGCTAATATATATAAGTAGAATTTATTATTAAATATTATTTACTTTTTTTTATAAAAGTTTGTAGTTGATTTATCATTTTTTCACTTCCACAATAAAATGGTATGCGTTGATGCAAAGTTTTTGGTTGAATATCTAAAATATTCAACTCTCCATCAATAGCTATGCCTCCTGCTTGTTCACAAATAAATGATATTGGATTACATTCATATAATAATCTTAATTTTCCATTTGGATTTTTTGAAGTATTGGGATACAAGAATATCCCCCCCTTGATCAAATTCCTGTGAAAATCTGAAACAAGTGAGCCAATATATCTAGAAGTATATGGCCTGTCATCATCCTCCATTTGACAAAATTTCAAATATTTCTTAACATAATCTGGAAACTGCAAATAGTTTCCCTCATTAACAGAATAGATAGATCCTTTTTTTGGAAATTTTAAGTTAGCATGAGAATGATAAAATGAACCAATAGCTGGATTTAGTGTAAATCCATTAACACCATCTCCTGTAGTATATACTAGCATTGTGGATGTTCCATAAATAATATAGCCAGCGGCAACTTGGTTTCTTCCCTTTTGTAAAAAATCATCTATTGTAACAGTACTGCCAATTTTACTAATTCTTCTATAAATTGAAAAAATTGTACCAACAGATACATTCACATCAATATTTGATGAGCCATCTAATGGATCTATTAGAACTACATAGCTATTCTGATTATTTTTATCAATACTATTAACTGAAATAAAACTCTCATCCTCTTCACTGGCGAGACCACATATAATATTCCTGTTAATTAATGTATTTCTAAATTTATTATTAGCATAAATATCAAGTTTTTGTTGTTTTTCATGCTGAACATTTATTTTGCCAGTATCTCCAATTATATCTACAAGACCTGCTTTATTAACTTCGTGATTTACCACTTTAGCTGCCAGTCTAATAGAATTTATTAATCTAGACAATTCGCCAGAAGAGTATTTAAACGAATTTTGATTGTTTATTATAAACTCACCTAATGTTTGATTTTTATTATTCATTGGATAACTAAAAATACTACATAATTTATTTAGAAAAAAATTATATAATTTAGATAGTATAAATAATAGTATGAATATAACTATACGAAAGGCAATAAAAGAGGATATGTATCGTGTCCATGAATTAATTATGGAACTTGCTGAATATGAAAAATTACCACAAGAAGTTGAATTAATTCCTAAGGATTTAATTAATGATGGATTTGGAGTAAAACCAATGTTTCATTGTTTTGTAGCTGAAGTAGATTCAAAAGTAGAAGGTATGGCCATTATTTACAATAGATATTCAACATGGAAAGGGAAAACTATTCATCTTGAAGATTTAATAGTAACTAAAAATATGAGAAATAAAGGAATAGGAGCATTATTGCTTGATAAAGTGATTTTATTTGGAAAAGAAATGGGTGTAAAAAGAATTTCCTGGGAGGTTATTGACTGGAACAAAAAGGCTATTAAATTTTATGAAAGAAAAGGAGCTAAATTAATTAATGATTGGAGTATAATTCATTTAAATAAAGAAGGTATTAAAAATTATCATTAATAAAATTTAAACAAAATTCCTTTATTAGATTCCTTACCAAAATAAATTTATTTCTACTCTCTTCTTTAGGTAAATCATATTTAGAGGGATCAATGAAATTATGATGAATTCGTTTTGCATTTATACTAGGAATAGATGGGCAATTATCATTCACATGATCACATACTGTTATAATATAGTCAAAATTAACTGACATATATTCTTCTATATTATTTGATGAATTCATGCTTATATCCACACCATCATCTATCATTACTTCAATTGCAATTGGATTAAGATCGTGAGCATCTGTCCCTGCACTATATATATTAGCCTTTCCTTTGCAATAAAAATTAAGGTAGCCATGTGCCATTTGACTTCTACATGAATTGCCTGAACAAAGTACTAAGATATTTTTCACTAAATTAAAATTGAAGTATAATTTTAGCTATCATAAAGTAAATTAAAATACCGAAAATATCATTACTTGTCGTAATAAACGGTCCAGTTGCTATTGCGGGATCTATTCCCCTTTTATTTAAAAATAAAGGAATAAATGTACCTACAATTCCAGCTACAATTATTACTGCTACTAAAGATAGAGAAATAGCAAGAGCAACATCTATATTATTACGCCAATAAAAAATGAAAAGAAATAAAATAGCAGCTAAAATTATTCCATTTAGTATTGATAATATAGTTTCTTTGAATAATCTATTATTAATGCTGTCTTTTATTTCATCATTAGCTAACCCCTGGACTATAATTGCGCTTGACTGAACACCCACATTACCTGCCATAGCTGCAATTAATGGAGTGAAATAAAATAAAATAGGATAGTTTAACAAAACCTCCTCAAAACCTCCCATTAAAGCAGCAGCTCCAATACCTCCCAATAATCCTAAAAATAGCCATGGAAGTCTTGCCCATGAAAGTTTATAAATTGAGTCGTCTACATCTACATCCTGAGTAATACCTGCGGCTAATTGATAGTCCTTTTCTGCTTCCTCCTTAATTAGATCAACGATATCATCAATAGTTATTCTACCCAATAATCTTTCATTATTGTCAACTACTGGAATTGCACCCAAATCATACTTTTGCATAATACTAGCAACATGTTCTGCGCCATCATTTACATTAACAAAATCAACCTTAGAAATATAGATTGACTTAATATTTGATTTTGGATTTGCAACTAATAAGTCTTTTAGTGAAAGTCTCCCTAATAACTTATTGTTATTATCAACTACATATATAGAATGTACCCTAGTAACTTCTGATGCCTGCAATCTCATTTCTTTAACACATCTTGTAACAGACCAGTTTTCATTAACCTTAATTAGCTCTTTTGCCATTAAACCCCCAGCAGAATCATCATCATATTTAAGTAATTCCTTTATATCAGCTTTGTGATCTTTATCCTCAATTTCTGAGATTACCTTTTTTTGCCTCTCTTCTGGTAATTCTGCAATTATATCTGTTGCATCATCAGTGTCTAATTCCTCAACTTCTTCTGCAATTTCCTTAGCTGAAAGATTATTAAGTATCCTTTCTCTATAGTCATCATCCAATTCCATTAAAATATCGGATGTTTCTTCACTATCTAATAGCTTAATAATGTATGTAGCCTGATCAAAATGGAGTTCTTCTAATATCTCTGCTACATCGGCATGATGTAAATCATTAAATGAATCACGTAGTTTTTTATTATCATTATTGTCAATAAGATTAATTATCTCATTAATTAACTGATCAGTTATCTGGAATTTTTTATTTTGATCTTTTTCCCCCAAGAATTAAATTTTTAGTGTCAGAATCAATTAAATTAGTCAGTACAACAAAATTTTCAATAGACAATTGTTCTGGACGTAGATCAAAGATACTATCTTCTCTTAAATTATCACTTAAATTAAAAACTTTTAAGCTATTTCTTAGGGTTTTTCTCCGATGGTTAAAAGCAGTTTTTACTATCTTAAAAAAAGAAATCTCATTACAATCTAATTTATATTCTCTCTTTCTAATAAATCGAACAACAGCTGAGTTTACTTTAGGCTTTGGATAAAAAACATTAGGAGGCACAGTAAAAAGATATTTAGTAGAATAGAAAGCTTTAGAGTATACTGATAATATTCCATATTTTTTACTGCCAAAATTTTCACAAATTCTTTCAGCAACTTCCTTTTGAAACATTCCGCAAAATTCTGGAATAACTTCTCTTGATTGTAGGATTTTAAAAACTATTTGAGAAGAAATATTATAAGGAAAATTCCCAATTATTGCAAAAGGGGCTCCATTGAAAACATTATTTAATTCAATTTTTAAAAAATCCTTATTTATAATATTATTTCTTAAAGAAATGAAATTTTGATTTAAATATTCAACAGATTCATTGTCAATTTCTACTACTTTTAAATTTGATTTTTTTTTAATTAATTCTCTAGTTAATATCCCCGTTCCAGGACCAATTTCTAGTATATTATTATATGAAATAGAATCAACAATTTTTAATGCAATATTCTTATCATTTAAGAAATGTTGACCAAGACTTTTTTTAGGTTTAACATTCCGCATTGTATGAGATTAATTTATAATTGAAAAACCAGTATATGGAACCAACACCTCTGGAACTACTATACCTTCTTTAGTTTGAAAATTTTCTATTATAGTAGCAAGAATTCTTGGTAAAGCTAAAGCACTTCCATTAAGAGTGTGTGCAAGTTGAATATTGCCGTCAGAATCTCGACATCTTAATTTAATCCTATTAGATTGATAAGATTCGAAATTTGATACAGAAGAAACTTCAAGCCATTTCTTTTGTGCTGCAGAATATACTTCAAAATCATATGTAAATGCGGATGCAAATCCCAAATCAGATCCGCATAATTTAAGAACTCTATAAGGCAACCCAAGTTTATCAATTATAGATTTCACGTGTTCAACCATTTCCTCTAATGCATGGTAAGATTTTTCAGGATGTTCAACTCTAAAAATTTCAACTTTATCAAACTGATGTAATCTGTTTAAACCTCTAACATGAGCTCCATAACTGCCAGCTTCTCTTCTAAAACATGGACTAAATGCGGTTATAGTCTTTGGGAGTTCATTTTCATTTAAAATTACATCCTTAAATATATTAGTTACAGGAACCTCAGCCGTTGGTATAAGATATAGATTGTCCTTCTCAATGTGATACATTTGACCTTCCTTGTCAGGAAGCTGACCAGCTCCAATTCCAGAATTTTCATTAACTAAATACGGAATCTGAACTTCATTATAACCAGCATCTATATTCATATCAAGAAAAAATGAGATTAAGGAACGCTGCAATTTTGCTCCCATACCTTTATAGACGGGGAAGCCAGATCCTGTAATTTTATTTCCAAGTTCAAAATCAATAATGTTATATTGTTTTGCTAAATCCCAGTGTGGAAGTGCTGATGAATCTAGCATAGGTAAATCTCCATTATTATAAATTTCAACATTATCCTCCACCCCATTACCAACTGGAACAGATTCGTTTGGAATATTAGGAATCTTATATAAAAGATCTTGTATTTTATTTTTAATGGAATTCAATTCAATATTAAATTCCTTTGAGTTTTCCTTTAATTTTGCAGTTTGATCCTTTATCTTATTAGCTTGATCGGTATTGCCAGACTTAATTAACTCACCAATTTCCTTAGATATTTTATTAGATTTAGAGAGAATATTCTCAAGTTCTGATTGGATTTTTTTTCTTTTTGAATTATAGAGTTCTAACTCTTTAATAATTTTAGATGCTTCAAAGTTTCTTTTTGACAAAGCATTAATTACTTGCTTTTTATTCTCAATTATGTAAGATACTTTTAGCATTTTATATAAATTTAGTTAAATCTAAATTAATAATTAAAGTCTATTTTATTTCAATCACTTTTTCTTTCAAATATTTCAAAGAAAAACCTCTATCTAATTCTAGTTGATCTATAAGTGATTCAGGAGAATTAAACTTTTTTTCATCTCTAATTCTCTTAATTAATTTAATTGAAATATTCTTGTTATAAATATTATAATCAAGGTCAAAAAAATGAACTTCAATCGACTTTTTTTTATCTGGAAATGTTGGATTTTTTCCAATATTCATCATTCCATAATATATTTTAGAATCTATATAAGAAGATACAATATAAACAGCATTATTAGGAATTAGTTTATACTCATCCTTTATTTTAATATTTGCTGTTGGAAATCCTAAAAGTTTGCCTCTTCCCTTACCCTTAATAACCATTCCGGTTAAAACAAAATATTCGTCTAAATATTTATTCGCAGAATCTATATTGCCTTCTTTAAGTAAATCTCTAATTTTAGTAGAGCTAATTGAAATATTATTTATTTTTCTTGGAGGTATTTCAGTTATTTCAAAATCATATATATCTCCAAATTCTCTTAATTGAATAATATTCGCATTTCTATTTCTTCCAAAATGATGATCATATCCAACAATTAAATGTTTTGCATTTAAAGTGTTTACTAAAATATCTCTAACAAACTCTAAAGCTGTCAATCTTGAGAACTCTTTGGTAAATTTTTTAACAATAAAATAATCGATATTATATTTTTTTAATATGTCAACCTTTTCTTCAATTGTGTTTATAAGCTTGATATCCTTGCTGTTCTGTAAAACTATTTTTGGATGAGGGAAGAAACTTAAAACTATTGATTTAAGTTTCTTCTTATTAGAAATTTCTTGAAGCTTATAAATTATATCTTGATGACCTAAATGGATTCCATCAAATGTTCCAACTGTCACAACTGAGCCTTCAATACTATTATATTCTTTAAAACTTTTTGTTATCAATTTATCTAATAACTATTTTTTTATATTATAACTATTCATTGTAGAGTCAATTCCATTCATTACAAAAGAAATAATAACTTCACAGATTTTGGGAAAAACCAAATATAATCTCTTGTATTCATCTTCATTTAATTTACCCAAAACAAAATCAATTTGGTTAATCTCTTTATCATCACTTGATATTCCTATTCTAAGTCTATTATACATCGTAGTATTTAATATGTTTTCTATATCTAAGAGTCCATTATGTCCCCCACAGCTTCCCATAGATCTTATCCTAAAATTAGATAATGGCAAATTAAGATCATCACTAATAACAAGCAGGTTTTCAATTCTAATATTTTCTTTAAAAAGCCAATATCTAACAGCCTTCCCGCTTAAATTCATATATGTGTTTGGTTTTAGAAATATAAATAATCTACCCTTGGATTTATATTTGCAAATACTTCCATATTTCACTTCATCAAAAGAAAGACCATTTTTTTCAGCAAAATAGTTCAGCACCATAAAACCTATATTATGTCTTGTTTCAAAATACTGATCACCAACATTTCCTAAACCAACAATTAAATATTTTTTCATTATTAAAATTTAATAATTTAGATAAAGAATTAACACAAAAATAAAAAAGCATTCTGATAAAATACAGAATGCTTTATTATTATTGAATAATATATATTTTATTCTTTTGAATCTTTAGTAGATTTAGAATCTCCATCTGGCTTTTTACCATCATCTGATTTAGAATCTCCATCTGGCTTTTTACCATCATCTGATGATTTTCCATCCTTTGACTTATCATCACCATCTACTGTTGATTCTTCAGACTCTTCTCCTTCAGCTTCTTCATCTTCTTCTTCAACTTCTTCAACTATTAGAGCTCTTGGAGTTCTAACTTGACATACAACAGTATTATCAGGATGTAGGAAAGTATAAGATTCATTCTCTAGCTCTGTTATATAAACCCTATCTCCTATATTAAGATCAGTAATATCAATTTCTATGTAGTCTGGAAGGTTTGTAGGTAAAGCTTTAATTCTTAATTTTCTCTTATTTCTCTGTAAATTTCCACCTATTTTTACTCCAATAGAATTACCAACTAATCTAACAGGTATATCCATTGCTATTTCTTTATCATCAAATAATTGATAAAAATCAATATGAAGTATATTGTCAGTTACTGGGTGAAATTGAATGTCCTGCAAAACTGCAGAATATGTTTCTTTATTGTCAAAAGCAATCACAACTGTATACGCATTTGGCGTATATATCAGTTTAGAGAATGCCAATTCTGGTGCTGAGAAATGCATTGGTCCATCTCCTCCGTATAATACGCAAGGAATCTGTCCAGCATTACGTAGGGCTTTTGAAGCTGATTTTCCTACGCTTTCTCTTTTAGATCCATTGATTGTAATCGATTTCATTTTATTATTATTACATTATAAATTTTGAACTTATTGACTCATTATTATGTACATTATACATAACATCAGCAAATAAATCGGCGCAAGATAACACTTTAATTTTAGAATTTGATTTAATTTTTGGAACTGTATCAGTTACAATCAATTCCTCAAGTCTTGATTTTTCTATTTTCTCATATGCACTTCCAGATAAAACACCATGTGTACATATTGCTCTAACGCTTTTTGCTCCCTTTTCAATAATTAAATCTCCTGCCTTTGCCAAAGTACCTGCAGTATCAACCATATCATCTACTAATACTACATTTTTTTCTGTGACATCCCCAATTAATTCCATATGTGAAATTACATTTGCTTTTTTTCTTTGTTTATAGCACACAACAACATCACTATTTAAAGCTTTAGCATAAGCATAAGCTCTCTTAGATCCTCCCATGTCAGGAGATGCAATACATAGATCATCTAATTTTAGGCTTTGAATATATGGTAAAAAAATAGTTGAAGCATATAAGTGGTCTACAGGAATCTGAAAAAATCCTTGTATCTGGTCAGCATGTAAATCCATGGTCATTACCCTAGTAGCTCCAGCAGATTCTATCATTCCTGCAATCATTTTTGCAGCAATAGGAACTCTTGGTTTATCCTTTCTGTCTTGTCTTGCCCATCCAAAATAAGGAATTACTGCAGTAATATGTCTAGCTGAAGCACGTTTGGCTGCATCAATCATTAATAGAAGTTCCATTAAATTCTCACTTGACGGATTTGTAGATCCAATAATAAAAATCCTAGTTCCACGGATAGATTCCTCATATGATGGTTGAAATTCGCCATCACTATATTTTGAGATGATTATGTTCCCTAATTCAGTTCCAAAAGATTTTGTTATTTTTTCTGCTAAAACTTTACTATTTGTGCAAGAAAAAATC
>Ga0187827_10008688_pt1 | contig 10933 bp, 9 predicted proteins | sample ETNtaG_39_FD_167969 | JGI IMG/M metagenome (GOLD analysis project Ga0187827, IMG submission 167969) | Marine microbial and viral communities from oxygen minimum zone, Eastern Pacific Ocean - ETNP2014_SV_150_PacBio MetaG (Illumina Assembly) | ecosystem: Environmental > Aquatic > Marine > Hypoxic... | reverse complement strand
CTGGTAGACAAGATGCAGAGAAACTAGTTAATGACTTAGAGTTGTCTGGCTTGCAAGCCGACTGTTTCAGTTTAGATATTTTGTCGGACGAGGCTGAACTTGATAGAATTATCAGTCAGAAATGTCGTGATATTTCTCATCTATACTATTTTTGTTCCCCTTATATCGGTTCAGCTCCTAAAGGCCGGTTTCGTAATGAGGTTTTTATGACCTTTTGTGATTATTATGTGTCTGGGTTTAATAAGATATTCAAGGTTATAGCTGGCAAAGGGGTTAACAATTTTTTTTATCCGTCAACTGTATTTCTCTCTGAGCAGCCGCTGAACATGGGCGAGTATACGGCAGCGAAAGCTGCAGGCGAATCTTTATGCTCTCTGCTATCAAAGGCTGTAGTAGGTGTAAATATTTTTAGTCCTCGGTTGCCAAAGTTAGCAACCGACCAAACCGTTTCACTTATTGGCCAACGCATAGATTCTCCGGACTCCATCATGTTAAACCAACTCAATCAATTTCAGATGTTAGGCAGGAATAACATTTATGCCTAAGGCCAAACGAGAGGGTTTTAAGATTGTGTGATATTTGCGGCATATGGCATTGTAGTTATCATAATACTATGGATACAAAAAACCATCTAAGAATTCTTGCAGGTCAAGCATTATATTGAATTAAAGAAAGTAAGTAAAGTTCCTAAAATAGAAAAAATGTGGTTTGAAGGAAGGGTATACTCTTCTGTGGGCCTGAAACTCTTAAGAAAAGAAAATATAACAAAAGGAAGAAATTATTTGTTTATTGGGTCGCTTGAATGGTCTTTTAGGTATGACTGGATTCGTAAACTTATAATAAAGTCAAAATGGATATAATATGGACATTTCTATAATTATCCCACTATATAATGAAAGTGAAAGCGTAAAACTTGTTGGGGATCAGTTGTACGCAGAGCTTTCGGAGACAGGTAAGTCTTTCGAAATCATTTTTATTGGCGATGGAAGTAAAGCCCAAGAGATTTTGTGACATAAAAAGATAAGTGTTTCTGGTAGGAAATGGTTAAAAGGATAAAAGAATATCTATGTATTGAACATTATAACGTTGAAACAATAGGCCTTATATTGCTTATTTTGTTTACTCCTATAATGATCAATACTCCTTGCAACCCACTCTTCCCTGAACCTATCGGGGCAAAGGTCCAGATTGTAGATTTTATCTTTCTTTTTCTTCTGGCTGCCTGGTTATATAAGCTTTGTCACAACCAGATAAGATTTAACAGGACTTCTCTTGTTGTCCCTCTTGTATTCTATTTAGTTGCCTCTTTGCTGTCCCTCTTAAATTCTTCTAATATCAAGAATAGCCTGGTTGAATTTGTCGGGATTCTTTACTTGATAACCCTATTCTATCTTGTCGTTAATGTTATAAGAGATAGAAATACGTTTGAAATGGTCATAAACTCTTGGTTGATAACAAGTGCTTTGGTAGCGTTTCTAGGGGTACTGGGGGTTTTTCTAGCCTATGTTTTTGGGATTAATACTTTTCTTGTGAAAGAATATGCATCTTTTCCCTATTTAGGCAACATTTATCGTGCTTACTCTACTTTTGGTGTTAATGCAAAGTTTGTCAGTAGTTATCTCACCATCTCTTTCCCCATCAGCCTGGCGTTATTGCTTAATTCAAAAGCAGGAAAAAAACGCCTCTTTTATTATATCACTTTAATACTATTCATATGTGTTTTATTTTTTACTTTCTCGAGAGGATGGCTTGGCTTGGCAGTAGCTGCCTACCTGGTTTTAGCAAGGTTCAAAAAGCCTGAGTGGTATTATAGTTATTTGAGAGTATTGATTGCTATCTTTATTGTTTTGTTTGGTTTGTTTATATGTTTGGTTTCTAGGTGGCAATTCGTTGACTTTCAAATAAAAAAGATAACAGTCGAAAACAGTACAAACATAAAACCTACCATTGCCTTTGCCGATCATAGTGATGCACTAGAAAAGGTCAGCGCCGAAATAGGATATATAGATACTGCCTATTACAGATTAAAAAAGGTTGCTATAGAGATGATACTGGACTCTCCATTAATAGGGGTTGGGCTAGGTCGATTCAATGATGAGATAAGACGGTATAAAGAGAAGGAGAAACTGCCAGATATTTTTCCTGCTATGGACCCACACTGTATGATTCTGGGGAAAGCCGCGCAAACAGGTCTTATAGGATTGATAGCGCTTATCATTCTCTGGGGTAAATCAATACGGAAAGCCCTGAATATGTCGTTTACATCCAGTGACAATTATTTACAGATTATATCATGGGCCTTGTTTTCCAGTATGGTAGGTCTTATCATTCAGAGTATTGATATGGATATCATGAATTTTCGTTTTCTGTGGTTCTCATTTGCTCTTGTTTTTATTATAGAAAGGTTGGAGTTGATTTCACATACTACCTGAGCCGTAGCATAGATACTTTAGCGGTGATATCCCGTTGAGAAGAGTTTTGTAAAATATGTTAATTGATAAAAACTAATGGATGAGAAAAAAAGTAATATGAAGTTAGTTTATTTTGGAAATGGTGTTAGAGCGGTTACTTGTTTAAAGGCATTATTTGATAATGGGTTTAATATAGAACTTATTGTTGGGAAAGCTGGAGAAACATTAGACGATTCATCGGTGACCGGGCTTGCAAAAATCAATGGTATAAAATTTATTACTCCGAATAACCCAAATGATATTGAATCTGAAAGTGTGATAAGAGAAGCTGAACCTGATCTTTGTGTCTTAGGTGGTTATGGAAAAATATTAAAAGATAATATTATTAATATACCCAAAATTATGTGTATAAATTTACATGGAGGCAAATTGCCAGAATATAGAGGATCTTCCCCGCTAAATTGGGCTTTAATAAATGACGAGAAAACATTTGGTATATCTATTGTTAAAGTTGATATAGGTGTTGATACTGGTGAATTGATAGATGAACGTATATTTGATATTGGACCAGAAGATACTATTGTAGAATTACACAAAAAGGCAAATGAAGCTTTTCCTGAAATGCTTGTTAAGGTTATCAAAAGTATCGAGGAGAATACTTTTGCCTTGAAAAAGTATGATCGCTTAAGCGGGTCTTATTTCCCGTTACGGTTTGAAGAAGATGGGTTTATTCTCTTTGATCTATTTACTGCAAAAGAAGTATATAATAAGATTAGAGCGTTAACAACTCCCTCCACATATGCTTATTCATATTATAAAGGGAAAAAAATAAAATTTATTTCAGCTAAATTTAGTAAATTACCATATTATGGTGAACCTGGCCGTGTTTACCTGAAAAGCAGTAATGGCTTACTTGTTTGTTGTAAGGATAAGTGTGTATGGATTTCTAAAGCAGTAATTGAGGGGTCTGGAGAAGATCCTTTTGAGATTATTGAGAGATATTCGTCCTTTTCTACAATTAGAGGACAAATATTGAAAAGCTTAAAGGGATGAGCATGTGGAAATTGTTAAGAACGTGATTGTTGGTGTTTGGTTTGTTAATAGATTTGAACGTTTAAGATAGATGATATATGGTAAACAAATTTAATTCTCCTGTAATATATGATGAGGATATAGAGAACGTTGTTTCAGTTATAAAAAGTGGTTGGTTAATACATGGTAAATATCACAATAAGCTAGAGGCAGAGATAAGAGACTTAACGGGGGCTAAGTATTGCATGCTACTGTCATCGTGTACTGCTGCACTTCATTTATCTCTATTAGCATTGGGTACGGGAAAAGGAGATGAGGTCATCGTTCCTGCACAGTCTCATGTAGCAACTGCGCATTCTGTAGAGTATACGGGTGCAAAAGCAGTCATAGTAGATGTTGATCCAGTGACTGGCAACGTGGCCCCAGAGAGTGTGCTAAAAGCTATAAGCAAAAAGACAAAAGTAATATTGCCGGTCCATTTGGCTGGGGTACCATGCGACATGAAAGTCTTAAAGAATATTGCAAAAGACAATTCCCTGTTTATTATTGAAGATTGTGCTCATTCTATAGGTTCAGTGATTGGCAATAAGCATGTTGGGACCTTTGGAGAAGGGGGGTGTTTTTCTTTTTACCCTACGAAGCATTTTACTACAGGAGAAGGAGGTGCTTTTGTAACCAATAAAAAAAGTTTATACGAAAAAGTAAGCAAGTTAAGGGCTTTTGGTATTAATACTCCAATAAAGATGAGAAAACTTCCCGGCAAATACGATGTTAAGCACCTCGGATACAACTATAGAATGACTGATTTTCAGGCTGCTTTGGGCTATGGTCAATTTATAAGATTAAGAAAAAGGGGATTTGAAGTAAGAAAGAGTATTGTTAAGAAATATAGAGAGGGATTTAAGGGTAATAAAAACATATTTATGGTCCCTGAAAAACATGATAAGAATTCATCATATATGTTTTTTCCTATTTATGTTAATGGTAAAGCAAGGGATAATTTGTTATTAAGATTAAAAGCACTAGGCATAGGAGTTTCTGTTCATTACATGACACCCATTCCTTTTATGACTTATTATAAGAAAAAATATAGATATAACACAGCAGAATTTAAGAATGCTAAAAGTATTGGCAAGAGACAGGTATGCTTGCCTTTACAAGTAGATCTTTCTGATAAGCAGATAAATGGTGCTATAAGTACGATTAATAAGGAAACGAAATAGTGAGTAACATCATTGTAAATGGAGGCGCTGGATTTATCGGGCACCATATTTGTGTAGCACTGTCCAAGATAGGCCATAAGGTAGTTGCAGTGGATAGAATGAGTCAATTAATAGATTCGCCGGATAAGGCCAGATATCGGCTTTATATAGAGGAAAGAATGTTATTATTAAAAGAGCATAATGTTGAGGTAGTAGTGGTAGATACAGATGATTTAGATGGATATGTAAGTCTTATTGAAAAGTGCTCTCCAAATGTCATCTATCATATGAGCGCAATTGCTAATGCAAGAATATGTAATGTGCAGCCGCATGCAGGCGTAACTGAAAACTTAGTTAAAGTAGAGAATGTTCTAGAGGCAATACGTATAACAGAGTGTAAAGCAAGGTTTGTCTTTGCCTCCTCCTCAGTAGCTTATGGTAATTTTAGATCTCCAGAAGTAAAGGAAGATGATGTTTTAGATCCTATCAATATATACGGATATACTAAGAAATCATCTGAAGAGCTAGTTGCTCTTAACTCAAGATTATATGGCCTTGAGTATGCGATAATAAGGCCCTCAGCGCTTTATGGGCCGCGATGCGTAAATAGAAGGATAACTCAGATCATAATGGAAAAATATCTTACAGGAGAAGCCATTAAAATCAATGGTGATGGAGAGGAAGAACTCGATTTTACCTTTGTTGATGATACTGTTCAGGGTTTTATTAAAGCAGGGCTTGATGATAAGGTATTCGGAGAAATATTTAATATTACTTATGGGCAGTCAAGGTCTTTAAATGAGTTAATTGGGGTAGCAAAGGACAATCTGCCTGGCTTAAGAGTTGAGTATATAACACGTGATAATGTTATGCCTTTTAGAGGCACGCTTAATGTTGACAAAGCAAAAAGTATGATCGGCTATGATCCACAGTATCCTCTAGAAAAAGGATACCCTGTCTATATTGAGTGGTATATGAAAAATAGAGATAAGTTTAATTTCTAGATATGAAGTGTATGAAAGTCATACTAGCGATCCTTATTTCAGCGTGTATATTATATTTTTTATCAAAAAATAGTCATCCTGAGGAATTAATTCTAGTTATTAAACAACTGATATTAGATGTGATAATTTTATGTTTCAGTATTTATTCATTATCAAATGTTTTGAAGTCATATAGGTTATATTTATTGGTCCACGATAATAGAAAATTTGATTTTGAAGTATTGAATATAGTAATGTTTCAGACGATGTTAAATACTATTGTCCCTTTTCGTTTGGGAGAATTATCACTAGTGCATTTATTAAAGCGCAAATTGGATAAACGATTCGGAGAGGGAGTATCGTTTCTGGTTGTTATATGATATTATTTTAGTGTCTTCGCAAAAGAAATGAATTAGGAGAATGCTTTTGAATGACAATGTTACAGTTATTTGTCCTGCAAAAAATGAACAAGATAATATTCCTTTGTTGCTTGAGAAATTTGATGAGTTGTTTGAGGAAACAAAAAGAGTTTTTGAGGTTGTTGTTATAGATGATGCAAGTACTGATAATACCTATGATGTATTGCTCGGTTTACAAAAGAAGTACAAGTTCTTAAAGGTGCTTAGAAATAGAGTTTCTCAAGGTAAATCTACTGTTATAACTAGTGGGATTAAGTGTGCGGAAGGAGATATTATAGTAGTTATGGATTCAGACCTTCAATATGTACCTGCAGATATACCAAGTCTAATCTGTGATATTGAGAATGATACTTGTGACATTGTGTCTGGTTGGAGGCAGGGATCATATAGCAAGAGTATTGGATCAAAAATATTCAGCACTCTTAATAGAATATTATTTGGGGTTAATCTTCATGATACCGGGGCTTTTTTTGCTACAAAAAGAGAAGTCTTGGATAGAATGCATGCATTTGCAAGAAAAGACTGGCATCGTTTTGTTTTTCCCTATGCTTCACTAGAAGGTTACAGGATCGGTGAGTCTAAAGTGACCTTGTATCCGAGATATTCGGGCGTTTCAAAATATAAGGGTGCTTCCAGGCTTGTTTTTGCATTTCTGGACCTTTTTTCATTTTGGTTGAAAACAGTTTTTAGCAACAAGCCAATGATTATATTTGGATTGTTGGGTTTCATGTCTTTAGGTATAGGAGTGTTTTTCGGGGGAGTTTATGTTTACTCCAAACTGGTAGTTAAAATCACCTGGGGGTTCTCTATTGTTAATGTAACTTTCTTCTTGTCGGCAGGAATAATTTTTATTCTATTTGGTTTCATCGCTGATCTGTTAGTGGATATAAAGAACCTGCTTGAACGAGGAAAGTATAGAAAATGATTAAAGTAATTAGCTAGTACATCAGTCCCATCTGGACCCTTTTTATGCTTGGTGACTTGATGAGGGGAAAAGAACATATTGTAAAGTGAAAATAATCAAGGCCACGTCAACCATTGGAATAGAAAAATATTTCGAAAAATTCTTTCTGAAGAAGTTAATGTAAATATGAAATGAAAATGGTCGTTTAACCCAGTCTCCACTTTTAAGGGGAAATACCAAAATGATAAGAAAAGTTCTTTTAATTAGTCCTCCCTTTCCAATGTCTGAACGATATTGCAAAAGCTTCGAAAGTGTAGGCACAATTACTCCGAAATTGGGAATGCTATATCTAGCCAGTGCACTTGAAAGTGCAGGATACGAGGTCCATTTTCTTGATTCAGTCCTTGAAGGGCACGATATAGATAGGGCATTGAATGAGGTTGTTAAGATATCCCCGGACATCATTGGAATAACAACTGAGACGCCTAATATGACACGTAGTACTCTCTTTTCTAAAAAAATAAAGGATTCACTTAATATTCCTATTGTTTTTGGCGGCCCACACCCAACTCTCCTCCCAAAAGAAGTTCTCAGTCATAGTTCCATTGATTATGTTGTTATTGGTGAAGGTGAGGCTAGTACTGTAGAGATGGTAAACGCTCTTAATTCTGATAGCTCAACGGAAAAGATTTCAAAAATAAAAGGTATTGGATATAAAAACAATGGTAAAATTTTAATAACGGAACAAAGTGAACGCATTCAGAATCTTGATAATATAAAGTTTCCAGCATACCACCTTATAGACATAAATCGATATAAACCGACACCTCACCAATACAAGAGATTGCCTGTTGCCTTTATGATAACGAGTAGAGGGTGTCCCTTTAGCTGTACTTTTTGCAGTTCTAGTGAGATGTTTAAAAGGAAGTATATTGTCCGGTCTGTTGACAATGTAATAGAGGAGATGGTGTATTTAATGGAGCGGTTTGGTGTTAAGGAGATAACTTTTTGGGACGATATATGGGGTTTGAGTAAACACTGGGTGGAGGATTTCTGCAATAAGCTCGTAAAGGGAAAGATAGACATTACCTGGAGTTGTAGTTGCCGTGCTGATACAGTTTCAGAAAAAATGCTTCATCAAATGGCTAAGGCAGGCTGTTGGAGAATCTTTTATGGACTTGAAAGTCTTGACAGTGATATTTTGAAGGCCATAAATAAAGGAATAAAACTTGAGAGAATATATGACGCTGTTCGCTTGACAAAAAAAGCAGGTATTGAGGTCCATGGCAATTTCATCCTTGGCCTTCCACTCGAGACACCTGAAAAGGCAAGAATAATGGTAAGGAATATCTGTAAGATGCCTTTTGATTATGTCAAGTTCAACGTCGTGACACCCTTTCCCGGTACTGTCTTATACAGAGAGTTAAATGATGGCAAATGGGGTACTTACGGAGAAAACCGTGACAAGTCAACTTGTCATCATGTTACTTTTGTTCCATATGGATATAAAAGTATTGACGAGCTTGATAAATTGAGAAGATGGGGAACCAAACAGTTTTATATCCGCCCGCGATACATATTTAACCGTATTATTTCAATGCGTACTACTGAGGACATAAAGAGAAACGTAAAAGGATTCAAAGCTGTTGCTGGACTTTAAACAAAACCTCTGAGTAAATTCAGGCTCCTTGAAACTATCTGGATGCAAATAATATACCAAACTAAAAGGGTGCAAATCTTGTTTGTTGGCAGGTGGTAATGAATAGCAAAGTATGGGGAATATTAAAAGTTTTTGTGACTTTAATCCTTGTTTTTATTATTGTACATAAGATTGGTTTAAAACGTATTTTAGATAATCTGGATGGGCTTTGGCACATTGAAGTCCTAATGGCTATGCTCATGTCTCCTATAGTTGTTCTACTTGGTGTCTATAAATGGAAATTGATAGTAAATGGTTCCGGATTCAAAGCGACATGGAAAAGATTTACCACCTCCTATCTAGGAGGAATGGGCATAGGGCTATTTACTCCTATGAGAGTTGGTGAACTTTCAAGAATATTCTTCTTATCTGGTAATAGAGAGGTATTGTTAGGGGCTGCATTATTAGATAAGGCTATTGATTTACAAATACTTATCTTTCTATCAACCATAGGTTGCTTACTCGTTTTTGGTATGAAAATGGCAGTAATATTTGGCGGTTCTTCTATTTTATTACTAAGCATTATTTTGTTTCCGACTCTATATAATCCTGTAAAAAAAAAGATATTGTTATTACCTTTTAAAGAGAAATTACAAAGATTATTTGTTTCTATTGAGAATTTGCCCCATAGTGTAAAATACTTATGTTTACTTATACGTCTTTTTGTTGGTGGGATTAATGTCGTGCAATATGGTTTATTGTTAAACGCTTTTGAACCTGTCAGTTTTTTGGTGGTTTTTTCTGTATTGCCAATAATTGTGCTTATTAGCAATTTCCCCATAACAATTGGAGGTTTGGGGCTTAGGGAAGGAGTGGCGGCCTTAATGCTTACTTCTTTCGGAGTTTCCCCGGCTATTGCTGTAACGACAAGCTTTTTGTTATTTTGTATAAATAGCCTATTGCCGGGTGCTATTGGTTTTATGTTCTTTAGCAATCATTCGGTTAATAGTGTAAAGGTCAAATTCTTGAGTATACGACTACCGTTCTTTAGACGGTAGTCGTCTATTTTTTGGATTAATCTCAATATTCACATTATATGCATTATAATTTTCCTTTGGTGTGTTTGTAACAAATATACCCTTCTTATTCGACTTGTCTATTTTGAGTATCATCCTTGGTTCAATACCGACAGAATACCGTTCTACTTAAACATTGCTGCAACCACAATTTTGCTATGGCACTTTATGAATATTCCTCAAATAAAGCTGAAAGCATACAGGAATATTGATTCCTGGCTGGGAGATCTTTCATAACCTATTAACCTTTTTCATTTTCAGGCAGCGCTCCTTGCAGCATACCTCTTTAAATTTCAGAAAAACTCTACAGGCCTTCTCGTATCCGGTACTTGGCTCACACTTTTATGTGCATAATTGGAAGCAAAATATATTTCCAAGAACCTTGAAATGCAGAGGGCAAAGATAAAGTCATGGTTATTAAATCTTTCTTAAAACAATGTATATAAGGCCGTTGCTTATGTAATGCCTAAAGAACGGTCAGTTGATATTGATTATTCGCAGGACTTAAAGCTAGCTAAGGTGTTTATGAAAGAAATGTTGGAAAAGCGGTGACTCAACGACGATAAATAGTATTTTGACAGCGCGGGTTTTTTGTAATTCTTGGGAGACATAAACAATCATTTTGAGCGGTGGCCCGTCAACCGCTGGTGTCTGGGGTCTTCATTGACGGGAGCCCTCATTTTTCTTACCAAATCCAATGCCCCTAACAATGGTTGGAAGAAATTTCAAAGCTATCAAAAGCCACGTCGGATTATGCCTCAACATAAAAGAAACGTTCCTGGATAAAGTTACGGGATGAAGATAAAACTTACGAGTTGCAACCCGACAAAATTTGCCCAATTCCTCTTTCGTGAATTCACATAATTGGGTGCCTGGCTTATACTGCCTGGCTAGGTGGCTACCAGGCAGGATTTCCATGTTATAAAATTTGGCATAATTTGGTTTTGTTTCCATTGCGAACATGATTGAGGTTTGAATGGTTTCCAGCGTTTCACCCGGGGAACCAAAAATAAAGCTGACCAGTGATAACATATCGATGCTACGGCTGATGTTTACCAATTCCCTGATATATTCAGGTTCGCTCTGATTTCTATTCAACCGCGTCAATATCTCCGGGTGGGCGGATTGCAGGCCTGTGGTTATCAGGTCGCAACCAGCATTCCTTAGTTTTTGCAGCATCTTTCTGGGATTCTTTTTGAAACTAAAAGGATGAAGAATGCACATCCAACTCAGGGGATAGTTCCGTTGGATCAATTTGTCGCAAAAT
>Ga0187827_10008685_pt1 | contig 10936 bp, 1 predicted proteins | sample ETNtaG_39_FD_167969 | JGI IMG/M metagenome (GOLD analysis project Ga0187827, IMG submission 167969) | Marine microbial and viral communities from oxygen minimum zone, Eastern Pacific Ocean - ETNP2014_SV_150_PacBio MetaG (Illumina Assembly) | ecosystem: Environmental > Aquatic > Marine > Hypoxic... | reverse complement strand
AAGTTTTTGTACTCCCTGTTCGGTAGTGAATGAAGGAAGGGCATATGCCTGACCTGCCGTAAGATCGGTTCCTGGCCCCGTTTGATTGTAGAGAGGCTGTTGTGGTGCTTGAGCTTGACCTAATTGCGAAGAACCATACACGTCGGGTCCATGCGGGAGCAACGGGAGGGAGCCCTGTCCACCCGCCATCCCAACATATGGTGCCTGGAATTGGGGTGAGCCCCCGTATCCTTGCTGCCCGGGTGACATATACTGGCCCCGGGGATGGGGCAGCATAGCCTGCCCTTGTACTGAGTGCTGGATGGGTGCTTGGACGGATGGAGAAACCTCTTTTTCTTCTTTTTTCATTCTTTTTCTTACGATAAAAAATATTACCCCAATAAGTATGATCAGCAATAGAATTCCTCCGAGAATGAATAATAACAGTGAAGAATCTTTACTGAGAATACCCGCGGTTTCGGTTTCCACGATGTCTGGTTTACCGGGGGGACTATGGGCCCCATTATGGGGGTCGGTGCCTTTTTCACGCTCCAGACCGTCAGAGAAACCGTCCCCGTCGCTGTCGCGTTCATAATCGGCTGTAGCGCCCACCTCGATTTTAACTTTCTCGCTTACATTGTAACCGTGCCCGTCTGACACGAACAAGGTGATAGTATGTTTTCCTGGGGTCAGGATACCTCTCATTAGAACCTTTGAGCCGATTGAACGGTTCGCACTGACATTGGAGGACCAGTAATAGCTGAGATTGTCGCCGTCCTCATCACGTGATCCCGAGGCATCAAAAAATATTTGACTGTCAAACCTGAAGTACACTCCCTGTTCGGGATCCGTGATTATCGCTTCAGGGCGGGAATTCACCCATACGCGGTACTCCCTAGACTCATTGTAACCGGTACCCATCAGGTCGTCGGCGCGCCAGCGGATGAAATTTTCTTTTCCCCACTTGAATTCCACCTCCACCAGAACCTGTGCAGGATTTCCCGAAACCACGTTTTCCGCCTTTTTCCAGGGCCCAAAACTTTTACGGTCGCCCCCCGCCCCGTTCGCAACTGAATATTCAACCGTTGCCGGATCGACCCCTGAACCATCGTCCAGTATCTGGATGAAACATTCAACCGTCTCGCTGTCCCCGTACTCATCCCCGCCAGGTGTGAACGTCCCGAAATATACCGGAAAGGTATCAATTTTCAGATTGAATTTATCGGATAGGGTGAAGGGGTTGCCAACCACGTCCGTCCCACGGAACATAATGTAGTTATCTTTCCCTTCGGCATAACTGAATGTCACAGTGATTTCGTGTGTGTCTTCTCCAGCTTCAGTAATATTTTCGGGGTCAATCGGCATCCATTGGCCATAACTATTTTGACCCTCGGTGGATATCCTAGCTCCAAGGGTTGTAAGGTCCACTCCGCTTCCTGCGTCACTTACAGTGATAGTTGTGCTTATTTTATTTAGGTCGTACCATTCCTTTTGGGATGATATCTCCTTGGCGAAATTGACCGGTGTAACGTCCACCTTCAAATTTACCGGAGAAGATTCAGCAAATCCGTTTCCCGAAATGTCCTTGGCACGCCATTTTATGTAATTGTCCTCTCCCTCAGGGAAGATGTATTTTACACTCGGAATTATAAGGTTTCCTCCTTCCGCGACCCATGCAGGTATCCATAGATCGGAACCCAGCCCCAGGCCTACTGAAACCGAGTATTCGATGGTACTGCCGTCGACTCCCGCTCCATCTCCGTCGTAGACCTCCACCGAGCAATCGATATCCGTGTGATTGTGCCAAGAACCGTCCATGGGAGTATGGTTTGAAAAGACCGGCGCCGTCAGATCAACCAGTATGCTCGATGTGGCGGCCTCCCCAATGTTTCCCACCTTGTCCACGCACCACACGTAAATCTCAGCTTCTCCCTCGGTCAGCTTATCGATCTTGACCTCCGTATCATTGGTTAATGTCCCGTTAGTGGTTCCTGAATCGTCCATCTGGGAATAATAATATCCAAGGAGACCAGAAGCAGGGTCCTCAACGGCATCCCAGGTAACGTACATCTCGGGCTGATCCGTATTCCCCGTCTCCTTGTCCTTGAAACCTCCGGCGTGGCATATAAGATTGACCGGATACAGGGGTGCCTCAGCATCGATCTTCACGGGGAAGGTCAGATTAGTCATGCATATACCAGAGCCGGGGATGTTCTCAATGGTGATGAGATATTCCTCGTCCGGGTCGGTTACGTTTATCGAGGTGAAACCTATGTCGATATTTTCTCCCTTGCTATCATTGTCCCACCAGGAATTTCCAACGCTGTCCATTACACGCACGTCGAAATAACCGTCTTCAGGGTATATGTTCGCAGAACCCGCGTATCTCACTTTGAGATCCGATAAAGCCAATTTCTCGCTTCCTCTTATCCAGTCCCCTTCATCCAGTTCTCCCTGGAATATGCCTGTTAAACCTGGCGAGCCAAGCAATTCCATATCATTTTCGACCCTGAACAGGTATGGGAAACGGTCCCGGGAGTTCTCACCAGTATTTGCTGTGATGTCCACGAAACAGTCCACCTGCCTTTCGTGAGTGAAAGAGAAGTTTATAATGAAGGTAAAATTGACCCACCACCGGTCCACAGCGTCATTGCTAACGGAACATTGGTTCGGAAGAAATCTCACGTGGCCGTCCGGATCCTGAACTTTAAAAAATTGGCCCCGGGTCCAGTTGTAGCCAAGAGTTGCGTTTGTCGTGTTGTAGTCGAGATATACAAGAAGTTCGGAAACCTCATAGAGATCTCTCGTGGCCGTGATGTTTACGCTGAGATTGTATGCCCGGTACTCGGCATAACATACCTTTTCCACCCCTCCCTCGCCCCTGAGTGCTACCTCGTCAACGTGGGCCGTGATCTCCACGGCAAGCCATTTTATTACATTCAGAAAATAACGCTGGCAGTTGCCATTGGAATCCCAGTTGCCGCCAACCCCCGAATACGTCCGGCCCCTGCCGTATATGAAGATCATTGGGCTCTGACGGTTGTTGGCGTCCCCGATCCGGGTTGCCTGGGGAGCGATGTTGTTATCCCGCAGCTCGGAATCAAATAGACCGTTACTGCCGGTGACGGGAGAATTCACACCGTCCCATATCTCGTGGTTGCCCACCTTGTTAAAAGAGAAACCTCCAGCATTGTCGCCTCTACCGATCCTGTTGGTATAACCGAACATATCTTCGAGAGCGATGTATCCCCCTTGAATGGGATCCTGCTGGTCTACCATCCCGCAGCTTTCGCTCCATATACCGCCTCCAGCCTGAACCCAGTTCCGCACGTCCGCAGCCACCACCCTGCCGCGCCCCCTAGAACGGCCCAGGTACACCACGTCGTAATTTGCCAGAACCGCGGCATTGAGGGTACCGCTGCACATCTCGGTTATTTCTATACCATTGTTTGTGAGATAGGTTTTGGGAATCGTCACGTAGCTGTTGCGCCCGCAGGAATTTGTCCCGTCCCCCTGGTAGATTAGAAATTTAACGTTACCTCCACCCCGGCTCATTGGTGAAAGTTCCTTATTGACCGTAATATGATTATCCCCATTGGCGTCATTTACCTCTCCCCGCCATCCATTGAGAGTTGGTCCAATATCAGCAAGCAGTATTATAAACAGTATCGAAAATATCAGGCCGGAGACCACTTTATCTCTCATTTGCTTCAATTCCTTCCATCTCCAAAAAGACCCTGAACAACCCACAAGTTGTGGGTATCATCCTCAGAAATATCAGTATGCACATGCATTCTGATATTTCTACCGGATAAAACAACGTACAACCTGTATTTATATCTTATCCGAAGATGCAGCGGGAAGTCTTAAACCGAAGCTAGAGAGATTCGATCATTCCCTGTGTCTGGCAGACCGGGCAGGCGACCAGAGCCGGTAATTCCACTATCTCCGCTGAATAATTATTGCCGCAGGAATGACATTGCATGGTTATTTCATTCGTCACTGGAGCCGGGGCCCCCTCCGGAACCGATGGTATCGCTGGTGGAATCGCAGGTGGTGCAGTAGGCGATGCAACAGGTGGCGCAGGCTCTGGCGGTTTTGTCATGTCCTCGAGATATGCGAGATATGAATCAAGTTCGGACAGATCACCGGAACCCTCGGGTGGTACGGCAGGCACTTCCGGGATCATAGACGGGGTCGGCAGCGGTAATGGAAATACTGCTTCCACACCTGTAGGCGGCATTAGCGGCGGAGATATTGAAGGTGGTGCCGCTTCCATTGCATTGGGTGGTATTGGCGGTGCCGGTGATGAAGGTAGTGTATTATCCACTGGGGAAATATTTGTAGTATCAGCAATAGGCATCGGGGACCCAATATCGGGACCAAGTGGTGCCACGGATGCCTGTATTGGAAATTCAAGACCTGTGAAAACCACTGGAGCGGGCGAAGGCTCGGGAGCAGGCGGAAGGGCCAATCTACCCAGTTCCTGCATTCCCTGGTCTGTTGAGAAAGTGGGAAGGAGATAGCTGCTGCCTCCTGCATATCCCGTATTCAAAGCTGCTGCCCCTGTCAGTGCCTGCCCGGGGGCGGCAGCCTGGAACTGGACCGGGTTCACAAAACCGGGACCGGGAGCCAGCATCAAAGGCGGGGCTGGGGAACCCGGCATGCCGGCCATCGGCGCCGGCATAACTCCACCATACCCTTGCACCAGCGGAGCATACTGCGCAGAATGCGGCCCCTGCCCGTATGGGGGCTGCCGGGGGAATGACGGCACTGGCGCCGCTACCTTCTCCTCTTTGGATTTCCTTTTTTTCCTGACTATGAAAAAGATGATCAGGATCAGTAATATGAGAAGCAGGATGCAGCCGAGTATAATTAAAAGCAGCGAAGAACTTTCTCCCAGTATCCCCGCACTTTCGGCAGGTACGATATCCGGCTCGCCCTCAGGGATCACGGCGCCGTTGTACGGATCGGTCCCGGATTCCCTCTCGAAACCGTCCGAGAAACCATCCCCGTCACTGTCCGTCTCGTAATCGGTCTTACTGCCGACCTCTATCCTTACATCCGTACTCTCGTTATAGCCGTGCCCGTCAAAAACGAACAACGTGATGATGTGTTTTCCGGGAGTCAATCTGCTGCCAAATAGGGCAAGGTGACTCATGGACTTGTTCGCGCTGACGTTGCTGGACCAGTAATAGCTAAGATTGTCCCCGTCCTCGTCGTATGAATCCGTAGCATCGAAATATATTTCCCTGTCGAATCTGAAATAGGATGCTTGATCAGGAGACGAAATTACTGCTTCCGGCCTGGAATTCACCCAAACTCTGTATGGTTTCGATATATTGTGACCTGTACCCACCTTATCGTCTGCACGCCAGCGGATGAAATTGTCCGGTCCCCAGTCGAACTCCAATTCCAGAAGAACCTGGGTAGGATTCCCGATGACCACGTTTACTACCTTTTTCCATGGTCTAAAACTATCATTGTCGCCCCCCGCCCCACTCGCCATGGAATACTCCACCGTTCCCGGGTCCACGCCTGAACCGTCATCCAATATCTCAACGAAACATTCAACAGTCTGCTGGTTGGAATATTCGTTCTCCTCCGGTGTGAAGGTGCCGAAATATACCGGCGAAGTATCTATTTTCAGATTGAATTTATCGGAAAGTGTGAAGGGATTGCCCACTATGTCCGTTCCCCTGAACATGATGTAGTTTTCGGTCCCTTCAGCATATGTGAATGTGACGCTTATCTCAAAGCCGTCTTCACCGGATTTGATTATATTTTCCGGTTCAATACTCATCCACGAACGAAAGTCGGTTGGGCCCGACGTTGATATCCTCATTTCAAGACTCTCAGGGTCCACTCCGCTTCCTGCGTCGTTAACGGTGATCTTCGTAGTTATCGTTTTTTGGAGGTACCATTCCTCTTGTGGCGATATCGTTTGAGCGAAATTGACCGGAGTGTTGTCAATTTTTATATTTACGGGGGAGGATTCCACGAAACCGTTTCCCGAAATGTCCTTGGCACGCCATTTTAGGTAATTGTTCTCCCCTTCGAGAAATACATATTTGACAACAGGTGTCATTGGTTCGGTCTTTTCGGGCATCCAGACGGGTATCCAGAGATCGAAACCGTGCACTCCGTTTTTGGACACTGAATATTCGATGGTGGCGCCATCGACACCGCCTCCCTTCCCATCGTGGATATCAACCGAGCAATCGACATCCGTATGATTGTGCCATGAACCGTCCAAGGGAGTATAATTCGAAAAATAGGGTAATGACAGGTCAACCAGTATCTCCGAGGCTGCGGCCCCACCGACATTCCCAACATTATCCACGCACCACACATATACCGGTACGGGTCCCTCGGGTAGCTCATTTATCTCGACCTCGGTTTCATTGGTAAACGATCCGTTCTCAGTGGTGGAATTATCCATAAGGGAATAATAATATCCTCTGAGACCCGAGGCAGGGTCTTCAACCTCATCCCAGGTGACGAAGACCTCTTGCTTGTTGGTATGTTCGGCGGACTTGCCTTTGAAGCTGTCGGGACGGCATTGGAGGTTCACCGGCGAAAGTGGCGCAGCCGCATCTATTTTGAGGGGGAAATATAGATTCTTTGCACATACTCCTTCTTCCGGTATGTTCACTATGCTTATTTGATATTCCTCTTCCGGATCGGTGGCATTTCCGGATATTGCCTCAATGGAAACGCTCTTACCGCTGGATTCGTTGTCCCACCATTCATTAGCCATTCTGTCCCGTACCACCACATCGAAGAAATTATCGTCCGGATGAACATTCCCGGAACCTTCGTAGACCACGGTCATGTTGCTAAAAATCAGTTTTTCCTTCCCCCTTATCCAGTTTCCCCTATCAACAATACCCTGATATTCACCCTCCACCACGGTCTCTCCCACGAGCTCAAGGTCATTTTCTACACGGAATAGATAAGGGAATCGATCAAGGTTGAATCTCCCGGAGCTTCCGGTTGTATTTATAAAACAATCTATAAGCTCCTCGTGAGGGAATGTGAAGTCTAGCACGAAGGAAAAATTTATCCACCATTTCTCCACATTATTGTTGGAAAACGCCGAATCACCCAGCAGTTCCAGATGATTTCCGAGGTCATGAACCTTGTAAAAGTTCTTTTGTGTTCCATTGAATCCGAGGCTTATGTTGGTGTTGTTGTAATCTATGTAGATTCGGAGGTCGGAAAGATCGTCAAGAGATTCGAAGGTGGTGACGTTGATACCCAGTTTATAGGAACGGTACCCGGCATAGCATACTGCGCTTTTATTATCCGAATCAATCAGGTTGACCGATTCGGGCTCGGGGGGACGGGCCGTGGGGAAATTATCCTTAATCATATCGATATATTTTACCATCTGCAGAAGTTCGTTGTTTCCGCGGTTGCCCCAGTCGAAGGTCATCATGTTCATCATGACATACCCTTCGTCCAGCACGTATTCTATGAAAGCCGGTTTATTGTTCGCGTTGGACCAGAGAATGTCATTCCACTTGTTGGTTTCGGGATTTGTTCCGAGGTTCGCTCCACCGGAGTCCGCAAGCATACCCGGCGCGGTAACATAACCGTGGCAGGTGGTACCCCAGCCCTGAAAATTATTGGCATTAAGTCCATTTCCGCCGTAGCCCTGACCGGTAATCCATTCGTGATCGTTATCAGCCACCGTAGGGTTCTCGTCGGTGTTGCCGGATTGCTGGTAACTACCGAAGTTCGAACCACCCGGTCCGGTAACATCCTGTCCGGAATTATGCGCGGCATTTGCAACGAAGATACCACCTTTCTTCACATATTTCTCGATAATACCCCCGTTCATCATTGTCTTTAATGATCCGTCTGCAATATCACCCTGGCAGCCAGTATAAATAGCATAATAGCGGTCGAAGAGGTACTCTGAATTGTGCTGGGCCGTTACCCCGGGCTGCTCCACATCAAAAGGGATTCCTCTGTTTGTTAGATGATTTTGTAGAGTGTTGGTACGATCCCCGCCCGAAGAGCAGACCAGCACCTTGTTCGCGGCTCTACTGGACCACTGTTTTCCGCCAATTGTGCCTGCATTTCGAATTTTCTCATCAATTGATTCAACGGTACTTATGGAATGGTCGCTCCAATCCGTGAGTAATGGGACACTAATTGCAGGGATTATCAATAGTATACAAAGTAACAGGGGAAGACTGCGTAAGTGGGAAATCACGCTTTTCATTCAATTCAACCTCTTTCCATACTGACCGACAGCCCTTACCGCCCGGCGTTGGTCTGCCTTTGGAGTCATATGATAACAAATCCATGGTCTTATGAATAAATAATGCTTTCGTTTGAAAAGGATAAAACCAGCACGAATATTCTCATCGATGCCGGATCATATTGATTCTATAACTCCTTGCGTCTGGCAAACCGTGCAGGTGACCAGTGCAGGGAACTTAGCAATCTCCGCTATATAGTTATTGCCGCAGGAATGGCACTGCATAGTAATTTTATTAGTCGGGGGAACCGGACTTTCTTCCGGAACCGGGGGTACGTCGGAAGGTGTTGGCTCCGGTGGCGGGGACAATCCACCCAGGGTAGTTAGATATGTGTCGAGTTGGGATAAATCACTATCCGCTGAAGTGTCTATTGGAGGTACGCCAAGCACTAAAGATGAAGTGCTGCTAGGGGAAATAGTGGTGGGTTCCGGTGGAGCCGGGGGTGCTTCACCACTTAGCGGAATGGGTGCTGGAGGCGATTGGAAAGGGTTTTCCATTGCACTTACCCCAGGTAATAATGCAGGTTGGGCTGAAAGATCCGGAGCGGTCATCTGGGTTGGAGTGAACGCTCCAATCATTCCTTGATCTTCCGAAGGAGGTGGTCCCGGCGGTAAGGCCATTCTGTCGAGGTTCTGCGGCCCCTGATCGGTACTGAATAATGGTAATGAATATGCGGTACTGCCTGTCATCCCTGTCCCAGACTGACCGTAAAGAGCCAGCTGCTGTGGCTGAGTTTGCTGGACTTGATTCGGGCCGGAATATTGAGTGTTTGATATATCAGGTACTATCGACTGTATTAGAGGAGGATTTTGAGCTCCCCGCATCCCCATAACGGCTGCCTGATATTGCGCCATTTCCCCGTACCCTTTCTGCTCAACAGGAATAAATTGACCCTGGGGATAAGGATGCTGGGCCGGTCCGTACATTGATTGCGGCATAGGTGACCGGATCGGAACCGAAACATCTCTCACTTCGTCCTTTTTTCTTCTCCTCACAATAAATATGATGACCAAAACCAGTATGGTCAAAAATAACACAATACCAAGAATGACGAAGAATAGCGAAGAGCCTCCTCCGAGTATGCCACCGCTTTCGGAGATGACGATATCAGGCTCGCCATCCGGGCTAATGGCACCGTTGTATGGGTCGGATCCTGATTCCCGTTCCAGTCCGTCTGAGAATCCGTCCCCGTCGCTGTCCCGCTGAAAATCGACCTGGCTGATCACCTCTAGCTTAACTTTCGTACTCTCGTTGTAACCGTGTCTGTCCGAAACGAATAATGTGATCGTATGTTTTCCAGGGGCTAATCCGGCGCTGAAATAGGCGTCGAATCCGATTGAACGATTCACACTGACATTTGAGGACCAGTAATAGCTAAGATTGTCCCCATCCTCGTCACTTGAACCGGAAGCATCAAAAGTAATTTCGCTATCGAACCTGAAATACGACCCTGGATCGGGTGAGGCGATTGCCGCCTCCGGCCTGGAATTCACCCATACCCGGTATGGCAGCGATATGTTGAGCCCGGTACCCATCATGTCGTCGGCACGCCACCGGATAAAATTGTCATATCCCCAATCGAATTCCAGCTCTATCAGAACCTGCGTGGGATTTCCCGCAACAACATTTACCACCTTTTTCCATGGCCCGAATATCTTTTCGTCGCCCCCCATCCCGGTGCCCCCTGCTCCATTTGCCACGGAATACTCAACCGTCGCTGGATCCACCCCCGAACTGGCATCGAGTATCTGGATGAAACATTCCACCTTCTCGTTGTCTGCATATTCGTTCTCATCCGGTGTGAATAAACCAAAATAAATGGGAGATGTATCGATTTTCAGATTGAATTTATCGGAGAGAGTGAAGAGATTGCCTACCATATCGGTTCCTCTGAACATAATGTAGTTATCCTTTCCCTCCGCGTATTTGAAAGTCACTGTTATCTCAAAGCCGTCTTCACCGGATTCGCTGATGTTTTCGACATCTACGGACTCCCACCGGCCGAAATCGTTGGGGCTAGACGTGGATATCCTTGCTCCAAGACTGTCCGGGTTCACACCGCTTCCAATGTCGTTAACCAATATCTTTGTGGTTATTTCTTCATGATCATACCATTCCACCTGAGGTGATATCAGCTTTGCAAAATTGATAGGAGTGGTGTCCACTTTTATATTGTACGAGGGTGATTCGACAAACCCATTTCCAGTGATGTCCTTTGTGCGCCATTTAATATAATTTTCCTCGCCCTCCTGAAATACGTATTTGATATTTGGCACCATGGGTTCATTCAACTCGGGTATCCACGCGGGAATCCAGAAATCGAAACCGTGCATCCCATCATTGGACACGGAGTACTCGATAGTGCTGCCGTCCACACCGGATCCAGTGCCATCATAAATCTCAATCGAGCAGTCGATATCAGTATGATTGTGCCATGAACCATCCTCCGGGGTGTGATTCGAAAATACTGGCGGTGTCAGGTCCACAAGTATACCGGATGAGGCGGCCGTGCCGATATTTCCGACCTTGTCCACACACCAAACGTAAATTTCCGCGAATTCCTCGTTCAGTTTCTCGATCTTGACCTCTGTGACATTGGTGAATGTCCCGTTACCAGTTCCCGACTTATCCACCGGGGAATAATAATAGCCCATCAGACCCGATGAGTGGTCCTCAACCGGATC
>Ga0187827_10008684_pt1 | contig 10937 bp, 11 predicted proteins | sample ETNtaG_39_FD_167969 | JGI IMG/M metagenome (GOLD analysis project Ga0187827, IMG submission 167969) | Marine microbial and viral communities from oxygen minimum zone, Eastern Pacific Ocean - ETNP2014_SV_150_PacBio MetaG (Illumina Assembly) | ecosystem: Environmental > Aquatic > Marine > Hypoxic... | reverse complement strand
TGAGTTAAGACGTGGGGACAGTGGAAAAACCTCCACCGGATCCTGGATGCCAACCGGACTCAGACATTTGTATACCGTGTCATTTGTTGCCATTATTGTTCTCCTTTTCCTTGAATTATTTCAGTCACCTTGTACAACCTGATTTCTTCCCTGGTATCTTGCTCTCGTTCCATTCCTGGATTTATCTCGCCGTTTAGGGTTTGACTATAGCCTTTTGGCAGCGTTTTGTCAATATTGTTGGGAAAAGGGAACGACTCTGATAGCTCGGTCATATGAAATAGTGTTTGGTGTGAATCATCACTGATTGTTTGACAACGAGATACCTACTTTGCTACCTTATCCCCCTAGGGGGGATATATATGCCGGGATTTTGGAACCGCTACAAACATGTTATAACAACAAGAGAATTCATCATTACGACCTTTACCGGTGTTTTGATCCTTATCAGCGCGATACTCAGCGTTACAGGAACTCCCTTCTGGATACATACCTCCTTTGCTATCTCAGCTACCGCTGTTGGCGGGCTGTCAATAGCCATTGCTGCCATTAGAGGTTTGTTGAAACGCCAGGTTAATGTAGATGAACTGGTTACCATTGCCATAATCGCCTCGGTAATATATGGTGAATACCTGTCAGCGGCCTTTGTCGCCTTTATGATGTTATTTGGTAAAATCCTTGAGGAGTTCACAGCCGAAAGAGCCCGCACAGCTCTGGAGGAGTTGGGGAAACTGACGCCTGTTACTGCTACGTTGCTCCACGACAACCGGGAGGTTGTTGTTCCAATAGATGAGCTACATCCGGGTGATATCGTGATTACAAAATCCGGGGAAAGAGTGGCCGTTGATGGATTGGTAATTGATGGACAGGCTTCGGTAAATCAAGCTCCGATAACCGGTGAATCCATGCCGGTGGCTAAAACAAAAGGCAGTCAGGTCTTCGCGGGAACCCTGAATGAGCTTGGAGCACTTCAAATCCGGGTAACCAAGGTGGGAGATGAAACCACAATCGGGCATGTAGCCCACCTTGTTAAAGAAGCTGAAGAGAACAGAGCTCCTATTGTCAGAGCCGCAGACCGCTACGCCAAGTATTTTACACCAGGTATCCTTATTCTTGCCGCTATAGTGTACGCCATATCTGGTAATACTATCACTGCCTTGAGTGTTCTCATTGTCGCCTGCCCCTGCGCCCTAGTTCTCGCAACTCCCATTGCTATTGTGGCCGGCGTAGCCAACGGAGCGCGGCGGGGTATACTTATCAAAGGCGGTGCCCGTCTTGAGTCCGCAGGGAAAATAACAGCAATCGCTATCGATAAGACCGGGACTTTGACTTTGGGTCAACCCCAGGTGATCAAAATCATGCCTGTTGATGGTATTTCTGAGGAGGCTATTCTGACACTTGCTGCCACCGGTGAAAAGTACTCCGAACACGCCTTGGGCCAGGCAATCCTTTCAAAAGCCATGGAGCTAAATCTGGATATTCCAGAAGTGGGGGAGTTTAATGTGTTTCCCGGTCAAGGAGTGTTGGCCAGAACAAACGGTGCGATAATTCTTGTCGGTACGGAGATGCTGTTGAATAGTAATCAAATAACTCTCTCTGACAATGTGCTTTGCTTTGTCAACACATTAGAACGTGAGGGTCTTACCCCTTTGCTTGTGGCTCATTCTGGTAAAGTAGTTGGTGCCATCGGCGTCGCAGACACTCTACGTGAAGAAATGCGAGGGGCAATTCATTCTTTGTACAGCACGGGTGTGAAGAAGATAGTAATGCTTACCGGTGACAGCCCGGAAGTCGCACAAAGTGTGGCGGCTTCTGTAGGAATAGATGAGTGGCAGGCTCGGCTACTCCCTCAACAGAAAGTAGCGGCCGTTCAAAAACTACAGGATGATGGCTACAAAGTTGCAATGGTCGGTGATGGAATTAATGATGCTCCAGCGCTGGCTCAGGCCGACGTTGGAATATCAATGGGTATTTCAGGTACGGACATTACAATGTCGGCATCAGACATCGTTCTGCTCAATGATGATATCTTAAGAGCCGCAGAAAGTATCCATCTTAGCCGTATTACGCTCAAGACGATTAATCAAAATCTAGCTTTCGCCCTGATATTTAATATCGCTGGTATCGCCTTGGCATCGACTGGAATATTGAATCCTATCGCGGCTGCTCTCTTTCATAACTTCGGATCGGTAGCAGTTGTCGTAAACTCAGCCAGGCTCGTCGGCGGCAGGAAACTGTCGCTAGCAAGAAAGCACAACGGCTAGGGTAATTTACCCGATGTATTTATGCAAAGCTTCCTTGAGACTCTCCCATTCCTGGTCCGTCTCTCCCTTTTCAACAGCTTGGCTCAAACAGGACTCTATATGATCTTCCAGCACAATCTGGGAAACCTTCTGTATCGCCGATCTAACCGCAGCCAACTGGATAAGGACATCCGGACAAGGTTTTTCCTCTTGCAACATCCGTTTGATTGCCCTGACATGGCCCTCAATCCTGGAGAGCCTGTTGATTACCGCAGTGGTCCGTTTGTGCTGAGCGCGTTGATCACTTGCCGAGTCGCGAGTGGGTTCTTCCATCCTTTTCTCCTTAGAAGCATGATAAATGGAAAACGGAATTTCAGCAAGGTTTATATCAGATCGGGTGAAGTTGGAACCAAAGCAGGTGAGCAGGAAATTAGACTAATTGCATCCGGGAAGAAGTATCTCGCTAAAGATTGTTTCTCCTTTTGCGGTTTGCTGAAAGGATGGTTCGAGAACTTGGGTTTCTCCTGCAGGTAGATAATGAACTGGCGCATGTCATTTACGGAGATAGATGAAACATTCTGGTTTTCGGGACCGAGAAATTCAGAGAAGTAGCCTACACTGGATACAATCCAAGATATCGTCTTTAGGTTTTGTGCCTCAGCCTTGACGTATGCTTGGTAAGCTTCCAGTGCTTCTTGAAGCGTTGTTACTTCAAACTCCCCACACTGGTAGCCAAAACTAGGAGATAAAGTATGATTGGGACATTCTTGGGGAGTCTTGGTCATCAATACGGCTGGCAGTAAGGCTATGGCGTCCCTGGAGCGACTCGAACGCTCGACCCACTGCTTAGAAGGCAGTTGCTCTATCCAACTGAGCTACAGGGACGTATTTCAGACTACCTAAATCTAGCATCGGGTGGTCACGCCGTCAAGGTACCTTTTCCGCCTAAATCATTAGGGCTATGATGGTGTGCTTTCTTAGAATCCTCCCATTGCGAAGACACTCCAGCCCAACAGAGTTGCACACGTGACGATGATTCCGGCGATTATTATTCCGACAAGAATAGACAAAAAGGCGTGCCTGAACTTGAGCCCGAGAAGTACAGCTGCCAGGGAGCCGGTCCAGGCCCCCGTCATGGGAAGAGGAACAGCCACAAACAGTGCCAGACCAATCCTCTCATACTGTTCAATAAGCTTTCCCCGCCGCCTGGTGCGCTCAAGGAGCCACTGAAGCATCCTTTCACCGGTTTCTGTTTTGCATATTGCTTTGGACATCGCGTTGAAGAATAACAGAATCAATGGCACCGGCAACAGATTACCGATGATGGCCAAAGGGAAGGCGTAATACCACGGAAAGTAAAACCCGGCTATCGCGACAGGTATTGCGCCTCGGAGTTCGGAAATCGGAGAGGCCGCTAAAGCAAGTACTGCCAGGACTTGAGAAAGATCCAAACGGAGAAGCTCTTCCGGGAACATATCTTCCTTTCATACTCTCTGGCTGCTCAGGTATCTCTACGGCAGTGTAGCAAATGGATGTCACAGCGTCAAACCGGAAATTGTTCTCTGAACCTGCCTTGGATGGTTTATCCAGTTTGACAATAACTCGCCTACATTGCTAGTATAATAGGGATTTTGCATTTGGCAGGTGAACAGGCTGGCAATGCCGAGGTTACTGGAAAAGATAGATAGTCCCGCAGATCTAAACCTGTTGACGCAGCAGGAGCTTGAGCAATTAGCCTCTGAGATCAGAGAAGAACTGGTGACCGTGGTTTCTGCTAATGGCGGGCACCTGGCTTCTAATCTTGGTGTGATTGAGCTCACAGTGGCTTTGCATCGTGTGTTTGACAGCCCGCGAGATAAGATTGTCTGGGATGTGGGGCATCAAGCCTACACGCACAAACTGCTTACCGGTCGGAGAAACCTTTTTGCCTCACTTCGCCAGTATGGGGGCTTGTCCGGTTTTACCAATCGTAGTGAGAGTGAACACGACGCTTTCGGTGCCGGCCATGCCAGCACTTCCGTTTCAGCCGCTCTGGGGATGGCTACTGCCCGTGACCTTGATAATGACAAGTACCACGTGGTGGCTGTTATTGGTGATGGGGCTATAACCGGTGGTATGGCTTTCGAAGCCCTTAATCAGGCAGGTCACTTGGGCTCGAAGCTCATCGTTATCCTGAATGACAACGGGATGTCCATCTCGCCCACCGTTGGCGCCATGGCTAAGTTGCTCGGCAGGGTGCGCTTTGACCATCGGTACCGCATGGCTAAGGAGAAAGGTTGGCGGTTGTTGAGACGTCTGCCCTTTAGCAGCAGACTGCGGGGCATAACCCAGCAGCTCGAAAGTGGCGTCAAAGGCCTGGTAATGCCTACCACTCTTTGGGAAGAGCTTGGCTTCACCTACATGGGGCCTATTGATGGGCATAACTTCCGCGAGCTTGAGACAGCCCTATCTCAAACGCGGGATTATCCGCTGGGGCCGGTCTTGATTCACGTTGTTACCACCAAGGGCAAAGGTTATCTTCCTGCCGAGGGAGATGCCGTCTACTTTCACGGAGTTCCGGCCAAGAGTGCAGCTACACGGGTAATACCGACCTATAGCGAAGTATTTGCTCAGACAATACTCGGATTAGCTCGAGAGAATCCGCGGCTGGCAGTGATTACACCGGCGATGCCGGAAGGTAATTGCCTCACTACCGTTCAGGATGAGTTCCCAAATCGTGTTTTTGATGTTGGCATCTGTGAGCAGCACGCCGTTACCTTTGCCGCCGGACTCGCCACCCAGGGTTATATCCCTGTGATAGCCATATATTCTACTTTTCTGCAGCGTGCCTTTGACCAGATTATCCACGACGTTTGTCTTCAAGACTTACCGGTTGTCTTTGCCATTGACCGCTGCGGCATTGTTGGTGATGATGGCAAGACCCACCAGGGCGCATTTGACCTTTCATACCTGACTCTCATTCCTAATCTGATCGTGGCGGCGCCCAAAGACGAAAATGAGTTACAACACCTGCTCTACACGGCAATGAATTCCAACCACCCCATGGCGGTGAGATACCCTCGCAGCGCTGGATTAGGAGTGGATCTCGATACGGAACTGAACTCTATCGTCATTGGTAAAGGCGAGGTAGTAAGACAAGGAGAGGACGTAGTCATACTGGCGATAGGGATCACGGTCGCTCCTGCTCTTGAGGCAGCCCATCATCTGACACTGATGGGTATTGAAGCTACTGTAGTCAACGCCCGCTTTGCTAAACCGTTGGACATTGAACTCATCTCGGACTTGGCCACTCGTATCAAACGTATTGTGACTGTTGAAGAGAATGTTCTCAACGGGGGTTTTGGCAGCGGAGTGGTTACTTTCCTGCAGGAGTCCGGACTGAATGATGTCCATGTAAAGAATATCGGACTGCCTGATGAGTTTGTCGAGCAGGGCACTCAGGCTATTCTCCGAAGCCGGTACGGTCTTGATGCTGATGGTATTGTTGGTCAGGTCTTGTCTTTATTCCCCGCTCTCGATTCCGCTTCTCTAACGGCACTGCCCAAGGCAGAAAAATGAACAAGATGACTGTCAGAGATATCAATGTCTCCGGCAAGAATGTTCTGGTGAGGGTTGACTTTAACGTTCCTCTTGATGAAAAGACCGGAATTATCAGCGACGATAGCCGTATCCGGGCCGCTCTGCCGACCATCAAATATCTTACTGACGGTGAGGCCAAGGTTATTTTATGCTCTCATCTTGGCAGACCTGACGGGAAGGTAGTTGAGAGCTTACGACTGGCCGTTGTTGCCCGGCGATTATCGGAAATATCCGGTTCTCCGGTTAAAGCTACCCGGTACTGCGTCGGTTCCGATGCCGAGAAGGCGGTCGGAAGTATGAACAGCGGCGATATGCTGCTTTTGGAGAACCTTCGCTTTCATCTTGACGAAGAGGCGAACGATACCGACTTTTCCCGAGCTCTGGCTGGCTTGGCTGATATATACGTCAATGACGCCTTTGGCACCGCCCACCGAAAACACGCTTCAATAGTCGGCGTTGCTGAGTACCTCCCTGCGGTAGCCGGACTGCTGATGGAAAAAGAACTTGAATACCTGGGGGGTATTCTGGAACACCCAACCCATCCTTTTGCTGCCCTCGTCGGTGGCGCCAAAGTAAGCGATAAGGTCGCAATGCTCGAAAACATCATGGGTAAGGTGGATCTTGTTCTGGTCGGCGGCGGAATGTCAGCCACGTTTCTTAAAGCTAAATCTTGTCAGGTAGGGATGTCCTTGGTTGAAGAAGACCGGCTGGAAACGGCTACCCACTTGATGGAGCAGGCGGCAGACAAAGGGGTGAGGCTGTTACTCCCGGTTGATGTGGTTGTCACGACTGAAATCGGTCCTAAAGCTGAAGGCGAAACCGTAGCTGTGGAACATATACTGCCTCATCAAAGGATTGTAGATATTGGCCGGCAAACTGTTGAGAACTTCTCCGACGAATTGAGGAACTGCAAAACGGTTTTCTGGAATGGGCCGATGGGCATAAATGAGATCCCCCAGTTTGCTCAGGGAACCCATGTTATAGCCCGGCTTTTAGCCCAACTGGAGGCTACCACCGTCATCGGCGGAGGTTCCACCGCTGATGTCGTAACCAACATCGGATTAGCCGACAAGATGACCTTTGTCTCTACCGGGGGTGGTGCCTCGTTAAGATTACTGGGGGGGCAGAAACTACCCGGAGTTGAGGTCCTACTGGATAAAGGCTCTTTGGCCACTAACGGATGATAACCACATGAATTCTTTGTTATACTGTAGATAATGATTAATCTGGACTTGATAAAGCAAATCTCCAGGCCGTCATCCACCAGGATCGTACTATTGGTTATTGATGGCCTCGGTGGGTTGCCTGATCCAGAAACGGGCAAGACCGAACTGGAGACGGCCAGAACGCCGAACCTCGATAAGCTGGCTGGTAAGGGTATTTGCGGCTTGAGTGACCCTGTGGGACCGGGGATAACGCCCGGCAGCGCCCCCGGTCACTTGGCCCTGTTCGGTTATGATCCGGTCAGTTGTAATATCGGCCGTGGTGCGCTTGAGGCGGTTGGAGTGGACTTTGATCTTGGCCCCGAGGATGTTGCTACACGCGGGAACTTCTGCACGGTAGACGGTGCTGGCCTGGTTGCTGATAGAAGAGCCGGTCGTATATCCACCCAGAACTCCGCCGAACTGTGCCGCTTATTGGATGGGCAGGTCATAAACGGGGTTGAAGTGCTCGTTCGTCCCGTCAAAGACCACCGCTTCATAGCCGTTTTCCGGGGAGAAGGTCTTTCTGCTGAAGTCGGTGATTCCGACCCCCAGCAGATTGGGGTAGCTCCATTGACCGTTAACGGCTCCAGTCCCGAATCCGGGCGGATAGCCTCTGTTGCCAATCAATTCATAGCCAGAGCGAAGACAGCTTTGGCCGGACACCATCCGGCCAACATGCTTCTCCTTCGTGGCTTTTCCAAACGACCTGAGTATCCTTCTATGAGTGATATTTATAGACTTAAGCCGGCCGCCATCGCCGGTTATCCGATGTATCGCGGGCTGGCCAGGCTGGTTGGCATGGAGATTCTGGAGACAGGGGCCGAAATTGAGGATGAAATCAAGACGCTGACTCAAAACTTTGCTAAATATGACTTCTTCTTTTTGCACGTAAAGGCAGCCGATGCGGCCGGTGAGGATGGTGACTTTGGGAGAAAGGTTGCCGTTTTAGAGGAGCTTGATAGTTTGCTGCCTGGACTGACGGTTTTACAGCCTGATGTCATTGCGGTTGCTGGTGACCATTCTACTCCGGCCTTGTTGGAAGGTCATAGCTGGCACCCTGTGCCGTTTCTTCTGTCTTCCCCATATTGCCGACCCGATAAAGTGGATAAGTTTTCTGAATCGGCCTGCCTTTCCGGAGGACTGGGCCGGTTTTCGGCTACCCAAATCATGACTTTGGCTATGGCTAACGCTCTCAAGCTGAATAAATTTGGTGCCTAGAAACGATTATTGGAGACAACATAAAAAAGGCCGTCTTCCCGTCCAGCCGGTTGAAATAACCGCTGCTGACAGGACTCTCACCAAGATAAATCTTCCTCGAAATGCTGTTTTTGTCGATGGTTTGGTGAAATTTGATTCTGAACGACCTTTTTGGAGGTTCAAATGAGAATACCGATGATTGCCGGTAACTGGAAAATGAATACCACTGTGAGTGAGGCGATAGCCCTTGTTAATGAAATGCGCCAGCCACTTGATGAAATAGATGGCGTTGATAAGGTAGTATGCCCTCCCTTCGTCTCCCTGGCTGCGGTATACGGTGCGGTCAAAGGGAGTTCGGTAAGGCTGGGAGCTCAGAACCTCTACTTTAAAGAGAAGGGGGCCTACACGGGTGAGATTTCTCCGCTGATGCTAGCTGACCTGTGTGAAATTGTCATTATCGGGCATTCCGAGCGCCGCCAATTCTTCGATGATACGGATGAGGTGGTCAATAATAAGATTAAAGCCGCCCTTAAAGTCGGCCTGAAGCCTATCTTGTGCGTTGGGGAGAAGCTGGAGGACAACGAGGCCGGAAAGACCGAGGAGGTGGTAACAGGGCAGTTAGGTTCATCCCTGGCCGGAATAGATTATTCAACCAGCCTGATAGTAGCCTACGAGCCTATCTGGGCCATCGGCACCGGTAAAGCCGCTACTAGCCAGCAGGCCAATGATATCATCGGCCTTATCCGCCGTAATATCTCTCAACTATATGGCGGTGAAGCAGCCGGAGAACTGCGTATTTTATACGGCGGCAGCGTCAATGGCGCCAATGCCACTGAACTTATGCAACAGCCTGAGATAGACGGGGCCCTCGTCGGCGGGGCAAGCCTGAAAGCCGAAGAATTCTTGAGCATTGTCAGGCAAACCTCGGCCATTAGATGAACCCTCTGATAGCTGTAGTCGGTCCTACCGCCACTGGTAAAAGCCGGCTGGCCGTTCGCCTGGCTCAAGAATTTGATGGTGAAATAATCGGCGCCGACAGCCGCCAGGTATATCGTCACCTGGATATCGGCACCGCCAAGCCCGACGGGCAAGAACTAGCCGGTGTCCCCCACCATCTGATTGACATAATCAATCCTAATGAAGATTTCGGACTGGCTCAATATCAACATCTGGCTTATCGGGTCCTTGAAGATATCAGCCAGCGTGATAAATTGGCCTTGCTCGCCGGTGGCAGTGGACTGTACCTCTGGGCTGTACTGGAGGGCTGGGTAATACCAAAAGTCGCCCCTGACCCGGAATTAAGGCATGAATTGGAACAGAGAGCGGAGAATGGTGAAGGGCTGGAGCTTTATCGAGAATTGATGGAGATTGACCCGGCAGCCGCCCGGAAGATCGACCCTCGCAATCTGCGCCGCCTGATAAGGGCTCTTGAGGTATCCAAATACTCGGATGTTCTTTTTTCTCAACAGCAACGCAAAGACGGTTCTCCTTTTGACGCTCTGATAATAGGGTTAACCGCGGAGAGGCCGGAACTGTATCGTCGCATAGACTCAAGGGTCGACAGTATGATAGAGCAGGGTCTGGTTGAGGAAGTGAGAAAGTTGGCGGATTTAGGCTTAAGCAGGGATTTGCCGGCCCTCTCCGGTATTGGCTACAAGCAGATTGGCGCTTTCCTTGAAGGCGGGCTGACATTGGCTGAGGCTATTCAGCAGATAAAGACAGAAACCCACCGACTTGTCCGCCGCCAGTATAACTGGTTTCGCCTGACGGATGACAGAATAAACTGGTTTGACATAACAGACGATTTTGAGCCGGAAGTTTTCGCCCTGGCACGTAGATTTATATCAAAATAGTTAGTCCAGCACCACATTATCCAGCAGTCTGGGCTTACCTATTTTGACTGCTAGTGATACCAGTGCCGGGGGCTTGACCTGATCCAGTTCCTCCAGGGTCTCGGTATCGGCTATGCTGACGTAATCGATGGCCGCCAGAGGCTGTTGTCTTATCAGGTCTGTCATTCCCTGCCGTATCTTGTCGGCGTCCTTTTCTCCTTCTGACCATAACTGGCTGGCCAGGTTAAGTGCCTGGGGGACGATTGTCGCAGCCTGACGCTCTTCAGAGGTGAGATAGCTGTTACGGCTGCTCATCGCCAGTCCGTCCGGTTCTCGCACCGTTGGGCAGGTAATCACATCCAGGTTCATATTCAAGTCGGCCACCATTTTCTTGATGACCAACGTCTGCTGCGCGTCTTTTTGTCCAAAATAGGCTCTGTTCGGCTGAACAATATTGAACAACTTAGCTACCACTGTGGTAACTCCTCTGAAATGACCGGGACGGGAAACACCCTCCAACCTCGCAGTGATTTTATCCACTTCTACCCAACTATTAAAGTTCGGGGGATACATTTCGGCTACCGATGGCATAAAAACGAGGTCGGTCTTTTCTTTTTCCAGCATCGTAAGGTCATGCGAGTAGTCTCGCGGGTAACGTTCGAAGTCCTCATTCGGGCCGAACTGGGTGGGGTTAACGAAGATGCTGGCCAATACGGTCAGGTTTTCAGTCCTGGCCTGTTTGATCAGTGACAAATGGCCTTCGTGCAGGTATCCCATCGTAGGGACAAGGCCGACCTTCCCGTTGAGCTCAGACCTTGCCCGTTTCATCTCGGCTATTGACTCGACAATTTTCATCTCAGCCTCTGTGCCATATTATGCAACAG
>Ga0187827_10008683_pt1 | contig 10937 bp, 10 predicted proteins | sample ETNtaG_39_FD_167969 | JGI IMG/M metagenome (GOLD analysis project Ga0187827, IMG submission 167969) | Marine microbial and viral communities from oxygen minimum zone, Eastern Pacific Ocean - ETNP2014_SV_150_PacBio MetaG (Illumina Assembly) | ecosystem: Environmental > Aquatic > Marine > Hypoxic... | reverse complement strand
TTGACTAGCGCTCCCCCCGAATTACCACTATTTATAGCTGCATCAGTTTGGATAAAGTCTTCATAATTTTCTATGTCTAGACCACTTCTGCCTAGTGCACTGACGATACCAGAAGTCACTGTTTGTCCTAAACCGAAAGGGCTACCAATAGCAACAGCAAAATCCCCTACACGAAGTTTATCTGAGTCTGAGATGGTGATAGCGGTTAAGTTATCCGCATCTATTTGTAATAAGGCAATATCACTATCGGCATCTGAGCCAATTTTCTTCGCCTCTAGTTGACGCCCATCCTTAAGTGTAATGATTATTTCATCAGCTTTATCAATGACATGATTATTGGTAACAACATAGCCTTCATCAGCATCAATGATAACCCCTGAGCCTAAGCCTCTAAATGGCCGCTGTTGAGCGTGTCGTTGTTGTTGATTTGGATTACCAAAAAAACGGAAAATATTAGGAACATTCTGTTGTACTTCATGGGTTCCTTTTACGGCAATACTCACTACGGCTGGCGTTGCTTTTTCAAGCATAGGAGCAAGGCTAGGCATTGTTTGATTATTGACACTGCTCGGCCATGCGGCAAAAGTTGGTGGGCTTGCTATAGCGAGAGAACCGGAAATAATTGCGGCGCTGATGACAAGGGATAATTTTTTCATAAGAAAGGATACTCCTGAAATTTAAACTATTATAGCAGCACCTTAACTAAGCTATTTATTAAGGTGCTAGTATTATTACAAAATATACCCCAAAATAGACACAAGCAGGTAAACTTAGTTCACCATTACTTACCTGCTATTTGTAACACTTTATTTCTTAATGGAATCAGTACTAGTCAGAGCTAGTGGCATTGGTAGGTTTTTTATCAACGAATAAACCACTTGCTTGACTTGAATAATCAAGAGGGGCTTCTGTTGATGGTTCAACATTGTCGCTAGTGCGTTTAGGGTGTCTTAAACTTGCTGTTTGGGCGAGTTGTTGCTGTGTTTCTTGCGAGAAAAACGGCATACCTTCAACATCCGCCGTGGTTACTCTTTGCAACAAATGTGTACTCTCTTCCATTTGTTTCATAGCCGTCTGGCAAGTTGAGTTCATTTGCTCTAATAATTTTGCGGAACTATCTAAATGATCAGCAACATCAAGTTTATATTGGGCTAATGCAGTTTCACTTTTATTCACTTGCTCGGCGAGTTTACGTTGCTCTTGACTTGATGAAGATAGAAAGTGGTTTACAAAGAAGCCAATAATACTGCCGACAATGAAAATAATTAATGCGGTTACTACAGTCATGGATTTTCCTCAGATTATATTGGAAATAGAATAATGAATTTATTAAATATAGGACACTTATAGTTTACAATAATATTGTTTAACTTGCTTATATAAAGCATATGTTAGCAAAACTTTCTTTTCAAGCGAATAGGGTCTGTTGATCTTTCACGGTTAAATGTTGTTCGAGATAAAAGCGTTTTAATTGAGCTGAGTAATGTATGTAGTTTAGTCACTCTAAGCATATACTATTCAAGATAGCGTAAAACGCTTTTAGCCGAATCCTTCGGACAGCGTTTGTTGGTCATTTTTACGGCGTTATCGCCTTTTTATGTGGAATAACCACATAATAAAAGTTCCGTCTTGTATAAATGCCCAATAAACTGCAGCAACACAATCTTGAAAGATCAACAGAGCCTAATAAAACACTTAATTTAATTTACGGTTCTGTCATGATTAAACTTTCCCCTATTGATAAGTATAAACAAGATCTAGCACAAGATGACTTTCTTTTTGATGCTGCACAAGAGGATGCTGTGAAGCATTTACAACGTTTATACGAAGACTTGCAAGTAAAGCCTGTAGCTGTGTCAGGTTTTAAAAAAGTATTAAATCGCTGGAAAAAGGTGTATGCAAAGCCTGAAATGAACCCAGTTAAAGGCTTATATTTTTGGGGAGGTGTTGGTCGTGGCAAAACCTACTTAGTCGATACATTTTATGATTGCTTGCCCTTTGAGAATAAAATGCGTGTTCATTTTCACCGTTTTATGCACAGAGTGCATCAAGAGTTAAAAGGACTCACGGGGCAATCAGATCCGCTTAAAATAATTGCTAAAAAGTTCGCACAAGAAACATGTATTATTTGTTTTGATGAATTTTTTGTTTCAGACATTACTGACGCGATGATTTTAGGGACTTTATTTGAAGAGTTATTTGCCCATCATGTTACTTTGGTGGCGACCTCAAATATAATTCCTGATCAACTTTATCGTAATGGTTTACAACGGGCGCGATTTTTACCTGCAATCAAGCTCATTAATAAGCACACAGAAATCGTCAATGTCGATAGTGGTGTTGATTATCGCTTACGTACTTTAGAGCAAGCAGAGATATATCATTACCCACTTGATAAGCAAGCTAATGAAAACTTGCATCACTATTTTAGGCAACTTTCCGGTGAAGAAGGTGATGTGGGAGCTGAGATTGAAATTAACAACCGTCAGTTAGCTACAGTAGTCGTATCTGATGGTGTGGTGTATTTTGATTTTTCTGTCTTGTGTGAAAGTGCTCGTAGCCAAAGTGATTACATGGAAATTAGCCAACTGTATCAAACGGTATTACTGGCCAATGTAAAACAAATGGATAAAGACAGCGATGATAGTACAAGGCGATTTATAGCTATGGTTGATGAGTTTTATGAGCGTCATGTTAAGCTTATTATTTCAGCTGAAACACCGTTAGCAGATTTATATCGTGGGGGTAACCTTGCCTTTGAATTTAAGCGTTGTTTAAGTCGGTTACAGGAAATGCAGTCTCACGATTATTTGGCAAGTGAACATTTGCCTTAATTCTTAACCGTTTTATTGCACATGGCAAGTTTCTTTTTGAACAAGCTTAGCGCTAAGGTGAGCACAGTGACTTAAAACGCTGGGGTGTCATGGTTAGAAATAGCCCAAAATAAACGCGGAAAAATAATGGGTTACTTTGGGCTTGGGCAATCGTAGTGCTAGTACATTAACGTATAGAGTTTACGACGATATTTTGTCGCTAGCGCATCACCATCAGGCAAAGCTTTGAGCACATCTAAAAACAGTTCTTTACTCTTATCTTTGCTGTCACTATCTCCTGCCTGTACTAATCTAAATAATAATTTTAAGGCATCTTCATGGCGATTGACTTGGCTGTATTGTGCTGCAAGTTGGTGTTGAACCTCTATATCCTTAGGGGTGGCAGACAGTTTTTCTTCTAACGCCTGTATCTCAGGAGAGTTAGCCGCTTGGCTTGCTAACTCTAATTTTGCCAATAGAGCTTGGTAGTAACTGTCTTGATCAACCATTAAAATACTATCGAGCAATACTTGCGCATCATCAGTTTTTCCTAATTGAATAGTCACATCAGCTAATAGTAATTTGATGTCGGCTCGTTCATTATTGGCTTGATAAGCCTGAGTGATGGTGCTAAACGCTTCATTTAACTTGTTATCGGCGAACAAAGTCTGTGCTTGTGCTAAGAGTAAATCTTCTGGTTGAGGCAAATGCTTTTCTAAAAATGTAGCAACAGTCTCATCGCTTTGTGGCCCAGAAATACCGTCAATGGGTTGTCCATCTTTTACCAGTATTGCTGTAGGTAAACCTTGAATACCAAACTGCTGGGCTATTTGTTGTTCAGTTTGGCAATCGACAGTTGCCATAAGTACTTGCTCTGTAAAAGGTGAAACTTTGGTGGTTAGCTTATCTCTTAGTTCGACACTTTCAGGAATTTGCTGCGCCCAAAACGCTACGAGTACTAATTTATGTTTTGATTCATCTAAAATTACTTGTTGAAAGTTTTCTAAGGTTATTGCGATTGATGCCATGTTAATAATTTTCCCAGTGTTTTAAAGGAAATGAGTCTACTCTTTATTTGGGGGCTATTATCAGATAAACAAGCGAATAATAAATTAAATCAATAGACCTTAATTACCATTGGCAATTTGTTGCAACAACTCTAGCCTCTGTATTTCTTGATCTGTTGGTTGATATGGCGTTTCGTCTAAGCTAGACACAGCAAAGTCATTAATTTCAAATTTACTAATAAGAGAGTGGCCAAAGCGTTTTTTAACACCTGGAGAAGGTGACATTAGTTCAACCATAATGGTAGATAAGTAAAAGGGAGACTCTCTTCCTTTTAATACCGAATGGTGGGCTTTTAAGGTTATTTGCTTATTTCCTTTTGTTAGCTTCTTTCTTTGAACTAAGTGCGCTACAGGTTGATCATTCGCATCGAATAAGTTTGCACTTACCCGGTACAAACCTGATTTTTCTGTGGTGATATTAGCGTTTATGGCCATATCCTTCCCTTTAGCTAAAGGGGTTTCAAAATCAGTAATCGTGGCAATTGGTATCATATATCTTAAGGCTAAAATTATTGGAATTTCATACCCATCAACATTTACTATAACCTTTGCCTCTGGCTCCACTGGAAAATTTTTCTTTCCTTTCACTTCTAAAAACCACTTGTCACCGTTTTTATTCATCTTGCTTCTTACTAAGTATTGTTCACTCTCTTTATTAAATAAGCTGAAATGAACATTCTCAATGTTAGCGCCCTCAACAGTTATTTTTATTGGCTCTGGATATATATATCTATAATGAGATAAATAAGCACTAACACTATCTCCCTCATCATTAATTATCATTTTTTGAGGGTTAAAATAGTTAGGGTGTAATCTATCCATATTATTCACTTTTAATGGTTGTGAGTATGGTGGATATACTAATTGTGCAGCGTATGCTTTTGATATTAATGCAGCAGATTCATTGCTCGTTAAAAAATCTATTTGTTGTTTCTTTTTTACTGTTTGAGAGAGGGAGGTGGGTCGGGGTAAGTTGCTGTCACGTTGTTGTTGCTTGTCCAATAAAATGACAGGCGTATTTACTGGCTCTTTAGGTAACCAAAAAATCCCAACCATACTCATCAATATGATGAGTATGGTTACTGACTTGATTCTTTTTTTAGTAGTCATTTGTCGTCTAGCTAATTAGGAATGGCGGAATAAATTAATGCTGACAAACTGTCATTTTTCGAGTTTTTCACGTAAAGGTAGTCGCTTTTCCAAAACCACCAACCCTTTGTTTGCTGATAGGTATCAAATACTATGCTTTCACCACTTTGAAATTGCTCGACACTGCTGGCTGTTGTGACTTTGCCTTGCTGTTCTTGCTCTAAAAGTGAGCCATGACTATAAGCGTCACTCATAAGCATAGGGTAGTGATAAGGCATAAAACCAGCAACCGCATTTGATTGGTAATTTAGCTTGCCGCTAATACTAACTGCAGAGCTACAACTGCCATAATGCCCTTGTCTATTTCCGCCACAAGATGAATGCGTTCCTACAACCCCATCATCGTTGCCTTGAATAAAAGGGCTTGTCACTCCTAGGTATTCAGTGGCATCACCAATAAAGCGTAGACGCGGTATTCTAGCATCAGGGAAAGGAGCTAATTGCCTAGCATTATTAACTTTAAGATCGTGCAGAACTCCCATTTCATCTGTTAAATCACCACCAAGCCAAGCTTCAAGTGCTGCTTCAATTAAAAATGTCCAATTTTCGGTTGCTTGCGCAACACTAACTGCAAGATCTGCCAGTTCGCTTCCGCCACCAGCACCTGCAATATCGAAGGTTGCAACTATATTAAGAGGAGTTAAGCCTGCATTTTCTAGCCATGTTTCTTGATTTTCAATGATATACCTAGCCACAAGATCCCCGGTTGAGTGGGTAACAAAAATACAACCCGGCGAGCAAAAATTGCTTTGTGAGAAACTTTTTAGTTTAGGCCAAACATAATCGGTTGAAATTTTTTCTTCAACTCGTTCGTAAGATGGCCAGTCAATTCTTGCATCTGCAAGGTTGTCCCAATAGCCACTCCAATAATCCTGCCCATTAGCGGTGACATCACCATCGTTGAGCAGCTGTTGCGGTTGAAAGCCGTGAATAAGTACTATTTTGTGTTTTTTTGCATAGGTGCTGCCTGAAAAGAGAGCTAGAATGAGGCCAGCAAGAACAATTGTTTTTTTTATCATTTTATTGCCTTGAATATTGTAATTAATTTTTATTATATAGTGGTCAGATGTTAGACCACTTAACAAATAGCATAAAGTATTCATAAATTTTTAGCAATAGTCCGTTTTTCGTACAAATATTTACCTTTAATGGGGTTTATAGTACAAACCATAATAGGCCTGCGCCCAATATAAGCCGATATAGTACAAAGGGCATCATACCGAGTTTATTTAATAAAATTAGAAAATAATGAATGCAGGTATAAGCACTCACAAAAGCGATTAGGCTACCTAAACCTATTGCCTGCCAGTTTACCGCCTCAGTAGATAACATTAATTTTAAGGTTAAATAACTGCCCGCCATGGCTATGGCAGGTATCGATAGTAAAAATGAGAAGCGAGCCGCGTTATCACGAGATAACCCTAACATTAGGCCTATTGTCATGGTAATACCTGAGCGAGAAGTACCTGGAATAAGCGCTATGGCTTGAGCTACACCAATTAGCATAGCCCCTTTAAATCCTAATTTTTCCATTGGCTTATGGTTGTTTCTATTACCGGCTTTGATATCAGCAAAGCCAAGTAAAAAACCAAAAAGTAAGGTTGTCGTGGCAATCACTAGCGCAGAGCGTAAATGTTCTTCGATGAAATCTTTTCCAAATAGACCAAATAGCCCAGCCGGGATTGTGGCAAAAATAATCCACCATGCCAGTTTGCCGTCAAAACTATCCTGCGCATGCATGTTTTTAGCTGGGCCAATGTTGAGTGTGCCAAGCCAATCAATAGCCATAGCGCGTAATGTTTGACGAAAATAAAACATCACGGCTAATAAAGTACCGACATGTACAGCAACATCAAAACCTAGTCCTTGATCTTGCCAACCTAAAAGTTGTGAAGGTAAAATTAAATGGGCTGAGCTTGAAATAGGTAAAAACTCGGTTAAGCCTTGTAATAACGCCAAAATGATAATTTCTAATGTACTCATAACTTCCTTCGGTATTGTTAAAAACGGTATTAATTCACTTTAAAAATGCGTGTTATTTCTTACCAGCACTTATTAATCATTACTAATGCTTGGCTTGATTTGTCGTAATTTTGCCATAAATTTTCGTAGCTATTATGGCATATGGGGTGTGTTAATTTTGCTGCTATTTCACTGAGAGGCCATAAAACAAAAGCATTTTTGATTATTTCATCACGAGGCAACTGTGCAGGTGAATTAGTGATCAGCGTGTCATATAGCAGTAAATCAAGGTCTAAAGTACGAGGACTAAATTTTTTTGCTTGAGGGCTGCGACCAAAACGTACCTCAATATCACGTAAAATGGTGGTCACTTTTACAACGCTAAAGGGTGTTTTAATACCAATAACCATGTTATAAAAAGCGACACCATCAAAGCCGACGGCTTCACTTTTAAATAAAGAAGAAAGTGATAATGCATCAAAAGGCAGTTCAAATGCTTCAGCAAGTGCTTTAAGACCATGTTTAACATGGTACTCACGTTCAATATTACTGCCTAAAGAAATATAAATTTGAGCCATTATCTTAACGCGTCTCGCTTAAAAACCCCACGTTCTATACTGACACCAACGGTATCGGCATTGTGCACAGCGCCAGGTTTGCCAATGGTGAGTTTTAGCCAAGGAATGTGGTATTGAGTCATTAAAAATTCAGCCAATCTTTCCGCTAATGTTTCTAATAAATCAACAGGATTATGGTTGGCAAATTTTTCAATTGCGATGGAAATTTCTGCATAGTCTACCGTTTTTGACAGTTCATCATTAGCTGCGGCTTTCGCTGTGTCCCAAGCCATTTCTACATCAATGACCAGAGTTTGCTTTATTTCTTTTTCCCATTGAAAAAAACCAATGGTGGTTTGAATATGCAAACCTCTAATAAAAACTTTGTCCATGTGACTTCCGTTATGTTACTTAATTAAGGTAATTGTTACAAAATAAATGCGAGTTTACCTGTGTGACAGTAGAAAAACTAGCGGATATCGAGATAGAATAATAAAATAATATTAATTTTTACTAATTTGTTATGGTCATGTTGCTATTAACCCTTGCTATGATAATTGCTGCTTATTTAATAGGTTCAATTTCTAGTGCCATTTTGATATGCAAAATGCTGGGATTACCTGATCCTCGTACTACAGGCTCTCATAATCCTGGGGCGACTAATGTGTTAAGAATAAGCAATAAATTGACCGCTGGAACGGTATTGTTTCTTGATATTTTAAAAGGGACTATTCCAGTGTGGGGGGCTTATTTTTTATATGCTTTTTTGGGACAAAAAGAGCCTTTATATTTAGGTTTTATTGGTGTTGCCGCTTGTTTAGGGCACATGTATCCAATTTTTTTTGGCTTTCAAGGCGGAAAAGCCGTTGCCACAGCATTAGGGACTTTATTACCTATCGGCTTAGGGTTAGGGGTATTATTGATGATTACTTGGGGCATTGTGGCTAAGGTAAGTCGTTACTCAAGCTTGGCCGCTATTGTTACGGTATCAATAGCACCACTTTTTGTTTTATTACTTAAACCGCTTTATGTCTATCCTACCCTGATGTTAAGCGGTCTCATCATCTTTCGCCATAAAGATAATATAGTGCGCCTACTTAAGGGCACTGAAAGTAAAATTTCTACTAAAAATAATGTCAAAGCATAGTGTGTCGACTTTAGGAGCTTTATGAAAAAAATAACATTCATTACTTGGTTCATGCTTTTCTCTGTTGGGGTCACATCACAAGCCATTTTTGCTCAGCAATTTCCAGCTGCTCACGTGAATGTTATTCGTATAAAACAGACTGAACTTGCACCTGTTGTTTGGGTGTCTGGTACCGTTGTTAGCCAAAATGATGCTGAAATTTCTGCTGAAATATCGTCTCGGCTAATTAGTTTATCAGCCGTTGGAACACAGGTTGATAAAGGCGATATCATTGCCCAACTTGATGATAAGCAATTACAAATAAAGTTCACAGAAGCACAAGCTAAGGTATCAAATAGTCAAGTACATTTGCGTTTCCTTGAACATGAAGTGCTCAGAGAACAACAGTTGGTGAAAAAGAAGTTGTCTGCACCAAGCCAATTAGATAGAACAATTTCGGAACGCGATATTGCTAAAGGGGAGGTCATTGCAGCCAAGGCAAGGCTTGTTAACGTAGAGCAAGATATTTCTTATACCCAAGTAAAAGCTCCTTTTGCAGGTGTTATTGCCCAGCGTATTGCTAGTTTGGGTGAATATGTTACTCATGGTAGTGCTATGGTACGCCTGGTTGAAACAACCAATGCTCAGGCAAGCGTTTATGTCCCTATTGCTGCTTACCCGTTTTTGCAACAAGCCAAACACCTTAGAGTTGAATCAGCTTTAGGTCAGGGTACTGCTAAGATTAAAACTTTAGTACCTGTGGCCAATCCCCGTTCTCATTTAATGGAAGTACGTTTAGATATGTCAACATTTGCTTGGCCTATTGGTTTAAGTATTAAAGCCCAAGTGGCTAATGGCTTAAGTGCTTTAGCGCTAGCTGTACCAAGAGATGCTCTTGTTCTTCGTCGTGGTGGAGCAAGTGTTTTTCGCATTAATGTTATCGGTAAAGAACAGAAAGCGGAGCAAATCCCTGTCGACGTTGGCATTGGTATGGATGAGTTAGTGTCTATTTCTAGTACTAAATCAGGCACAATACTTCAATCAGGTGATTTGATTGTTATTCGCGGTGCTGAACGTCTACAAGATGGACAGAATGTAGCTATTAAAAAAAATAATGACGCCCTTGTTTCTGGTTATAATTCAGACAAGAAAGAGTAGGGCAATATAATATGAATTTAACCTCTTCTGCGCTAAAAAATCCTACCGCGGTTATTGTAGCTGTCTTATTGGTGGCACTTTTTGGCGGAATAAGCCTATTTAAATTGCCCGTGCAATTAACCCCTGATATCAGCAAACCTGAAATCAGTATTTCGACAGGTTGGCGCTCAGCCGCTCCTGAAGAAATGGAAGCAGAAATTATTGAGCGCCAAGAAGATGTGCTTAAAGGGCTGCAAGGTCTAGATTTATTAACCTCAACATCTAGCCAAGGTAGTGGCAATATCACTTTGCGCTATAAATCAGATATTAACCTTGAACGTGCTCTTATTGATGTGATGAGTGCTCTTAACCAAGTGGCTAATTATCCCGCTGATGCAACTGAACCTGTTATTTCTGTCGGGGGAGATAGAACCTTTGATGCTATTGCCTGGTTTGCCCTAAAGCCACTCGCTGAAAACAATCGCGATATTGTAAGCTATCAAGACTATGTTGAAGAGGTGATTCAAACGCGCATCGAGCGTGTTGCCGGTATTTCAAAAACCAATGCTTTTGGGGGGTTATTATCAGAGCTGAGAATAACTTTTGATCCTTATAAAGCGGCAGCTTTAGGATTAAATATTCCCCAGCTTGCCGAAAAGCTAGCCAATAATAATGATAGTTCAGGTGGCTTTAATGAAGTTGGTCGCCGAAAATACACCTTACGTTTTTCAGGAAAGTATGACGCTAAGCAGTTAGGCGAAATGGTGTTAAGCTGGCGAGATGGCCAACCTATCTTATTGCGTGATGTCGCTATAGTAGAACAAACGCTTCAAGACAGAACGGGCATCTTAACGCTTGATGGCGAACCTGCCATTGCTATGAACGCTCAAGCAGAGCAAGGAGTCAATGTTATTGAAGTCATGGTTGGTTTAAAAGCGGCTATGAAGGAGCTCAATAACGGTCCATTAAAGCGTGTTGGTTTGCAAATGATCCAAATGTCGGATCAAACCATTTATATTAATCGCTCAATGGAGCTAGTACGTAACAACTTATTGATGGGTGTTGCTTTGGCTATCATTGTTTTATGGTGGTTTTTGCGAAAATTTAGAGCGACTTTAATTGTAGC
>Ga0187827_10008682_pt1 | contig 10938 bp, 12 predicted proteins | sample ETNtaG_39_FD_167969 | JGI IMG/M metagenome (GOLD analysis project Ga0187827, IMG submission 167969) | Marine microbial and viral communities from oxygen minimum zone, Eastern Pacific Ocean - ETNP2014_SV_150_PacBio MetaG (Illumina Assembly) | ecosystem: Environmental > Aquatic > Marine > Hypoxic... | reverse complement strand
GGAACCCGCAATTTGGTTCAAGCGTGTGAACAGACCGATTGTGGGTTGGTGAACTTATCTACGAATTATGTGTTTGATGGGACAGAAGGTCCTTATAGTGAGCAGGACAGCGCCCAACCTGCCAATGTTTATGGGCAGACTAAGTTAGAAAGTGAAGCAGTTGTTTTAAATGCCAATTGCCCTGGCATTGTGGTGCGCACCGCTGTGTTGTATGGTTTTCGTCCTCATTGTCGGCCCAATTTTGTAACCTGGGCTATTTCTGCACTTGCGCAGGGAGAAGCGATGCGTGTGGTCACCGATGAGTGGGCAAATCCCACTTGGGTGGATGAACTCGCACAGTTTATTTTATCGCTTTGTCATACCAAATTTCAAGGCGTGGTGCACTTTGCCGGGGCTGATTTTCTAACACGTTTTGAAATGGTAAGGCAAATTTGTACTGTATTCGGTTTTGATACAGGGCTTGTAAGTCCTATGACTTCAGCAGCGTTTGAGCAACCTGCCAAACGTCCGCTTCGGGCTGGTTTGAAAATGGATCTTGCAAAAACATTGTGTGATATTACACCCGCGTCGTTTGATGATAATTTGAAGCGATTGAAGGATGTTGTTCCTTAAAATTCCTATGTCTAAACTCTCTATATCTCTGATTACACCGACCTATAACGAGTGTGAAAATATTGCGTTGTTGGCCGAAGAAATATTTGGTGTTCTGAAAGACCATCCAGACATTGATCTTGAACTGATTGTTGTCGACGATAATTCTCCTGATGGGACGGGCGAGGTGGCTGAATCGCTTAAAGATCGTTATCCCGTTCAGGTTGTCCATCGGGAAGGTAAGTTGGGGCTGGGCAGTGCGGTGATGGCTGGTTTTGAACGGGCAGGGCGCGATCTGTTGGGGGTGATTGATGCCGATTTGAGTCACGATCCCATTGTGTTGCCACAACTTATTTATGGCCTGAGAGATCACGATCTGGCTATTGGAAGTCGATTTGATGCCGACAGTCGGGTTGAAAAGTGGGCCTGGTACCGCAAATTACTTTCTCAGACGGGGGTATTTTTTGCCCGGCAATTGACGGGCGTGCAGGATCCTCTGGCTGGATATTTTTTCTTGCACCGCAGGGTTATTGATGGTTTGTCTTTGACCTCGCCGGGGTATAAGATTTTGTTAGAGATCTTAGTCAAGGGACAGTATACTTCGTTTATGGAAGTTCCATTTGTTTTTCGCAATCGACAGTTCAGCAGCAGCAAACTGAATTGGACAGAGTATTATTTGTTTGCCAAACAATTGTTAACATTCTGGTTTTTAAAAAAAAGAGGGTCTGTTGACCGGGCCAAATAGATTTGGTAATTTTGCTTGACAGGGGGGCTTTTGCCTTTTATGTTAGCCCCGTTTTGTGGCCTTTTTGTTTTGGTTTATGAAAGGTAACTCTTTGATACGTCGCCTTTTCTGTGCTTTCATTGTTTTTGCTATGCTGTCTGTGGGCGCACAAGCCGATGTGCCCAAACCCAATCTCAGTGAGCAGATTCATTCATTGGAGCAGTTGCTGGGCAATGTTGAGCGATATTATTACGAAGAGACCGATCCTATAGATTTGTATCACGGTGCTATAGAAGGTTATTTATCTCAGTTGGATCCTCATTCCACCTATATACGGCCCGAGGATCTGGTCGATACACAGGAGCGGTTGCAGGGATCTTTTGAAGGTATTGGGATTTTTTTTGAAATTGTTGATGATGTGCTAACGGTGTTGTCGCCTATTGAAGGGTCTCCAGCTTTTCGTGCAGGTTTGATGCCTGGCGATCAAGTTTATCGTATCGACGGCAAAAGCGCGATTGGTCTTAAGGTTGCAGAAGTAACCGATAAATTGAAGGGCAAAAAAGGAACGCGTGTTACAGTGTCGGTCAAGCGTGCCGCTGAATCCGATTTGTTGGATTTTGAAATTGTGCGCGATAAAATTTTAGTGCCCAGTGTGCCCTATGCCTTTATGTTGAATAATGACGTGGGGTATGTTAAGGTCAATCGGTTTTCTGGACGCACATCTGATGAGTTGGAAACGGCTATTTCAGACTTGATATCGAATAATGCACAAAAGTTGATTTTAGATTTGCGAGGCAATGGAGGTGGGTATCTTGAGCAGGCTGTTGCTGTTGCCAATTTATTTGTTGAGCGTGGTCGATTGCTGGTTTATACACAAGGCCGTCGTCGAAGTTCACGAGAAAATCACTATGCCAAACGCGATCCTCTATTCCCACCCGATCAGCCTTTAATTGTGTTGGTAGATGGTGGTAGCGCCAGTGCTTCAGAGATTGTGGCTGGTGCAGTTCAAGATTATGATCGTGGTCTGGTTGTGGGGCACACAACATTTGGCAAGGGGCTGGTGCAAAAGCAATATTCTCTCAAAAACCGCGGTGTGGTGTTGCTGACAATTGCTCGATATTTCACTCCGAGCGACCGGCCTATTCAGCGTCCTTTTTCCAAAGATCGCTCCGCCTATCGCAACGAAGCGTATGATGATTATGATCCCAATGCCGATCCTGATAGTACTTTGAGCAAACCCGTTTTTTATACCCATATTTTAAAGCGAAAAGTCTATGGGGATGGCGGCATCACGCCTGATGTGGCACTCAAGGTGGATACGTTGGGTGTTTTGGCGCGTCGTTTGACCAATGATGGGTATAAGACGTTTCTATCTTTTGCCAAGCGCGAAGAGCCAATGATTGTGCGGGCATATAAAGATTTTGATACTTTTTTTAAGGGTTATAACCCTGGGCGCGCAGAATTGGCCGCGTTCAAGGCGTTTTTGAAAGTGCGCAAGGTGCCGTTTACAAGTGAGGAGTTTGACGAAAGTTCGGTTTTTATTCGAAAGCAAGTGAAGCAGTTTATTGCTCAAATTGGATGGGGTGCTCGTGCAGAAGGCCAGGTGCGTGTGCATCAAGATCCGCAAGTAGAACAAGCCCTATCTTTGTTTGAACGCGCCGAACAATTGCTTGCCGAACGGTTCGGCCATTATAATGGCGGCAATCGGACATATGGTAATGATCAATACAAACAGGTGAGGTAATATAGCTGTGAGACTTGGGATCTGAGGCTTGCTTCCCTCTGTACCAATAGATGGTGGAAGGACAAGCTTTCAGCCCCTATTCTCCAGCCCTATCGGAGGGCTTTATGCCAGAACAACACGAGATGGATTCCCAAATCGCTCTGCCGCTTTCCAAAGCGATTGAGATTAGTTTTAACAGTGTTAAGATTCGTTTTGGACGCTCACTGATTACCGTGAGCGGCATTGTTCTTGCAATCGCTTTTTTGATGTCGATTTGGGCAGGCAATGCGATTATGGATGGTTTGATGGCGGCCAAGGATCCCAAAATCAATCTGGTGTTGCAACAAAAGGGTATTGAAATTGATCCCGATAGTGCCGCAGCAATACAGCAGCGGTCAAAAGACACGTGGTTGGTGGTGTTGTCTTTGCTTGTGTGTTTGGTGGGTATTGCCAATGCAATGTTGATGTCGGTGACTGAGCGTTTCCGCGAAATTGGTACGATGAAGTGTATGGGCGCATTGGACGGATTTATTATTAAGCTGTTTATTCTTGAGTCGTCGTTTATGGGTACGGCAGGAACAATTATTGGTGTCGTGGTTGGGTTTTTGCTAACGACGGTGCTGAATGTGACGAGTTATGGCATGGTGGTTTTTGACCATATTCCATGGTTGCAAATTATTGAAGCCGGGTTGTTGGCTGTTGTTGTTGGTTCTTTTTTGTCGCTGATGGGAGGGATCTTACCTGCTTATCGTGCTGCCAAAATGGAACCGGTTGATGCAATGTCGCTGGAAGTGTAACAATGAACAATGAGCAATGAACAATAACCTGATCATTGATCATTGATCATTGATTATTGATAATTGGAGATTGTTATGGCCACTGAAGAAAAAACAGAAACAACTGCCACAGCCGAGGCCGAAGAAGCAACGATTGTGCGCACCCAGGGTGTGAAAAAGGTTTATGTGATGGGTGAAGAACAGATTCACGCACTCAGGGGGGTGGATCTTGAGGTGTCGCAGGGTGAATATTTGTCGATTATGGGCCCTTCGGGATCGGGTAAGAGTACGCTGTTTAATATGGTGGGTGGATTGGACAAACCGACCGAGGGCAAGGTGTATATCGACGATGTGGACGTTGCTCAGCTAGATGCTTATGAATTGGCCTGGTTGCGGTGTCGGAAGATTGGGTATATTTTCCAGTCGTATAATCTGATTCCGGTGATGACGGCACTTGAGAATGTGACGCTGCCGATGGTATTTGCCGGGTTGACGAGTGATGAGGCACGTGATAAGGGTGTGCAGCTGTTAATCAAGGTGGGATTGGGCGAGCGTGTGACACATAAGCCATTTGAACTTTCTGGTGGGCAGCAACAACGCGTGGCTGTTGCGCGTGCGTTTGCCAATGATCCGGCTATCATTTTGGCTGATGAACCCACTGGAAACCTCGATTTGACAACGGGGCGCGAGATTATTGAGCTGTTGCGCGAGATGAATAAAGAGTCGGGCGTGACGGTGATTTCAGCGACACACGATCACAAGATGCTGTCGGTGTCCGACCGCGTGGTTTGGGTGCGCGACGGGCGTGTGGATCGCATTATTAACCGCGATGAATTGAAGATTGAGGTGGGAACAATCGACGGGCATGAGGAATAATTGATTGTTTTTCTAATTCAGGCTTGACAATCTGTTTTAGAATTTGTTATCTTTGGCGCATCTGATAATAACTCTTGTTTAAGGAATTGGATTTGATGAACGCTTTTGCAAATAGCTTTTGGTATTTTTGGCGTCAATTTGACCGCCGATATTATTATCGCCGCCTGTCCAAAAATGTGGTTTGCCCAAAGCGTTGAGTATTTTGTATCTGAATGAAAAATAAAAGGCCGTGGGCAAATGCTCACGGCCTTTTTTAATGGCTTGACTTTTTTGTGGAATATGGTTCATTTAGTGTCCTATCTTGATAAAATTTGGATAGTTACGTGAGGTGGAGTCGTGATTCAACCCGATTTTAAAACTGTGGTGAAACTGGCCAATGGCTGTGGCCTCATACCCATTTCGAAAGAGATTTTGGCGGACACAGAAACGCCAGTGTCGGCCTATTTGAAGGTTCGCTCCAGATCACCTTATACTTTTTTGTTTGAAAGTGTGGTCGGCGGCGAGCAAATCGGGCGGTATTCTTTTTTAGGTGTGGATCCTTTTTTGATTTTTCGTTCGCGGGGCAAAGAGATTTCTGTTGAAGATGTGAAGGTGGGGACGACGAGAACGTTTGAAGGCGATCCCATAGAAAAATTGCGCAGTTTGATGGAGAAATATCAGTCGCAGCCAGGAGATGGGTTTCCAAGATTTACGGGTGGTGCGGTGGGATACGTGAGTTATGATGCCATACGTTTGATGGAGCGTATTCCCGAATCTGTGGAAGACGATCTCAATTTGGACGATGTTCTGTTGTTGTTTTTTGATACGGTGCTGGCATTTGACAATGTGACACATAAGGTTCATGTGATAGCCAATGTGCACACAGAAGGTGATCTTGAGACAAATTATAACGATGCAGTACAGCGGATTGATGCGTTGGTAGAAGCTTTGGCAAAACCTGTAGATGCAACTCTGACGCCAGGCACAAGTTCGTGTGAGGTGACGTCGAACACGAGTAAAGATGCGTATATGGAAGTGGTGGATCGCTGCAAAGAGTATATTGTAGCGGGTGATATATTTCAGGTGGTGCCTTCTCAGCGGTTTGCAATGGATGTGACGGTGGATGCGTTGGATATTTATCGGGCGCTGAGAACTGTGAATCCGTCGCCTTATATGTTTCATGTTGATTTGAAGGATCACCAGCTTGTTGGGGCTTCTCCCGAATTGTTGGTGAGAGTTGAAGCTGGTGTGGTGCAGGTGCGTCCTATTGCAGGTACAAGGTGGCGAGGGAAAACTGAGGCGGAAGATCAGGCTCTGGCAGAAGATTTGTTGGCCGATGAAAAAGAACGTGCCGAGCATATTATGCTGGTCGATTTGGGACGCAACGATGTGGGGCGTGTGTCTGTGTTCGACACTGTGCGTGTGACCGAGCAAATGATGATTGAGCGTTATTCTCATGTGATGCATATTGTGTCTAATGTGCGGGGTGAGTTGCGCGAAGGTGTGGATGCTTTAGATGCATTATTTGCCTGTTATCCGGCGGGGACTGTGTCGGGGGCACCAAAGATTCGAGCGATGGAAGTTATCGATGAGATGGAGTCCACGCGTCGAGGGCCTTATGCTGGCGCAGTTGGATATATCGATTTTGCAGGGAATATGGATACATGCATTGCCATTCGGACGATGGTGATTAAAGATGGCAAAGCATATGTGCAGGCCGGTGGTGGCGTGGTATTTGATTCTGTGCCAGAGAGCGAGTATCAGGAGACGGTGAATAAAGCGCGTGCGCAATTTCGGGCGGTGGAAGTGGCGGAGAGGGGGGAGTTGTTATGATTTTTGTCATTGATAACTACGATTCTTTCACCTACAACCTTGTTCAATATCTTGGCGAATTGGGTGCTGATCTTGTGGTGCATCGCAACGATCAGATTTCGTTGGAAGAGATTGAGGATATTGGACCTGAGAAGATTGTGATTTCTCCGGGGCCATGTACGCCCAATGAAGCGGGGATTTCGGTGCCACTGGTTCAGCATTTTGCTGGGAAAATTCCGTTGTTGGGGGTTTGTCTTGGGCATCAGTCTATTGGACAAGCTTTTGGTGGTAAGATTATTGGCGCTCCCAATATTATGCATGGGAAGGTGTCGGAGATTCATCACAAAGGGCAGTCGATTTTTAAAGATTTGCCCGATCCCTTCATTGCCACGCGCTATCATTCCCTAATTGTGGAGCGAGAAAGCTTTCCCGACTGTTTGGAGATTACTGCCGAGACCGATGATGGGATCATTATGGGATTGCGGCATAAAGATCTGGCAGTAGATGGCGTGCAGTTCCATCCCGAATCGATTTTGACCGGTGAAGGCAAGAATTTGTTGCAGAATTTTCTGGATGCTTAAGCGGAGCGTATAACCATGCTCGAATCTTTCTTTGTCAGAAACTTTAGATTATTTAAACATCTTGAGCTTCCCCAATTAGGGCGGGTAAATTTGATTGCGGGGAAGAATGGTTCGGGGAAGAGTGCGTTGTTGGAAGCGATCCATTTGTATGCCAGCAATGGGAATCCCAGAATTTTGGCAGATCAAATTATTGAAAGACAGGAATTCGGAGATGAAAAAGTGCGAAATTCAGGTGAATTTGAAATTTCCCACCCCCTTTGCCACATTTTTTCTGATCGCAAGATGCCCCAGCTAGGTGATAATGGAGTCCTGATGGGGATTCTGAATACACAATTTCAGGTGCAATTTACGTTAGGTGCTTTTAAAGAAGAAATAAATCGGAAAGACAGCACGATTTACCATCGTCGTATTACAGAACCTCAGCAACTTCCTGAACAAAAAGAAGATATTGATTGGTTTATATTTGTTGAAGAAGAAGGCACGCTTCTTAACGCATTGTCACTAAGGACATATTCCGAAAGATACTTTGATCCCCGAAACACATTTCGCGATCCGCTAGAAAAAGCTATATTTGAGGCTCAATATGTCCCTGCACAATCTATAGACGAGGATCATATAGCCCTGTTGTGGGATGAAGTGAGTCTTACAGATCAAGAAATTGAAGTTATCCAAGGTATTCAGATTGTCAATCCTGAAGTTAGTGGATTAAACTTTGTAAATTCATCAGGAGAAAATCGACATACTGGCAGAAGGATCGCTATTGTTAAACTCCAATCGCAGTCTTTACCGATTCCCTTAAAAAGTCTCGGAGATGGAATTTATAGACTCCTTTATATTATTCTTGCTCTTGTAAATGCAAAAGATGGTATTCTTTTAATCGATGAACTTGAAAATGGTCTGCATTGGAAAATTCATCCCAAAGTTTGGGACGTTATCTTTTGTCTTTCAGAAAAACTAAATGTCCAGGTTTTTGCAACTACGCACAGCGGTGATTGTATTCGAGGGTTTGAGTCGGCTTGGGGAGAACACCAGGATGCTGGCACTTTCTTCAGGCTTGATGTGAAAGACGACAATGTCAAAGCGACATATTATAATCACGAAATATTGCATGATGCTATCGTCGCAGATGTTGAGGTTCGTTAATGAATGCGGCGAACAATAGTTTTAAGCACAACGGTTCGAGGGTTTTACTGGTAGAGGGAAAAAATGATTGCCATGTTGTTTGGGCACTTCGTGACACATATCATGTTCCTGAAACTTTTGGTGTCTATGTCTGTGAGTCAGATGATATTTTGTTGAGTCGTTTAAATGCATTGACTCAACGGCCTGAAATGGAAATCGTCGGCGTTGTGATAGACGCAGATTCCAACCCCGAAGGTCGTTGGCAAAGCATTCAGAGCAAACTACAAAATTCGCAGTATGTTTTACCGTCTGCTCCCGACCCTGACGGAACGATTGTAGAAGCCGTTGAGGATAAACCTCGACTTGGTTTTTGGTTGATGCCGAACAATGTTGATTCTGGTATGTTGGAGGATTTTTGTCGGGAGCTTGCCCCCGCTGATGCTATTGCATTTTCGGAGCAGTGTGTAATCCAGGCAAAAGAAAGAGAATTTGCGACCTTTAAAGATGTTCATCAATCAAAAGCAGTCGTTCATACGTATTTGGCTTGGCAAGATGAGCCTGGCAAACCATTAGGACAATCGATTACGTCCCAAGTTTTGGAACCTGAAACGGAAATTGCCAGAAGGTTCGTCGATTGGTTGAAGAGGTTGTTTGGCGATGGATGACGTCATTGAAACTCTCGAAGCAACAGCAGATGATTTGGGTGCACTTGCAGCATTAAACGCCGAGGTGCAGAATCTTCATGTCAATGCCATGCCATGGCGATTTAAGCCTCCTGATTTAGAGGCAATCAGAGCGTGTTTTGGGGAGTGGATGGCAGATGAGAATATATGTTTTGTGCTTGCTAAAGTGGGAGGGGATGTCGCCGGGTACACCGTGCTTAAGATTCGACATAGGCCAGAACATCCGTTTTGTTACGAACAGCAGTCACTTGAAGTTGATCATATTGGGGTCGCAGAAAGTTTTCGTGGGCACGGTGTGGGCAAAGCTTTGATAGATGACGCAAAAACGAGAGCGGGCGATTTAGGAATAGATCGTTTGGAATTGACCGTGTGGGGTTTTAACCAAAATGCACAGGATTTTTTCAGCGCCCAGGGTTTTCAACCGGCCATGCATTCGATGAGCATGACCGTGTGAGGAGATGACTATGACAATACAGGAAGCGATTGCAACATTGATCGATGCCCAGCATTTGAGCCAGGCTGAGATGACCAGCGTTATGAATCAGATTATGTCGGGTGAAGCAACCGATGCGCAGATCGGCGCGTTTTTGATTGCGTTGCGCATTAAGGGTGAATGTGTTGATGAAATCGCTGGCGCAGCAACGGTGATGCGTGAAAAGGCTACGCCAATTGCTACGAAGCACGATGTGATTGTCGATACATGTGGCACGGGTGGCGATCATTCGGGTACGTTCAATATTTCGACAACGGCAGCATTTGTTGCAGCAGGAGCGGGCTTGTGCGTGGCCAAACACGGCAACCGGGCGGCTACGAGTCAGAGCGGTAGCGCGGATGTGTTGAATGCATTGGGTGTGAATATTGAGGCGTCGCCTGAGACAATGAGTAAATGTCTGGATGATGTGGGCATTGGTTTTCTATTTGCTGTCTCATTGCACGGAGCAATGAAGTACGCGATTGGGCCGAGGCGAGAAGTGGGTGCACGTACGATTTTTAATGCACTGGGACCGTTGACCAATCCGGCGGGTGCCAAACGTCAGGTCATTGGCGTATACAGCCCGGCATTGACCGAAACGCTGGCGGGAGTATTGAATACTTTGGGGTCAGAGCGAGCGTTTATTGTGCATGGTTCAGATGGTTTGGATGAGATGACGTTGACAGGGCCAACACGTGTGAGTGAATTGAAGGATGGATCAATTTCAACTTACGATGTTTCACCTGGCGATTTTGGGCTTGCGCAAGCCAGTGCCGATGCATTAAAAGGTGGCGATGCTGATCGCAATGCTGAGATTACGCTGTCGGTATTAAAAGGCGCGGAAGGGCCAACGCGTGATATCGTGCTGTTGAATGCAGCGGCAGCGATTGTGGCAGGCGATAAGGCGAGTGATTTAAGTGAGGGTGTGAAGGTTGCTGCTGAAGTGATCGATTCGGGCAAAGCGATGGAGAAGTTGGAAGGCTTAAAAAAAGTGAGCCAGGAATGATTGCCAACGTTCAAACTCAACTATTCATGTTACAATCAGTCCATCCCAAACGAATCCCGATCAATCCCCCCCTTTTTCAACGGGGGGACACAGGGCAATACGGTTCAGTTAAGGGAAAACGAAGGCTAAAACCTGTGGCTACAATACAGAGCGATGGTCACTCTGATGGGGCCTTAGCGACTGAAGAGTCTCATCACCTGAGCGCAGAGACTCTTCGCTGCGCTCAGAGTGACAGCCTGGATCGCTTAACTGAACCATATTGGGACACTGGGGGGATTTGGCTCTTAGGAAGAACAATCAGCTGGCAATCAGAAGTGCAATTCTGGCCAGTTGGTCATGAGACGGGGGGAGGGTGACATGTCTCTCGCCATTGGTTTAGCAGGTTTGCGATTTGGGATGTCCTGGGCGCGGGTGTTTGACGCGTATGCTGAGACTGAGCTGGTCGCTATTTGTGATTTGGAATCCGAAAAACGTGATCAAGCAAAAGAACAGTTAGGTGTAGATACTCATTATGAAGCATTTGAAGATTTGATCGCCGATCAGCGGATTGATGCGGTTGCTGTGTTTACACCTGCACCACTTCATGCGGAGCA
>Ga0187827_10008681_pt1 | contig 10939 bp, 10 predicted proteins | sample ETNtaG_39_FD_167969 | JGI IMG/M metagenome (GOLD analysis project Ga0187827, IMG submission 167969) | Marine microbial and viral communities from oxygen minimum zone, Eastern Pacific Ocean - ETNP2014_SV_150_PacBio MetaG (Illumina Assembly) | ecosystem: Environmental > Aquatic > Marine > Hypoxic... | reverse complement strand
GTTTTCATAAGATTGATCTAAAGCGTTTTCAATAGCACCTTTGACGAAGTCTTTCCTGTCAAAGGTAGGTATGACAACTGAAACTAATGGTTTACCCATACCATCTTCGTATGATCGATAATGTTACGTGAATATTAACTCGAACATTGAAATAATTTTTGAAATAGAATTGAAGTGAAAGGATCTATGTCAATGATAACCCTAAATACATCAAATATTATTTTTTGAGTGATCAATAACAGTTGAGAAAGATAAAAAAACCCAAAATATGTATAAAGGAACAATGTGATAAAGATTCCGACTGGCCACATGAGGTTGTCCAATGATACTAGAGAAAAGAACAATTAAAAAAGTTTGAGAAATATATAATAGAATTGAATATGGTAATATTACTATATCGTTATCGATTTGAGCAACATATGGCAAAAAAATTGTCATTAACAATATTGTAAATGTAAGAAAAATCCAATTTTGACTTAACAAATTTTGAAAAAGGAAATATCTAAAGGCGTATTCTACATTTTGAGGATATTGATATAGCATAACAACCACGAATGAAATAGTACCTATCATAAATAAAAAAGGAAAGTTAGATAATTTTTTTTCATAATATTTGGGTATAAATACACTAACTATTGCAAAAACCACGTTTGCTGCGATCAAGATGATAATCTGATATGCATTTACGTGCCAATATTTTAATGGGGTATACGAAAGCGTAAATAACCACCATGGTAAGGATATTATCAAAAAAATTACCCACATAGTTGTGATTAATCGCCTGTCATAATAAATAATCTTGAATGCAATAGAGAAAAAAATGATCGAAAAAATTAAATTATCAATTCTTATAAGGGTCGAAATACCTAGAATAAAAGATCCAAATATTAACCAGCTTTTATTTTTCGATTTCTTGAATAAATATAGACTCATTATTGAAATGCTACAAAATATCATTGCAAGTCCATTACTATGAACATGATAAATTTGGTAGTTAAAACTTTTATTCGAAAACATAATAAATACCAATAACAATAATAATGGGATTTTATTGTTTGATGATAAATGCCTTCTAAGACTAGAATATGACAATATAATAAAGCCAAGAAACCATATATGAAATGTTGGATATAATGCATAGAGACTATATGATCCAAACAACCTGTTCAAACAATGCATTGCCCCAACAACAAGAAGTCTACCATTTAATAAAAATGATAAAAGAGGTGGTTGGTCATCAATCGTCCCACCATTTGCAAGAAACCTTCCAATACCTTCAAATTGAGTAGAATCTGATACTGTTGAACTTTTTCCAATGAGAACAAATATGATTACAATTAAGAAGTAACTAATGAAAACACCAATAAAATTTATATTAATATATTGATTCAATGATTTCATAAATAATCCACGTCTCATAGTTGGAATACATTGTGAATGACGCAATGAGAAATATATCATAAGCCAATAACCAATCAAAATAATCCCTACCTTTTGAAGAGTGACAGGCGAACCAATGACAATTAATAAACCAACTGCTAGACTCATAAACCCTATACCTACAAAAGGAGATACATAATATCTTATAATAGATTTTAGTTCAGGAAAAAGCAACTCAGAGAAACATAAACCTAACACAAAAATTGATAGAATAAATAAGAATTGATTCATTCTTTAATTTTGGAAATCATTGTTCGTTTGATGATACAAAAACCTCATTTTTATAAACATTTAGATAGTAATTTAACTTTTTCTCTTCCCCTGTGTGGAAAACAAGATTAAACAAAACATCGTCACTTCCAGTTATTGATATATTTGTTTCATTTTTTAGATCAATATATTGTTTCAATCTGATAATAGGGTTATATCTCATTATGGATACAATAATAGGATGCACAAAAAGGTCTATGCTTTGAATTTGACACCATTCTGTTTCTTCTATATCAAAACAGTATACATCATCTGTGAACGGTAAGAATAAAGTGTCGATTTTACCTTCCATAAATTCGTGAACAATATCAGCCATAATTATAGAATTTGAAAGAATGCTCCCATTATCTCTATAATGATCAAAAAACAACTTTTGCTGGCTAGCTCTTTTTTTTCCAATGATTTCAACTATTTTATCATCGACATAATAATCCTTTAATTTCTTTTTTCCCGGCTTTCTATAATCAAAATCAATAATAATAGTACCCAATAGTGTCCTAAGAGGTTCTATAGTGCTAAGCTTATCTTTTATATAATCGCTATGATCTTTTAGATAATTAAAAAAAATAAAATTGTCAAGGACAATCAATGAAAAGGCAAAAATATGGAAATATACAAGAACCCTTTTCATACTAATTGTTGAAATAACTAAAACCCTACAATATATAATTCAAAAATCTCAACCACAATGGTATGATAATAAACTCGGATATTAACTTTATTTTATTTCTCTTCATGATATTCTTCTTCCACATTAATCGCCCATATATTCTCTTTGGTTATCACGCCATTTATAATGTTTTCTACAGCTGTCATAGCTGTCAACATTGAGTGATCCTGATTGTTATATCTGTGCATTCCATTTCTCCCAATCAAAAATAGATTCGGAATGCTGTCTGTATAGTTTTGAATGTCCTTGAACTCATTAAATGAGCCGAAATATGCAGGATATGTTTTTGGCATTTTAATGATAGTAGAATCGATAACATCTATACTTTTTATAAAGTTGATACTCACCAATTCTTCAATCGCAAATTTCATAAATTTATCGTCAGACATTGACCATAGTTCATCCCCTTCATTACAGAAGTATTCCAAACCAAGCCAGACGGTATTTTTGTCTTTCACCATGTAAGGACTCCAATTATTAAATATTTGGATCCGTCCCACTTTTACGTCTTTCTCTTGCACATAAATCCAATTGTCAGATATGAGACCATCTTCTAATGGTTTTACTCTCTCATTACGAACCTCTAGTTTTCGTAAGAGTAATCCAACTGTTATAAAATCTCGATATATCAACCCTTCTGCTACCCGCCGTACATTTGAAGGAGCATCGGAACCCAACGCACGAAATAAATCCTTGACAGGCATTGTTGAGAAAAAGTAGTCGCCTGAAAACTCAATTTTTTCAGCATCTTCTACGGATTGTACAGTCACTTTTGTTACTTTCCCACCTTTGATAGCTAAGCCTACTACCTTCCATCCATAATGTATTTCTCCTCCCATCGATTCCACTTTTCTGGACACCTCCTGCCACATCTGTCCTGGACCATACTTCGGATACAAAAATCTTTCGATTAAGGACGTCTCTGTTCCTTTCTGATCTATTGATGAATCCTTTTTAATAAAACTTTTAATAGAATGAACAATTGCTTTTCTTATAGACAACCCCTTTATTCTTTGAGCACCCCATTCAGCGGGTATTTCATTGCAAGGCATACCCCAAACTTTTTCCGTATAGTCTTTAAAGAATGTCTGATACAACTGTCTACCAAACCTATTGATTAGAAAATCCTCTAATGAGTGTTCCTTCTGAATGGGGACAAGGCTCGCCCAGATATAGCTAAATCCAATCGTGAATACTCTGATAATTCCCAGATTTTTTACTGTCTGAAAGTTCAAAGAAATTGGATATTTGAAGAACTTCCGTAAGAACAAGATTCGAGACAGACGATGCCGAATTAGCATCACCTTATCTTCCTTCTCCGGATCAGGACCCTCATCCTCTAACCCTATCTTCTTTTCCCGATTATGATAAGAAATAGTCAAATCTGATTTCTCATTATTTGGCACTTTTTGAAGCGGGAGGATATTAGTCCACCATTCCATGACTCTGTCAGACTTCGAAAAAAATCGATGACCACCAATATCAATTCTATTACCTTTATAGTTTACTGTCTTGGCGAGACCACCGACATCATCAGTCATCTCAAATACAATGGGTTTGATCTCAGTCTTATGTAATAACTCATACGCAGCTGTCAAACCAGCTGGACCAGCACCAATTATAATTGCCTTCTTCTTTTTTATTTTGTCATTCATTTAATATTAATCCTTGATAATTCTAGTAGATAAAAAAGATATACAATATATGATTCACCCTGTTTTGTCCGAGGCTATTATGAAAGGAATAACCAAAAGTGCTAAAATTAATATTTTCCTAATAATTTTATTATAGTACAATAAAATTGTGTCAAGACTATAAAGAGTAACATGAAAAGCTGTAAGTTCTTTAATGGCAATGGAAAACAAGTATGTTAACCGTTCAAAAATTTCTGAGAAAACAATCAAGGCATCATGTTCAGCGGTTTTCATTGGATCTGGACGATGTTCAAATCAGTGAATTTTCTGTTCTTAAACACAATAAAGTCAATCAGTATTTGGCACCTATCCGTCGTCGTATTGCAGAGTTTAGTGAATTGGAGTACCCTCTTTAGTTGAGAATTCAAATTGATGAGCGGTACTTCGAAGGAAGCCACCATTATGCTGGAATATTCCTCATCCGTGGTGACTTAGATTAACTTCGAAACAACATTGATCTTAGAAAGCCGCATAATATTCCTATGGCCATTACCATATTGTCCAAAAATGTCACAAATAATGATTTGATTCCGAATATCAAACCGCGTTCTTTTGTTAAAAACCATAAAAACCGTACACTCAATAAGAGCCACAATCCAAAGGTTACCATCGCTCCCCAAGCCAACATTGGTACCAAAGATACGAAAAACAAGAAATTCAATGTCATAGGAGCTAGAATCACACACAACAGCTGTTCCTTTGGTGAATGAGCAAACCCAGTTTTTCTTCGCCCCAATTGTTTCCAGCCCTGGTAACGAAGGAAAATGTGGGCCCATTCATAGGGCACCAAGAAATCATTTTTTATCCATGAAAAAAAAGTGTGTTTTTTCATGTGTATCACTTTCAAGTTTCGCATAAATACAACTTTTTTACCTTGATTAGCTAATGATTGACCAATAGCGGTATCTTGCACGATTTTTAGAGTTGTATCATACACTCCCATAAGCTCTTTTTTCAATCCAAATATGGAACCGTAAACAAAGGTAATTTCGTCCGGTAATTTTTTAAATATATAATTCATATAGAGATTTTTATACTGGCTAAAAAAGTCTGCGTTAGGGTGCTTTTTAGACAAGAGTCCTGTAAACGCATCGACAGTTGGATTTTTTTGCAAAAATGTGTGAATTTTCTGAAGGGAATCGGGTTGTACTAAAATATCTTGATCAATAAAAACCAGGAAGTTGAATTTGGCTATCTTGGAACCGGATGACCGGGCTTGCATGATACCCTGATTTTTTGTATGTACCACCACATGGTCCGCTAAGGATTCTGCAAGGCGTACGGTTTCATCAATGCTGCCGTCATCCACCACAATGATTTCATAATCCCGAAAAGTGGATTTTCGGATATGATCTAAACAAGGTTTTAGGGTCTTTTCGGCATTAAACGCCGGTATGATGATTGAGAATTGAGTGGTTGAAGAAAGCATAATATTGAGCGAGAGTTGAATAATATATTAAATTATCAATATGTTTTTAACGTTCTCCTTTAGCATTTTATAATCTTTATAGGGCCGCTTTGTGCTCAGCTACAGGTTTATAAACTTAGTTGATTAGTTTGGTTCGGTTTTGGACTAATAAAAGATTCCAATCGTAACCGAAGAGCGCATTGTAAAAATTATCAGAAATGAATCTAAGAAATAGAAAAATGTCACGATGATTCTCAGGACAAGGCCGACTCTAAATACTTTTAATGGATAAAAAACCTTTAATTTATGAGTAAGTCATTTTTTGAATTTAATATATTCTATTAATCTTCATTAATTTTTTCATATAGGTTCTTCTTTTTTTTGTTGTAATCCATATTATAAATCTTACAAAATAGTCAAAACAAAGTTTTCTTCTTCTCTCAGCAATCTCTATATGAGAACAAACCGTATCATGATAATTTACTAACTCATCTATTTCGCCAGTGTATTCATATAAGGCTGATATAAATGTATTTGATTTTAAACATCTGAAACCATGTCTCCCCATTAAGTTATTTAATACTTAATACAAGAATAAAAAACATGAGGTATATGAATATCACCTAGAAAATCATATGATCTCCTGCCAATCTTTAATGAATCAATACCAGGAAGTTCAACATAAACTAAAGAACCTATTTTCAAATGTTCTATTAGTGTTTCAAGTTCTTTATTAAGATTTGAAATATGTTCTAAAACATGAGATAATACCACCAAGTCAGGCTTTTCTTCAATTAAATATAGCTTATCTATCCCACCTTCCACGGTTTTAATACCCATTTTCTCTGCATGTTTTAAATATGATTTGTTATAATCAATAACGTAACAATTATTATCACTCTTGAACAAATCTATTACACCTCCTGCCGCCCCACCGATATCAAAAACTGTATAAGGTCTCTTTAACTTACAAGTGTAATCATTCACAAAATCCCAAACTAATTGTGATTGTTTCATTTTAATTTTATAAAAGTTATGTGGGTCTCCATCACCTCCATATTTTTTGCGAAACCAATTTGAATAAAAGTGAATTACACTTTTTTCATCCCAATAATCTTTCGCTAGTATCAGTCCCCAAGATCTACATATTACTAAGGGATATTCCCATCTTTCTCTATCAACTGTTGATATAATATATTGGTTATTACTCCCACATAAACATTTAACAGGATTAGTTGAATAATTTTTTCTCTGGTATTCATCAAATTCTTTATATATCTGATAAAGCTCAGGGGTAGGTGTTTCTTTTTTTATCGTTTGACCAATTGTATGGTATCGTTTTGAGAGTGTTAATGTTCTCATAAGTTAATTTTTCTATTGTTTTTTCTTTTGAGCAAGAAGAATAATAGAATCTCCAGGTATGCCGTGAAAAATTATATCTAGCTCCATCATTAATCGATAGATTGGCCAAAGTAATGCAAGCATAGTTTTTCTGAAGATATTGAGTTGTCTAAAATTTTGAAAAGTCAGTATTGGGTCACTAGGAAGTTTTGTAATTTTTTGATAAAGTTTATCTAAATAATACAAAAATAATCCTGAATTAATTAAGCGCTTTTCCGGCTTTATGATTCTATTAAATCCAACCTCCTCAAGGAGATTTTGAATCTCAACTATATCATAACCAGTTCTAACATGCCCATGAAATTTATCATCAAGAGTAAGACTATCACTTGTATAAAAAGGTGTACTTATAAATACATATCCACCATCCAAGGTTCGTTTATAAATATCCTTAAGTACTACATAATCATCTTCAATGTGTTCTAAAACATCGGTAAGTATTGTGAGTGTAAAACCACTTTCTTTTTCCAACTCATCCCTACTGATAAATGTTACATTTTCATATTTTCCTTTATTAATTATATAATTACAACGAGTTTCAGCATCTTCACTAATGTCATACAAACACACCACGGTACCCTTGAATTTCCGTGCTAGCATAAATCCAAACCCACCAAAGGCACAACCAAAATCCAATATTTTATTATGTATTATATTTTTTCCCAAAATCTTAAGTGGAAAATACTTAAATTGAAGATATCGTTTGACAGTAGTTTTACTCATTGAGCCGAAACAACGAATATACATACTTTGTATAAGATCAAAATCTTCAAGTAATCCAAGTTCTGAACCAAATAACTCCAAAATTTTAAAAATCTTCATGAAATTATTGTTTGTGATTGAGTTGAATTCAATTAATATTTTTTGGTGTTAATCCATATCGAAACATAATGACTTAATCTTCTATCAACATCACCATCGATAAAACGTTCGTATTCGTAAATCTTGAATTTAAAAGTCTAATCATACAATAAAACAAAATGTTTTAATGATAATATTATTATAGACTTTATATTAGAGAGAAAAATTTTGAAATACTCTTTTGAGAATTGTTTGCTTTTTAATGCTTTCATAAAATAGTATAATGCTTCACTATATTTGCCAAATTTTGCATAGCTGTGTGCAAGGTCAAATAATATATTGGACCTTTGCTCAGGAAGTTTATCTAATTCATATTGAAATTTATTTAGCTTGATTATAATACTATTTATATGATTTTGAATCCCTTCAATATTCTGATCAGAAATTCTGTCTTTACCGTGATCAACGTGAACTTTTACTAAAACTTCAGGAACGAAGTCAACTTCATATCTTCTACAGGCTCGCCGAATGAAATCACCATCATTACCCCGAGGCAATGATTCATCGAACGAACCAATTTTGTCGAAAACCTGCCTTTTCACAAGAAGGGTAGGGCATCCACCAAGTCTCTGATCATCCAAGACTTGTGGGAATACATAACCTTTTAATGTTGGATGATGCTTGTAAACAAGGTTTTGTTTTTCATCATAATAGTCCATCCAACAATAAACCATTCCAATTTTCTCTTCAGTTCCAGAAAGGAGAACAACCTGTTTCTCCAATTTATTTGGTAACCATTCATCATCATCATCCAGAAAAGCAATGAATCTACCTCCAGAATGTGTTATTCCTGTATTGCGAGCGGCTGAAGCACCTCTGTTTTCTTCATGACGAAGGAAAATCAAACGATCATCATCGAAAGAATTGATTACCTCAGTTGTATCATCATTCGACGCATCATCGACAATGATACATTCATGATCAGTACAAGTTTGATCAAGCACACTTTGAACAGCACGTTTTAGAAGTGATGAACGATTGCGTGTTGGGATTATAACAGAAACACTGACTTTACTTTGATTTTCTATAGGTACATCTCCAAAAAAAATTCATGTACTTGAAAAAATTATTTATGAAAACCAATAATATTTTTTCAACCACCCCAATTTTGATTTTGGATAGCGATGAGTAGTTTATTATGGGTATTAATTGCTTCCAACTTAGTCTTCCATGATTCAATAACCCCATTTCTGATAAATGTTTTTGACCTCTTGCAACTCTCTTAGATTTATTTAGTTTATCTCTAAAGGTTGCTCTTGCCGGATGAAATACTAAAGCATTTTCACAATAAACTAAACTTTCACCTGATTGAGTAAGCCTTCTACCAAATTCATAATCGCCTCCTGATTCCAAATCAGAAAGAAACAGACCGTAATTATAAAACATTTCATTTCTGACAAACAAATTTGCCGTTGTACCAAATCCCGCATTTTCAACGTAGGATTTCTGATTTAACTTTCCTGCTGCATCAAAATATTCCCATATGTTTGGTTTTGAATTCTTAAAAGTGAATTCAATTTTTCCTGCAACCATAGACGCTTTATTTTCAATTAAAGAGTCATATCCCCGAGATAACCAACCTACGGCTGGAATGCAATCAGAGTCTGTAAAAGCTATTACTTCGCCTTTAGCTATTTCAATCCCTTTATTTCTCGAAGCATAAGAGCTTTTAATTGTGTCCTCTTCCACATACTTAATTATGCCCGAATAATCTTGTATATATTTTTTTGCAACATCCAATGTATTATCAGTTGAACCATTATCAGCTACAATAATATCATATTGATCTCTAGGAAAATCTTGCTCAACCAATGATGACAGTACTTTTTTCAATCCAACTGGATTGTTATAAACAGGAATTACAACCGATGCTTTAATCAATCGAGGAAAAATCGCCTACAGGTTGTATGTCTACTTCTGTTCTTTCCAAAATTGAATTGGGAAGCCTAACTAGCTCATAGACCCTGGCGGTATGTGTCAGAGGATCATCGGTGTTCCTACCCATCATTCGAGTCTCAGATTCATAACATCTATTAAACTGTTCATTTACCCACCAGGAGGATATGTCAGCAAGTTCATCTACCGTCAAATCAGTAAACATACTTAAGGCAAAGGGAACTTCAAAACCTGGGGGATTGTACGGGTAGCCGTATCTGTTTTCATCTAAACCATTCTTGAACTCATCTGAAATCAGATAATCAACTGTTTTTTGAAAAGGCAAAGATCGCCAAAAAGGATGATCAGGAAAGGATTCCTTAAGTAAAGCAAAGGCATACAGATTAAATTGATGATAACCAACCGATTTGATGATCATTTTCCCCTTGTACTCTTTATTATAATGGTTTGATTTAATTTCTTTATTCCACAAAAAAGATAATGATATTTTCGCAACTTTTTTTATATCAGATTTTATAGATCGGCCAAAATCATTACGATTTAATCGCCTTTCAATAGGATGGTAGATCAAACCATTATCCAAAACAGATAAGTTTTCGGGCAAACAATCAAGAAAGCAGAATATTCTCTCTCTTATATCTTCTCGTCTTGTCGTATTCAGTAATGATGCGCAAGCGGCAAACCATAATTGATGATTGAAGGTATCATCAATTGATAGAATTTCTCCTTCAATTTCCAATCGATTCCATAGCCCAAATTCTTCATTAAAGTTATGTTGAAAAAAAACTTCATCAGCCACTTCAGCATACTTTTTGCAATCTAAAACTGAAGAGGCTAAGGCCAGCGATTCAAACGTCCATGCCTGACCAATCAGTCCATTACATTTGTCCTTACCTTTTTTAAACCGGTGATGGAAAGAATACCCAAACGGCCTTGCATTATCTGATATCAAGTATTCAGCTAATTCCCTGATCTTCTCCAAATAGATCTTATTGCCTGTCAACTCATAGCATTTTGAAAAAGTTATTAGCCAATATCCATAGTTTCTTACTGGGGTTTCGGGGTCATTATAAGGACCATTGTGTCCGGGTCGAAGATAATTTTGAGTTTCCATTAAGGATCGCTCGGAAATAAAAATTAAAAAATCAGTTAGAGTCAATTTTCGATCTTGCAGGACATTATTGGTTTTAATTCAACCAACGCCCACCCTTCGAATTCATCCAGGTCTGGCGTAAATGGTTTTGATCCCAAATCATATCCATTTGATGTTGCCATTTCGTGTACTTTAGAATAAGCATT
>Ga0187827_10008678_pt1 | contig 10941 bp, 2 predicted proteins | sample ETNtaG_39_FD_167969 | JGI IMG/M metagenome (GOLD analysis project Ga0187827, IMG submission 167969) | Marine microbial and viral communities from oxygen minimum zone, Eastern Pacific Ocean - ETNP2014_SV_150_PacBio MetaG (Illumina Assembly) | ecosystem: Environmental > Aquatic > Marine > Hypoxic... | reverse complement strand
TCCCAATAACATTGGTGGTTCCGTGTCAATGACACCCGTTTTTACCTCACCAGTGTGAACCACAAGTCCTGTTAAGCACTTTGCAAAGGTACGGACCTGGTAATTTCCATCTGGAAAGGTAGACACATCCCAGTTTATGGGAAAGGTCTGCTGACCGGGACGGTCAGACATATATGTTTTCAAGGTGTCCACTTCAAAAGTGTGATCACCATTGGAGAGCCAGGCCGCTGAACCAACCTCACGCCACTGGAGCTGAAGCTCATTAAAACTTGTCTCATCATTGAACACGATCTCATCATAGTCAAGACCTGTGATCCATATCTGCTTCATACCGCTATCTGCCTTGCTGATGGCCCACTGATCCCCAAGACTAAATATCTCAGCCTCCATGCAGGGCTCAGCAAAAAAGGCACTGAAAGAGGCAGACACTCCTCCCGAGAGGTCTCCAAGGTCTGAGGTCTCACAGGGAGAACCAAAATACATGGTCAAATCTTCATAGGCAAATGCAATAGGACCCTTGTCCACGGTCACAACCACCTGCTGTCTCCCGTTGGGAGGGATCCTGAAAGTAAACTCTCCCAAAAGACCGTTGAATTTTACCACCGCACCATAAGGGTTGGTGGACTGATCCATGAAAAGGGTATAAATACGTTCCTCATCAGGGTTGTCATTACCCAGCAACAGCTCATATACTGCTGACTGACCCGGGAGAACGTCTGCAACCGTGCTGGCTGACTCAAACTGTAGAAATGGTATATCTCTTGCAATCGTTACGCCCACACCATCTGCATTTGTCCATGTCTCATAGGGACATGAGCTTCTTCCTGCATTTACTTCAAATATCGGTGTCCCATAAACAGGGTCTACCTTAACCTGGATGTCGTAGTAATCACCGGTAAATGCGTCAGAGCCCACGTCGTCATCATAGAGGTGATATCCTATAGTTTTTGAATTTTCAGAGGTAGCGGAACTGCCACTGCCAAAATTCATACTAAAACCTATACTCATACCTGTTTCAATACCAACACCAGCAACTTCAATACCCGCTATCATTTCAAGTTCACTACTGACATCAATACTAAAACTGGATGAGGTAGTGCTTGAAGAAGACGTAGTCTGTGACCAGTCATAGGACACACCAGCTGCCAGGGTCAGTGTCTCATCAGACATAGGAGCAGCACTGGCAATATTCTGATCATTCTGGGTAAGAATATTGTTCCACTGTGCAATATCATCAAACTCACCAATGAGCTCCAGCTGGGGAATCACATTGTTTACGATGTGCGCTTTTGTGAACATATACTTGGTCGCAAAATCTCCGGGAGCTATTGTAATATCCTGCGTTTGGGCTATCTCACAGTTGTCCTCATCATAGGCAAGTATATCTATAATTCCAAAGCGCAGGTTCAGGGCCCCGCCAATAAAAATATCACTCATCTCACCGATGAGACCTGTTTCCTCATCATTGGTCGCCCAGAGCTCTGTGGTAGAGAAACAATATTCCTGCTCAGATCCAGTTTCTCGTGACATTGAAAAACTGGAACTAGCTGTAAAATCAAGAGTCGCATCTATTTCATATCCAACCTCAACCCCTAAACCTGCTGAAAAAGATAGGTCAGGGCCAAGCATTACTGTTGCATAGGCGCTTACCTCACCTATCGATTCTCTTGAAAAACTGACAGACGTACAAAGTTCATTTCCCTGCTCCAGGAATGCATAGCTTCCGTCACCTGGTGGGTCGTGAATTATCAACAATGGAACCTGTGGCGCGGTAGTGGTAAAATCCATCTGCCGCGGACGACTTCCAAATGAGTATATCCACTCCTGGTCGGTTGCTATACGCTCAAACTCATCGGTGGCAGTGATCTCGATCTTCTTCTGGTATGGAAAGTCACCTGCACCACTGAGGTTGGGCCTTCCGCCTGTCATGGTATACTCATACTCACCACCGGTAAATGTGATCGTGCGAGCAGAGTCCTCTGCCATTGAATCCCAGGTAATATAGTCCCGTATGGTCAATGTACCTGTCTCAACAGGACACTCTTCCCCGTTGTAGACCTCGTACACGTTCAGGGTCAGCTGTTCTTCCTCGAACTGCTGGATGACCGGGTAGTTATCTGGACCCCCATCTAAACACATCTCTGTGTTTAGTGAAGAGACATCAATAGATGTGTTCAGCGGTGCCCTGTACTTAAACACCAGGGTGTCTTCCAAAGTGGTAAACCCGTTCAACAGGATACCGCTTTCAGGAGGATCCTCCACAAAACCGCCATACTCATCATACTGGATTGAGTCTGCAACAAAGCTATCCATAAGATCGATCGCAAGACCGTTATTTGCAAAAAACTCTGAGATAGGTGGGTCACAGGGAAACTCTACCCACAGGCTGTACTCCGCCGGTGGAAGATTATGAAAAACATAGCCCCCCAGCCCATCAATGGGATATCCCTCATCAATATACATCTCACCTAAGGAAGAGGTCAGATGAACCATTGCAGCTCCATCACACGTGCCAAGGGGAATATCACAGTCTCCACCCACTACAGTACCTCTCAGGGTTCGGGTGACCGTGTCGTGCCAGTCCTTCTGCTTGGGAGCAACCAGGTTAAGATATTCCTGGTAAACAGGTGCAGCAAATATCCTGCCTGGATAGGCAGGGCGTACCCTTATGGTCGCCCCCGGCTCAAACTCAAGGTTGTAGTATCCATCATCATTGGTAAATCCAGGCCCCAAAGGATGGTGACCATAGTCAGACCAATTACCGTCAGAACCCATTTGAGAGACCTCAATCTCCGCATGTACAAGAGGAATGTGAGGACCCCCTGAGGTGAGGGTTGTGTCATGGTAAACATATCCAGAGACCGTCATCATGTTTATAACAGAAAAGTTAAGCCCGTGAGCGGTCGGTCCGTACTGGTTCAGCGTGGCCGTTAAATATTCATTGTCAAACTCGTGGTAGGCCTTGTCTGGATAGACCCTGAACGTGGTCCCTGTCTCCTGCTCATAGGGAATGTTCTTCAGGGCATACTGGCCATCAGAGTTGGTATAGTCCATTATCCACACCGGAGCACTGTACTGGTTCCACACCGGCCCTGGATCCTCATTCGTGCCCGGCATGAAATAGGCAGGGCTGTTACCGGTCTTGTTCACCGCAAGCGCACCCTCTCCACGGTCAAAATCAAAGAAAGCCACCAAAGAAGGGTCTATCACTTCACCGTCCTTTCTATAGCTTCGGTGGGCACTCACATCCATCATGAACTCTTCCTCTGATCGATATCTGTTCCAAAATCTTATCTCATCTACATTACCCCTGAGATAGCTCCCATCGGGAGTACCTCCTATATATAAATCTGCTTCAGAAGGGGTGCCCGATGCTGTGGTCCCTGTTATCTCTAGCTCTCCATTAATGTACAGAGAAACATCACCCTCTTCCGTTCTCCTGATCCCTATGTGGTGCCAGTCGTCAAAGGTCAGGAAAGACTCTGTGGTTATAGACTCACCAAAAGTGGAGAACACCACACTCCGGGAGCTGTTCAACCGCAAATCATAGTCTGAGCCCTTTGAAAGGATTACCTGCTCATCACCGGCAGCGCCAGAGGTCGGACGTACCCAAAGCTCAATAGTGAGACCGGGGTTCAAGGCAGCGTTCAGCCACTGGGGCATCTCATCAAACTCTACCTGAAATCTGTTATCTCCATTATCCTCTGCTGTCCAGTGGTCGTTCCAGTTTGGGTTCCAAAAAACACCATAGTTTTGTGAGGTACCGTTATCTCCCTCACCAATGGCCCAGTTGGTATAGCTGAACTCTTCACCGCTCTCCCAGGCCCACTGACCCTCAATAGTGGCATCACTGCAGCCCAGCCAGGTGTTGTCCAGCCCGTCCCGGTTTGAGGCGGCCCAGTTGTTTTCCTCTTCGCTGGTGATACTGATAAGATATCCACCCATCTCACTGGCAGTGCTGGCCGCATTGAGCCAGCTTGATTGAAATTTACTGGTTAAATAGTGGTGGCCATCGTGCTCACCGCTGTAAACAAAGTTCTGGCTCGGGTTCTCAGGATTGGTTACAATAACATTCTCATAGTCCCTCTCTCCCATTAGGGACAGCTCATCGTAGTGTCCCACACTGAGGTAGTCACTGGTTCCATCAAAAAAGAGTGTGCTCCCATCTCCAAGATCCTCCGGCACAGAAATATTTTTGGCCTTGACCCTCACACCAGACACTTTGGTCTGGAGAGTGGTCTTGACCACCCCTGTTACCTCTCCCGCAGAAGAGGTTGCACCAATTATCTGGGCCGCATCTCCATAGCCAAAGGCATTGAATCCCTTAATATCGTAGACATAGTCTGTTCCGGGAGATAGCTCATCATTTATAAATGGCTCACCATGCTGAATAATAAACCCGTTCTGGCTCATAGGCTGGCTGTTGCCATCCCTGTAAATGCGCATCTTCATTCCAAACTGCTCTGTGTTGGTAATGGGCGGGTCGTTTATATCAGGAAGAACTGTTATGGATATCTCCGCCGGAGATGCCTCAGGAACTGTCTCCAGAACAGCTGCCGGGGCAGCCTTCTGGAGCCTGTAGGACCAGAAACCAAGGTCCATGCTGCAGTCGTTGTTTTGGGGAGTGCTTGAACCGTCACTGTTGCGGACAGTTATAAGCGGCTGTCCCACGGTAACACTCATGCTTACACCAAAGGCCGCATCACCGCCCTCTGATCCCTGGAGAACGGCCTCTCCGGTTACCTCTCCTGGTGCTGCCACTCCACCGTTCAGAAGAATAAGATTCGATTCGGTAGCCATTGTAAGGGTGGAACAGAGCAACCCTCCTACAATAGATATAGATTTAAAAACTTTCATGTCAGACTCCTTCGTCTTTTGACAGTTAAACGATTAATTAATTTTCCAATAACTCAATTACTCGTTTAAGCTCTGACTCAATTTTTTCTATGGCCCTGTTTTTTTCTTCCATTTTCCTGGTTAACTCATCAACCTGGGACTCAAGGTTTGCGATCTCAGCGTCTTTTTCAAGCTTTAATTCTCTCACACCACCAAAGGCTAAAATTCCAAAATCAGATGTTGCTAGTGATTTATAAGCAATATCTGTCTCTGGATTTTTTAATTCACTTACCAGATGTGGGAAGTGGGGCTCAACTTCCTGTGCAATGAACCCAACCTCTTTAAATGAGGCTCCATCTGCCTCCAAAAAATCCTTCCAATAAAAATTTCTCACTCTGACCTGCATTATTCGATCTAGTAAATTCTTTTCATTTTCTATATCCTGCTTTAGCCTTCTGTCTGACCACGCATCGAGGTTTCCATCCCCGTCCCAGCGGGCATAACGATGATTTCCATGGTGAGAATGTTGAGCATAAAAAATGATACCGCCACCATCATTATATAGCTTGGTATAGTTCCCACCGTGATCCAAACCTAGAACTTTTCCACGGGCCTCAGCGTTGCCCCAGTATACATTTTTTCCATTATATGCTCTTATCCAAGTGCCATCTGTCATATGCCATCCGCCTCCCCAACTCTGGAAATATAATCCTCCATTACCATTAATTCTATACCAGTCTCCAGTAGCATGTACACCACCAGTAGCCTGAATCTGACCGTTGGCCTGAATCTGACCGTTGACATGGAGCTTAGCATTAGGGCTTGTTGTTCCTATACCAACACGTCCACCACCTACATTTAAGAATGTATTTCCACTGTGATAATGATTTAAGTATATATGATTTCCACTTTTACTGTCCAAGTGGAGATTTCCGTTAGAGGCCCTAACCCAAGCTTCACTTGTGCTGTTTCCCCATCCACCCAAAAGAAGACTTCTAGAATACATTGAATTGGGCCCTATACGAACAGGATTATCACCAGAATTTACATCTAATTTAAATGAAGGACTTGTTGTCCCGATTCCCACATTACCATCCTGAGGCATCACATTGGTGGTGCCGTTCATCCCTGCCATGATCGCATAGGGTGTCATAGTCAGTCGTGTGCGGGGACTCAGAGCCTCATTTGTGCTGAAACTGGCACCGGTTATGGATGCAATCTCCAACCAAAACTGAGTCCCCCAGTTTAGGCTCGTGAGAGATGTCACTGCACCAAGCTCGGCACCATAGACACCGTTAGTAACTGTAAGGGTCTGCTCCTCTGTCCATGAGGCAGACCCACCGCTCTCAGCGGAATAAAGCTTAAAGGTGATAGTGTAATCACCATCAGGGATAGAGTAACTATCGTTGTCCCGGATGACACCCTGGACACTTACAAACTGTGCCACTGCAAATTGAAATACTACGGTAAGGCAAATAAGTGATTTTAGAAGTTTCATGTTTATGTTTCCTTGTTATGATTGGTTAAACAAATTCAATGTTAATTCTATTTAGTTCTCCTATATATGTATATAGCACAAACTGTGCCATACATAACTACAGATGTAAAATATTCTTTTTTTTGCATAAAAAAGTAATTGTTTTCTAAAACTGAAGATAAATATTGCAATTTTTAATAATATTTTATTTCAGATAGATCATTTTACGTGTTTCACTAAATGTACCTGCCTCAAGGGTATAAATATAAATTCCCGCGCTTATCCTTTTCCCTCCAAACGAAGTTCCGTCCCAAGTAATTTTGTGGGAACCGGGGTCCAAATCTCTTTTGCTAAACTGATTGACCATTCTCCCGCGAATATCAAAAATTGACAAAATGACTGGTAATCTCTCAGGAAGATAAAATCGTATACGAGTCAGAGGATTGAAAGGGTTTGGAAAATTTTGGTAAAGTGAGAACTGTTTAGGAACTGTGTTGGGTTCACTTGATCCCATCGAATTCGGAACAGAGCTAACCAAAAAACATCCATTGCTCTCTGCGGAAGTTCCTTGTTCATACTCTGCCAAAACATTGTAACATACCAGAGAGTCCAGGATCGGATTGGAGACCGTATATTGATTATCAGTTGTCTGTGCTATCAATTCTCCCTCTGAGTAAATACTGTATTTTTCCAGCATCCCGCAATATGAGAAGTCTCCCAGATAGTTCCGACAAAGGTTGATAGACCAGTTTATATAGTCCTGGGAAAATTCAAGATCATCCGAGCTGTCCCACCCTGAGAGACCCGTGGGATTTTGGCCATTGTCTGCCATAACAAAAGGAGCGTATTCATTTTCACCGTCCCCGTTAAGGTCTCCCACCAGAGTCAGAGGAAATATGGATACTTTGAGATAGTCTGATCCCTGCGCTTCATACTGAAGACCCTCAAGGTCACGATAGGCGGAATATCCATCTGATGTGATACTGTCATCCATCAAGATCTGGCTGACAGAACCATATTCATCGGTCAGAGATATTACAAGTCTCGCTGTATCTGCGGTGGTTGAGTTATCTGTCATGTACACCCAATCAATAAAATCAAGGGAGCTTAGGCTGTACACTCCGTCCTGCACATGGGGGTAAAGCACAGAGCTGCCCCACTCCAGCTCACCACGGCTGAAATTAGTGGGATTCTCAACAAGGTTCTCACACATTTCGTCCCGCTCACCTCCTGGAGCCTGCACTGAATCAGGGATCGCTGAAAGATTCGAGCGAAAAAATCCGATCTCACCATCCTGTAGCACTGCCCTTTTGTAGGAAGGATCAAGTAGATGACCAGACACCAACGGCGCAGATAGGGTTGCCTCAAACTCCACAACCATATCGGGAGCATAGTGGACAATCAGTTTTGGTGGATTTTCCCCTGCCCATCCTTCAATCTTCAGATAATAAAAGTCACTCATGTCAAGACAGTGAACTCCCATGCGCAACACCTCATCCGAACCCAGATTTGCTAAAGTTGTATCAACAGATTGATTAAGAATATATGTATAGATTCCAGGGGAAAATTCGTCAGTTTCTATAAAATTTCCATAGGCCTCAGGGGTACCTGCCTCCTCTGTTATATCAAGGTACACTGTCTCAAGGGTATCTGTTAGAGGGTCGGTGTGCATGGGGGTCACACTCCAGACCGGCTTGTAGGTATCAATTACCTCTACACTAAGCTCAGTGTAAACAGGCACAAGACCTGGCACCAGGTTTGAAAGATCAAACGACAACCATCCCGAGCTCATAGACCTTGCAAGGATTGCGCTGGAATCGGTGACGCCCTCATTGGTAAGAGATCCACTAGAAAAGTTGACCGGTGGAACGTGGGATGTATCCACATCTGAACCTACCAAACCCACAGGACTCCAACTTAAAACTAAAGACTGCACGGTATCTTCCTCCACAAATTCTACAACTGTTTCACCGGCAAACCCATTGGGCAGACAGAGGTTTGCAAAAATTCCATCTGAGATCACACAGACCGAATCAACAGGGGGTGTTAACTGTGAGGGATCTACGTTATCTTCAGTTTCAACACTTGCCTTCACCGTATAACAATATTCCTGCCCATCAATCAGTCCTGTATCTAAAGCTGTGGTCTCATTTGTAGTAGCAAACGGAATATCTTCACCATTACGATAGAGCAAATATTCAATTACATTTACCTCTGGAAATGGAGCAATAGAAATAGTATAGGGACCCACTGAATTATTTGTCTCATCTGATTCCATCTGGATACAGTCCAGGTCAACCCCAAGATAAATTTCGTGGTCACCCGGTTCAAGACTCGATAGGTTTGCAAATACCATAACAGAGCTTGAAGGCTCTAACACATCAACAAAATAACTTAAGTCTCCGTAGTCAGTGTTTGGATAGCAGTCAAAAGAAAAATCTATTGGATCGATCCAAATATCAACCCAAATATCATTTATTGGCGTGTTCATAGATGAATTATAAACAGAAAATGAAATAGTCCTGGTTATATTATTTACCTCCACAGCTACAATATTCAGTTCCGGAAGCTGGTCCGAGGGTATCTCAGTAATGGTCCAATCAAATGGACCTGGGTCCCAAAGGTTTGACCAGAAGATTTTATAAGTTTCTCCCTCAGAAATAGGAATCTCAACTGTTGAGGGTCCATAGTACTCACAGCAGTCATCGTTGGCAGAAACAGCAACCGAACCAGAGTCACAGTCTGCATAAATCAATAAATTTGTATCCCAAAGCGCATCACCGGTTTCATTTTGTGAGCTGACCACCAGATAGCCATTCATTGTGGTGGTAAATGTAAACCACTGGTCCTCACCTGACGAACCATTTTCACCGGACATTGCCGAGAGGGGGTCATCACAGGATTCTCCCTGTTCTCTGGTACCCGTTGTGCCCAAAGAGTTCTCGTGAATCTGTCTCACTGTTTCTGGTAACATTCGAAACCTGTCCTGTGGCCTGTGAGCACTGCGGACTGCTTCTCTTGCGGGCTCAGTTATTTTTACAAATGCGTTCGGATTAGACAGAGCAAGGGCATCCTCCTCACCAAGAGGGTCCCACTGAAGCTCTGCAGATCGAAATAATCCTGTTGCCGATATGTTTTCCACCCACGGATATTGAACAAAATTAATTGGGCCAGAGGTGTTATTTTCTTCATTGGTCTCCATTACCAGACAGTCATTATCTACGGAAATATAGAACTCATAGCTACCAGGACCTAGTACCGAAAGATCAAACTCTGCAAAAGAGGAGCTGTCTGTGTGTAAACTGTCACCTATGGATTGATAGAGATCTCCATAGGGCTCACCACAGTGTATTGGCCAGTTATCATTATTGATCCAGAGGTCAATATAAAATAAAGATCCAACAGAGATAGCTCCTGCATTAGAAATTTCAACTGTTAAAACCTGACCATCCGCATCCAAAACAGCATCCGCTATGGAGAGATCCGGAAGATCGGGAGGGCCCTCACCCTCAAAGAGTGTCCACACATATCCACTCCCAAAGTTTAGGTCCTCCCACTCAAAAATAATTGTATCTCCAAGAGATACATAGATAACCAGGGAAGATAATTTTGAATTGGAAGAATAATCATCATTCTCACCCAACATATCATTTTCAAGATCACAAGATGAAAATACTCTAACATAGGTGTCTGCCTCATTGCCCAAAGAATCCGGCTCTGATGAAACCAAAATGTGACCATCCACCTGAGCTGTATATCTAAAATACTGAACATTACCTGATGCGATATTTTCACCTTCTACTGCGGCTATAGGATCTCCGCATTCATCACCAAGGTCCTGTGCCATAACAATACCAGAAAAAATTGATAGTCCTGCTAATATGGAAAACTTTCTAATGTTCAATTGTACCTCCTCGGTAGTTAGTGTTCACCCATAGAGATAAGCGAAACAGTCTATTATTTACAATCTTTGCAACCAGTTTTGATGTTTTAGAGCTTATTATACTATGAAAATGAAACTAAATCTTAATAAACTCATCTTGACAAGTTGAGATATCTCCAAACAAAAATTTAACACTCTTTTTATAATTTCTAAAGTTAGATATTTGTTATCCTTTTTAATGGTTTAGCTGTCACTCTGTGTGAACTCAAAAGGTTCTGAAGGATTACCCACAGACTCTCCCGGTTCAAACAGTATTGACTGGTTCAGTCGGATATAATTATTACTCAGAGAACGGTAAATGTAAAAATCAAGAGTGTCAGAGCTCACTCCGTTACCGTAAACTGTGAGGTAATATATATTCTGTCCATTCTGATCGATAGGTGCCGTACTACCTCGACATGAACTTCTCGAAAATGCATATAATGAATCTGCAAGGCTCTCACTATAGCTACCTGGGCTCACTCTAGCGGTCAGGGTCATCCATTCACTGAACTCAGATGGGTTAATAATGCAGTCACCCGATCTCTCAGGCTGGAACTCTATGTTCATGAGGGTTTCAACTAGCGCTAAAATATCATTTTCAGGATAGGAAGAGGATAGATTAATAGTGCTCTGGAAATTTCCCTGCCTGTCAAGAAAAAATAGATCACGGTCCTGAGGAGCCCAAACTCCCCAAACGTTCTCT
>Ga0187827_10008675_pt1 | contig 10942 bp, 22 predicted proteins | sample ETNtaG_39_FD_167969 | JGI IMG/M metagenome (GOLD analysis project Ga0187827, IMG submission 167969) | Marine microbial and viral communities from oxygen minimum zone, Eastern Pacific Ocean - ETNP2014_SV_150_PacBio MetaG (Illumina Assembly) | ecosystem: Environmental > Aquatic > Marine > Hypoxic... | reverse complement strand
AAGAAAAATGATAAGGTAGCGGTGTTTAATGATGTCGCTCCAGTAGATACAATTCTTGGCGTGGAAATTTTTCCTGTTGTTCATCTAAAAACAAAGTCTGTAATATATGTTGGATTGGAAGATTTAAAATGAAACTTATATGGAAAGAAGTTTCTCCCTATAGTGGTAGGGAAATAGAAGAAGATGCTCCAGTAAATTCTGTTGCCGGCGGTGGTGTTGATATGTCTCCAGGTGTATTATATCAAAAAAAGAAAAAGCAAAGAGAATTAATGACGCGCGAGGCACAACGTATTGACGGCCGCACAAAATCATATCGGGAACACCGAAAGAAGTTAGAATCTGCACGAGCTCGCCGACAAGAGGCTCTTGCAAGTAAGAAGAGCGGGTTTGCAGAACAAATTCTTAAATCTATGAAAAAGCACAAAACATCATGTTAAGTATGTTCAAAATATACATATTAGTTGCGATTGTGGGACTGGTTGGAGGAGTTGTTTATGGTGGATATTACTATTATAAAGACACTCAAGCTCGTATTCAAACCCTTACCGAGAATAGTGTTAAATTAGAACAGGCAGCACAAACACAAAAAGAGACTATAGATATTCTTATTGCTGATGCAGAGAAATTTGCAAAACTAAATAGTGAATTACAAGAAAAGTTAGTAAATGCAAATAATTATAAGAATGAACTAATTGGTAAATTAAGAAATCATGACCTGACAAGATTAAGTCAACAGAGGCCTGGTTTAATAGAAAGAAGGATAAATGATGGTACTCAAGAATTGTTGGAAAGTTTCGAGTCTATTACTGCTGTCCCTGCTATTGAGTAGTTGTTCATCTTGGCCCAAACTTACTCAAGTTGAAGTTCAAACTGTAGAGATAGAAAGAAATATACCTCTACAAAATCGTCCACGACAATTAGATATGCTTTCTATTAAGTGGTATGTGGTAACACCAGAAAATTTTGAAGAATTTAAAAAGCGATTTGCAGATGAAAACGGGGATTTGGTTGGGTATGTTCTTAGTGTGAGAGACTATGAAACGCTTGCATTAAATATGGCCGAAATTAAACGATATATAGAACAACAAAAACAGATTATTATATATTATGAGAAAGCATTAAGTGAGAAAGAGGAGTAAAAGGAAAGTTGGTAATGAAAGCCGAAACTAACAAATTAAAAAAGGAGAAATAAAATGTACTTTGATTGGTTAACAGATAGGTTTAGAGAAAAGACTAGTTGGACAGGAATTATTGTTACTGTTGCTGCTGGTGTTGTTATTCTTGGACTAATGCCTCTTACTGAAGTTTTTCTTTGGGGTGCGATAGCTTGGGGTGTTTATAGTTTTTGGAAAAAGGATTACTAGACTATGCCAGAGTTGGAAACAAAGGTCAAATTTCTTGAAAAAGAAATATATGATCTACAAACAGATTCTTCTAAGTGCTCATTAGGATTGACTTCATCAGTTAAAACGGATGTTGAACTTCTAAAAAAGGAGTTAGATAATCAAAAAAGAATATATGATAGATTAGATGTCACAATTGAAAAGCTGACTGATGTTTCCAACTCTATTCATCGTATGCTTGCTATACACGAAGAAAAAATCGCAAAACAAGAAGAAAAAATGATGCAGACAGAAATGGAAAGAGATAATCGTAGCACAGAATTTTCTAAACGAATAGATGCTCTTCATAACAGGCTTACGGATACCGTCAAAGAAATCATAGATTCGAATCTGGAACATCACAAAGATTTAAATAAAAGAATTGAATGTATAAATGACACTATCTCTTCCAGAGTTGGTGTGTTAGAAAAATGGCGTCATATTATCATTGGCGGCGCAATAGTGATTGGATTTGTATTAAATAAATTAATTTCATTTAGTCCTTGACTTTTCTACTAAAATAGTATATCATGTAGATTATGAATTCGTATATTGATGTAAAATTTGTAAATCTTATATCCTCACAATTACAACAATTCAAAAAGAAAAACGACTTTCTTTGGAATTTTCGTTGTCCTTATTGTGGGGATTCACAGAAATCTCGCACGAAGGCTAGAGGGTTTATATATCGTAAGAAAAACGACCTATTCTATAAGTGTCATAATTGCGATGTAGGAACGACTCTGGGCTATTTCATCAAGCATATAGACTCTAAAATTTATAAAGACTATATATTTGAACGATATAAAAAAGGGGTTAAGACAAATAACCCTGAGCCGGAGTTTAAATTCAATGTTCCTGTCTTTCGCAAAAAAGATATTTTTAAAAATCTCAAGTCGATTTCAGACTTATCCACAGATCATCCAGCAAGAAAAATTATTGAAGAAAGACTTATACCATCAGAATCATTCTCTGATTTATATTTGTGCGAATCGTTTTACCAATTCACGAATACACTAATACCAAATAAGTTCCCTTCCTTGGATAGAGATCATCCAAGGTTGTTAATACCATTTAGAACAGAAGAAGGAGAAATATTTGCATATCAAGGAAGAGCGTTTGGAAACGAACAACCAAAGTATATAACGATCAAATTAAAAGATGAAAATAAAATTTTTGGGTTAGATAGAGTCACAAAAGATAAACACATATATGTGGTTGAAGGCCCATTTGATAGTTTGTTTTTAGATAATTGTATTGCGGTAGCTGGTGCAATTTTTGATAAGCCTCTTATGATTGGGGGAAGATTAATAGAGAATGATCAGCTGACTATTATTTTTGATAATGAACCAAGAAATAAAGAGATATGTAAAGGAATTGAAAAGACTATTGCGATGGGCCGGAATGTGTGTTTATGGCCTGAATATAATTCGCATAAAGATATTAATGATATGATTGTGGCGGGATATACCAAGCATGACATAGAAAATCAAATTAAACAATTTACCTTTTCTGGCGTAACTGCTAAATTAAGGTTTGCAACATGGAGAAAAACTAATGATTAATAATTACCTTCCAACATCATATCAAGAATTTATTCACCTTTCAAGATATTCAAGATGGTTACCAGAAGAAGAAAGGAGAGAAACTTGGAACGAAACTGTTGTAAGGTATTTTGATTTTTTTACTGAACATCTTAAAAACACATATGATTATAAAATATCTAAGCCTTTACGAGAGGAGTTAGAAGAGGCAGTATTAACAACCGCAATTATGCCTTCTATGCGTTGTCTTATGACTGCTGGTGAAGCGCTCAATCGTGAAAATATTGCTGGGTATAATTGTTCTTATCTTGCCATTGATCGTGTCCAATCTTTTGATGAACTTCTTTATATTTTAATGAATGGCACGGGTGTAGGGTTTTCTGTGGAACGACAATATATTTCTCAGTTGCCAGTAATCGCTGAAGATTTTAATGAGACAGAAACAACAATTAGTGTTGCGGACAGCAAACTTGGTTGGGCGAGAGGATTTAAAGAGTTGGTTGGCATGCTTTATGTTGGACAAATTCCGCGCTGGGATTTATCCAAAGTTCGCCCAGCAGGAGCTCCATTAAAAACATTTGGCGGCCGCGCCAGCGGACCAGAGCCCCTGGAAACCTTATTCAATTTTACAGTTAATATGTTCAAAAATGCCTGTGGTCGTAAACTTTCTTCCATTGAGTGTCATGATATAGTATGTAAAATTGCTGAGATTGTGGTTGTTGGTGGCGTTCGGCGTTCTGCTTTAATCAGTTTATCCAATGTGTCTGATGATCGTATGAGAGCATCAAAACATGGTCAGTGGTGGATTGACAACCCCCAGAGAGCTCTTGCAAATATTTCTGCTTGTTATACAGAAAAGCCAGATATAGGTGTGTTTATGGATGAATGGAAAGCACTTTATGATTCCAAGTCTGGTGAGCGTGGTATTTTTAATCGTGTGAGTGCAGTCAAAATATCAGAGAAGTCTGGCAGACGGAATACAGAAGATTATGAATTTGGTACAAATCCGTGTTCTGAAATTATTCTTCGTAATCGTGAATTCTGTAATTTATCAGAAGTTGTAGTTCGTTCAACAGATACAAGAGAATCACTTCTAAAAAAGGTTCGCCTTGCCACAATCTTGGGAACTTTTCAATCTACACTTGTCAATTTTAAATATATCAGCTCAACTTGGAAAAGAAACTGTGAAGAAGAACGTCTTTTGGGTGTATCTCTTACAGGCATCATGGATTGTAATTTAACTAATGGTAATCAATACTTCAGAACTAATGGTAAAGAAGTAGAGTTTGATGGAACCCGCACTGATCTCCCAAGATTGCTAGAGGAGTTGAGAGAAGAATCAATAAAAACTAATGCAGAATTTGCGAAAAAGATAGGAATCAATCAAAGTGTCGCTTTAACGTGTATTAAACCCTCTGGGACGGTCAGCCAGTTGGTTGATGCTGCATCTGGTATCCACGCAAGGCATAATCCTTACTATATTAGAACGGTGCGAGGAGATAAGAAAGACCCTCTTACAAAGATGATGAAGGACGCTGGATTTCCTGTGGAAGATGATATAATGAATCCAAGCCATACGGCAGTATTTTCGTTTCCCATGAAGGCTGATAAAGAATCCATTTTTCGTAATGATATGAGTGCGATTGAACAATTGGAATTGTGGTTAATTTACCAAAATCATTGGTGTGAGCACAAGCCTTCTGTAACAATTTCTGTCAAGGAAGAAGAATGGTTGGAGGTTGGAGCCTGGGTTTATAAACATTTTGACGTTATGAGTGGAGTTAGTTTTCTTCCGTTTTCAGAGCACGTATATAAACAAGCCCCCTATCAAGACATTAAAAAAGAAGAATATGAAAAACTTCTTAGTCTTATGCCGAAGAATGTTGATTGGTCTATATTGTCAGAATATGAAAAAACAGATATGACAACAGGAAGTCAAGAACTTGCTTGCACAGGTGGTGTATGTGAAGTAGTAGATTTGGTTCCATTGATACAAACACCAACTGGTATGAGAGAAATTGGTTTATAATGAAATTATTAATATGCATCTCCTGTGAAGCGGAGTTTCAATTAAAACATTTCATGGAAAAACGATTTTATATAATAAATTATTGCCCGTTTTGTGGCGAAGAGTTTTCTCAAGATGAAGAGTTTGAAGACAATATTGAATGGATAGAAGAGGAATATTATGATGATTAACATTTACCTAGCAGGCCCAATTGAAGACTGCAACGATAGTGAAATTAACGATTGGCGAAATAAAGTAAAAGGTAGTTTTCTTTCTGGCATTAAAGGCATTAATCCATATCGTGCCGAGGAAGTGGGGGACCTGACTTCAGAAAGAAAGAAACGTATCATTACTAAGAATTTTCTTGACGTTAAGAGGTGCGACGGCGTTCTCGCATGGTTGCCGGCAAATATTAATAATCGCCGGCCGTCCTATGGAACGGTAACTGAAATTGCGTGGGCATATTCATTTCAAAAACCAACATGGATTGTGAGTGATGATGAGCTTGTTCATTTTCATCCTGCATTTGATTACACTTCCATGCTGTTTAGGAAAACGGAAGATGCGGTTGATCATATCAATATAATTTTTGGAGAATATCTATAATGGCGAACACTAAAACTATAACAATTGATAATGATCCTACAGGTGGAGTTTCTTCAGTGACCGTTGAACAACAAGCAATACCAGCTGATGAGGGATTAAATATTGGTGGAGTAAGTCTCAATACTGATTTGCCGTGGTATGGTGATGCATTTATAGTATTAGTGTTGGTGGCATTAATTTACACAGGCAAAAAGGTTATAGACAAGTTATTTGAAAAATCAAAAAAGAAATGAAACCACAATCACGCAAACAAAAAGGCCGAAAGTTTCAACAGTGGGTACGCGATCTTCTAATTGAGAAATTAGATATTCATCCAGAAGATATTGAGAGTCGTTCTATGGGTGCGGCTGGTGAGGATATTATGATGGCTCAGGCTGCCAGAAAAAAGTTTCCGTTTGCAATTGAATGCAAAAACCAAGAATCACTTAATGTGTGGAAGGCATATGAACAAGCAGAATTCAATTCTGGTGACTATGAACCTATTGTTTTTATTAAACGAAACAACCAAAAACCCTTAGTAGTGGTTGATGCAGATTATTTTGTGAGGATACATGACAAATTGGTGGATTGAACAATATAAACAATTTCATGCCGAATTGAACACAAGGTATCCCGGCAACAATTTGAAACCACAACTACACCATATTGTAGATTTGGTAAAGGATACCAAAGCTACAACTCTATTAGATTATGGTTGTGGTAAAGGACTTCAATATACGAAGTGGAAGCATCACGAAGAATTGGGTGTTATGCCTTCCCTTTATGATCCTGCTATTCCAGAATATGAAGAACTACCAGACGGGCCCTTTGATGGTGTATATTCTACAGATGTAATGGAACATATACCAAAGGAACATCTGCCAAAGGCCTTTGATAACATATTTTCTCGAGCAGAGAAATTTGTGTTCCTTGCAATATGTACTAAACCAGCACTCGCTGTTCTTCCAAATGGAGAAAACGCACATTGTACCGTTGAACCAATTGCTTTCTGGAGAATCATGGTAGAAAAATATGCACCAAAACGTGTATATACGCACATAAAAACTTATGGTAATTGTAACAATTACATTATTTTAAATGAAGACCTGTATCTAGAATGGTATTTGAATCAACTTTAAAATCAAAATACTAAATAATAGGCTTTTGCGTATAAAAGTACTTGACAAAGTTTATTTTATGTGGTACAATATAAACACAAATTAAACATGGAACCTTAAAAATGAATATATATTTACATACAATTATTGCTATTTTACCTATGTTTGTGACTTATTTGATAGGGAAGAATTGGGGTAGAAAAATTTTAGTTGAAAATATAGTACGCGAGCTTATATCTGCATTGGATAGAGACGGATTTATTAAAACTGTAAGAGATAAAGATGGTGAATTAGAATTGGTTCCCATTTCAGAAATTATTGCCAAAACTTTAAAAGGTTGTCAGAAACCCTTACAGAAGACCCCTTAAATTTTATGAATTACATATAGGAATTTTGAAATGAATAACGACGTATATTATCATGACCCCATAGCACATATGAGAATGCTTGAATTGGAAATAGAGATCATAAGATCAAGAATTCAAAAACACAATACAGGACATTTATACACCGCTATCAATGTGCTTGAAAATCGAATTGAAGAACTTGAAAAGCATATCAAGGATGCTCTTAAAGACGCACCCGGCATTCATAGTATTAGATTGGGAATTAAATAATGAGAGTTGAAGTTCGTAATAACAATGTAGATAAGGCTATTCGTATTTTAAAGAAGAAATTAGAAGATGATGGATTTTTTAATGAATTGAGAAAACGAGAATATTATATGTCCAAAGGAGAAAAACGCAGACTAACAAGGGCAGCTAGTAAGCGTAGGATACAAAGAGAAAACAAAAAAAGAGTTGAAGAATTTGGATTTAAATGATCATGGCAAAACGTAAAATAATTGTTGAGACTGATAATAGTTCATGGCAAGCGCCTAAGAAACGAAAGAAGCGTAAACCCATGACTGAGGTTCAACGTCGAGCAGCTATAAAACGACTTGAAAAAGCAAGAGCGGCTCGAGCAAAGAAAAATTCTAATTATGGTCAGAAGGGGTTACATTCTACTTTACAAAATTTATCAAAAAATCATCCTTTGCATCCTGATAAAGTTAAAAAATGGATTAAAACACAGAAAGAGTTTGCATCGACAGAACGTCAAGCTGTCCGTCAAAAAATAAAAGGTTCTAAATCAAAATTAGTAAACCACGAATCTTATATTCGTTCTATGAATCAATATTTGAAAGATGGAGATTGGACAGATAGGTTTTTTGGAGAACATCAGGAAAAGAAAATTTCATATCGTTCTGTTGCATTAAGTTATTATTGGCATGGGTCCAAAAAAGGAGAAGTAAAACGAAATGTTAATGTATATTATCCTGATATGGGTTGTGTATATACACAAGAAATGTTAGAGGAAGACAGGGAAATGGAAAATGTCAGAAGAAAATAAGACACAAAGCGCTGAAGTAATTCAAGGCCCATGGAAAAAATCTAGCAATGTTAAAAGAAAAATAAAGCTGGCTGACGATGCTATTCAATTACAAGAAAATATTGATTTTGTTAATAATCTTACACAGACAGTAATAGTACAGATGATTCACACCATAAGAGAGAATGAAATTAATGTAGAAAAAGATTCTTTTGTACGGAATATGAGTTTTATAATAGAAATGGTTCGAGCAGCCCTATTAAAAGAAAAGTCATTAAATACTAATATGACTAAAATAATGGATATTTTATTTGAAACAATATTCAATTCTGGTGGTAATATTGATGATCTTAAATTAATCATAGATGAAATAAGAGAAGATAATGATGATGACCCAGAAGTGGCATGAATCATATAGTAATGAAGAAGGAATAGTAAAATTATTTTAGTTGATATGAGTCAAATCATGATGGCAAACATCATGATGCAAATGTATATATCTAAAGAAACAGAACCAGATGAAAAAATGGTTCGGCATATGATACTTAATTCTTTACGGATGTATCGCTCGCGTTTTATATCAGAATTTGGTGAATTGGTTTTGTGTTATGACTCCAAGCATTATTGGAGGCGTGACTATTTTCCACAATATAAATACAATAGAAGAAAGACTAGAGAAGCTTCTTCTCAAGATTGGGACGCCATTTTTGATTGTCTTAATATTATTAAGGAAGAAATTAAAGATAATATGCCTTACAAGTTTTTAGAGGTGTATGGTGCAGAAGCTGACGATATTATTGCTACACTTTGCTCTGAATATAATGAAGAAATTATAATATTATCTGGTGATAAAGATTTTATCCAATTACAAAAATTCCCAAACGTTAAACAGTATAGTCCTATCACCAAGAAAATGGTGAATGGCGTTAATCCTGTTGGACATCTCAAAGAACATGTTTTCAGGGGTGATTCTAGTGATGGGATTCCTAATGTTCTTTCACCGGACAATACATTTATTGATGGCTTGCGTCAACATCCATTGCGTAAGAATAAAATTAATTCGTGGATGGAACATGATTTTAATGATGTTGCTCCAAATGATGAAGTTAAGAGAAATTATCAACGAAACCAAAAATTGATTGATCTTACATATATTCCTTCTGGACTTTCAGATGAAATATTGGAAACATATCGTTCTTCTTCACACGGGGATCGTAGCAAATTACTAAACTATTTTATACAAAAGAGACTTAAAAATCTTACCGAATTGATAAGCGAATTTTAAAGGAGAACTTCAATGGCTTATACTAATTATACACCACTATTTTCAGAGATTTTACTAAACTTAGGTAAAATCAAATCAAAGAAAGATAAGGTTTCATATTTGAGACAAAATAACTCGGAATCTCTTAGACAAATAATAAAATCTTCTTTTGATCCTAAGATTATATGGGCTCTACCTTATGGTGACGTTCCATATGTTCAAAATGAAGCCCCCGAAGGAACGGAACATACTGTTTTATCCTTTGAAGTAAGAAAGCTTTATCATTTTATTGTGGGTGGGAATGCCTCTCTACCACAAAACAAACGTGAAATGATGTTTGTACAGATGTTAGAAGGTCTTCATAAGAATGAAGCAGCCGTTCTTGTTGCGGCAAAAGACAAGAAGTTGCATCAAGTCTACAAGGGACTTTCTGCTCCCGTAGTAAAGGAAGCGTTTAACTGGAATGATGATTATATGATTAATGATGAAAACCGTGTTATTTATCCTCAACTGCCCGGCCCCGCCAACGGATGATTGTCAATTTTTTTTGAAAATCGTTTGAAATCAAGGACTTAGAGGTGACGATTTTCCTTGACATCCCCTAAAAAATATGGTATAATTAGATAAAATGGAAATAGGGAAAAATGCGACGACGCAAGAGTGTGCTGTAGATGCCTTCCGTACAGAATTGCAGATATTCATTGATGCGGGGGCTGGAGATCGAGAAACCGCTTTACGGTGGATGACTGATGATGAAACCTTTTATAACGCAGACCATGTTGAAAAATGGGTTGATGATCATGGCATTCTGTATACTGATTATGGTGATAATCTCGTTAAGGAACTTATTGAAATCGTAACATTTTCGGAAGATGGTTGACAAATGGTAAACATGGAAATTAAGGGCGGTTGTAAAACCCAAAGAGCTCTTATATCCACAGTAGCAAATTGGGTGGCTCATGAAGTTCTCGGTCCTCGCTTGGCCCGTAATGTGAACATCAATTATGTGATTACACGAAACCTTGACGCTGATGGATGGTGCGTTTGGGAGGATGATAATATCCGCCCCCGTGAATTCACGGTTGAAGTACGAAAAGAATTGTCATATCCAGAGTTGATATTGACTATCTGCCATGAGATGGTGCATATCCGTCAAATGGCTAGAAGCGAACTTAAAGAAGTTGGTATTTGGCTTGGCGGCAAACGTCATTATCAGGTATGGAAAGGCAAAAAAATAAATTCAGAAATGGAATACAAGAATCGGCCTTGGGAAAAAGAAGCATATAGATTACAGGAATCACTTGGTCGTAAATTTGTTAAAGAAACAAATTTTGATTATACGAGTGCAATGCAGCGAAGAGATTATAAACATTCATTTTCATTTTCAACTAAATTGCAGGCGAAAATTTCAAATTCAAATCTTGAAATTGTTGAGAAGAAGACAAATGACAAATGAACTGATAACTGAAAATTGGGTGAAGGAATTGCTAGAGAAATTTCCAGATTGTCCCGATCCAATGAATTATCCACGAAGTGCTTTTTTTTATTTACAGGAGGAATTGTGGGTAAAGAATCGAGATAAAGAGGAGTAGTGTTCTTATATATATTATAAGAATAGGAAAGGAAGGCGATCTATTATGTTTATCTATGGGATGCCCTCGAGGGCAGAA
>Ga0187827_10008671_pt1 | contig 10946 bp, 11 predicted proteins | sample ETNtaG_39_FD_167969 | JGI IMG/M metagenome (GOLD analysis project Ga0187827, IMG submission 167969) | Marine microbial and viral communities from oxygen minimum zone, Eastern Pacific Ocean - ETNP2014_SV_150_PacBio MetaG (Illumina Assembly) | ecosystem: Environmental > Aquatic > Marine > Hypoxic... | reverse complement strand
GTCGTAATGTGTCGAAACTATACGACAAGAGGGTGAAAAAAGACTAGGTATTGTACCAATATTACAGCCTACTTATAATCATTAATTTGATTTAATTTGTTAGAGAAAATTCTGATGATATATCTTTCATTATTTACAGTAGGATTCTTGGTTGCCACCATAATTCCTTTTGGATCAGAAATGTATTTTGCCACCCTGCTGGCTTTAGATAAATACAATTCAATACTACTTTTAATAGCAGCTTCCACAGGAAACATTCTTGGTTCTGTTTTCAATTGGGTTTGCGGATTTTATGCAGCTTATTTTTTGAAGAAAAAATGGTTTCCCATTAATCAAAATCAAATTGACAAAGCCACTAATTTTTTTGTAAAGCACGGGAAATGGTCCTTGCTTCTGGCCTGGGTGCCTTTCATAGGCGATCCCATTACATTTGTTTCAGGCACACTGCGGTATTCATTTTTTCCTTTTTTACTACTGGTATCGATTGGTAAAATCGCGCGGTATTTAGTGATTTATTTTTCAGTTTTATGGGTAATTAATTTATTTTAACTTTGTCCTATTTGTTTATTATACGGCGTTAGTTTATGGAATTCAGCAATCAAATAATTATTTTTCTGCTTGGTTTTTTTTCCGGAGCGGGAGTCATTGCATTGCTATATTTCCTCCTTACTTTCAAAAAAAATTCCGCGAACAAGGAACATGATGAATTAATATCTTTAAGAGATAATATAAAGTCGATTCAACAATCCTTGCAAAATTTTAATTTAGTGCAAGACCGCATTGAAAACAGCCTTATCCGAGGCGGCTCCCAGCAACAAGGCGCCTGGGGGGAATTTGTCTTAAAAAACATCTTGGATGGCGCCGGTCTTCGAGAGGGGGAGGAATATGAAACACAAAAAGCTTACAAGGATTCTGAAGGGAATTTACAAAAACCTGATGTTATCGTCCACATGCCAGGAAAACGCGACATCATTATTGATTCCAAAGTTTCTCTAAACGCGTGGCATGACTATTCTAATAGCAAGGACGAAGCCACGAAGTCAACGCATCTTAAGAAGTTCTTGGAGTCGGTTAAAAATTTTGTCCGAGACTTGAGTAAGGATAATTATGCAAACCTATATGAAGTTAACACCATAGACAATGTTCTGATGTTCATGCCCATTGAGCCTGCATTGCTGGCTCTTTATAATAAGGGAAAAAAAATCGTTGAAGACGCATGGCAGAAAAAAATCATTATTGTGGGTCCATCAACCCTTCCTTTTCTATTAAAGGCAGTTGAAAACATGTGGCGTCTTGACAAGCAGACCAAAACAATCAAAGATATTGCCGCTACTGCCACGGATATTTACGAAAAAACCGTCAATGTATATCAATCATTTGATCAAGCCAATCAATCCATAGATAAGGCTAAATTGAAAATGGATGAAGCGAAATCACGCTTGCAGGACGGACCGGGAAGCTTAACGAAGAAAGTTCAAAAAATGAAAGATTTAGGCCGCCTGAGTACAAAAAAAGAATTGCCTGTTGATTTGAAGGATGACATAAATTAAGGGAAACGTTCTTTAATTTATGCCGAGTTTTGATGTAGTAAGTAGGTTGGATTATCAAGAAATTGATAACGCCATTGGAAATGCCACTCGTGAAATTGGCAATAGATATGATTTCAAAGGATCGGACACATCCATAGAACGCAAAGAAAATGACTTAATTGTTATTACTGATGACGAATTGAAACTGAAACAAGTACATGATTTGATAGTTACGCACTTTGTCAGGCGAAAAGTTGACTCCCTGTGCTTGAGCCAGCAAAGCAAAGCAAAGGCTGGGGGAAATAAAATTCGTCAATCGTATAAACTTGTGGAAGGCATAGAACAAACCATTGCAAAAAAAATTACAGCGGATGTTAAAAGCTCTAAATTAAAAGTGCAGGTAAAAATTAACGGCAATGAACTAAGGGTGGACGGTAAAAAGAAAGATGACTTACAAGCAGTCATGCAAATGATTGAAGATGCTAAAATAGGAATACCTGTTCAATTTGTAAACTTTCGCGATTAATTCAATGATTACATGGGAGCTGATTGCAACCATCAGCGTGTTTAATTTTGTTATGTATATAACGCCCGGACCGAATAACAGCATTCTCGCCGCTTCGGGAATAAAGTTTGGTTTTGTAAAATCCATTCCAAACATTCTTGGCATTCCCACAGGTCATTGCATCCAACTTGCCTTGATATGCCTTGGTTTGGGAAGTCTGTTCACGCAGTTTCCCCTATTGCTGGTAATATTAAAATACATGGGCGCTGCTTATCTTTTGTATTTAGCTTGGAAAATGCTTGGTTCATTGAATATTTCTTCAACAGAAAAAAAATCATCTCCCTTAAGGTATTATGAAGCCATTTTATTTCAGTTTTTTAACACAAAGGCATGGGTTATTTGCATTACCGCGGTATCATTATTTTATCCTGAAAAAGAGAATCTCATTGTTGGCACGCTTTTCATGTTAACGATGTCCACGATAATAAATCTGCCGTCCATAAGCGTGTGGGCTTTTGGAGGAAGCATTATCCGCTATTATCTAACTAATGAGAAGTTAAAGAAAATTATTGAATGGTTTTTGGCAATACTTCTTCTTGGAACTGCAGTTTTTATTATATTATAAAATTCTCAAGTCAGGGGAATCTTTACAAATTCTCCAACAACGTTATATCCTTTAATCACAGCTGATCTTTTTGATATCAATTTATACCACCGTAAAACATTAGGATAATTTTTTAGATCAACCCGATGTCTTTCAAAACTTGTTATCCAAGGCCATGTAGCAATATCAGCAATGGAATATTCTGTTCCCAGATATTCATTATTTTCCAACCGAGCATCCAAGGTTCGGTAGATTCTTTTAACATAGTTTATATACTTATCTTCCGCGAACTTGCTTTTTCCTGAATGATAAAAAAGAAATTGGTGTGCCTGGCCCAGATAAGGGCCGACTTGCGTCAGCTGGAACATAAACCACTCCATTGTTGGCCAATAGCTTTTGTCGGATAAATATTTTTTGTATTTATTTGCGAGATACAACATGATCGCCCCTGATTCAAAAATGTTTGTTTTAGTTTCCAAATCAGTAATGGCCGGTATTTTATTGTTAGGGGATATTAATGAAAATTCTTTTGAAAATTGCTCATCCTTTTCAATGTTAATGGGAATGACTTCATAGGGAACTTGCAATTCTTCTAGTAGAATACTAATTTTCCGTCCATTTGGCGTTGGCCATGTATACAGATTGATCATATCAGTAAGGGAATACCAACAATAAAAAAGAAAGTGTAAAAAAGCTAATAAAGGTGCTTACGACCACGTTGGCCGAGATAATATTCTGCAAAGAATTATACCGATAGCTAAAATAATAGGTCTGCGACCCACTTGGCAGGGCTGCTGCCATAGTGATAATGAAGACTAACAAAGGCGACATAAGCAGGACGTACTTTGCAAGCATAAAGGCAATGAGGGGATGTATAAAATTTTTCAATCCTGTTAAAACAACAGAATACGAAATGCCTTGAGCTATCTTAAATCCCCCCAAGGCTATTCCAAGCGAAATAAGAACTGTCGGAAGAGCAATTTTTGCAATTGGTTTCAAAATATTCTGTAATGTTTCCGGAAAGGGAGTTTCTGTATAGTTCAAGAAAAGACCAACAAACATTCCAAATAAAACAATGTTTTTTGTTAATCCAATTATAGTTTTAATTATTTTTATAATATTGGATTGATCGCGATTGCGGTAATTTTCAATAATAAGGGTTGTGTAAGTAAAATGTATGATGCCGTGAAATAAAACTAAAATCATATAAGGCATTGCATTTACGGGGCCTAAGATTGAATACATCAATGGAATGCCAAAAGCAACAGAGTTGCCAAAACACGCTCCCAGTCCAAACAGGGCGCTGTCATCTGTTTTAAATTGGTATAATTTTTTTCCAATGAGAAAACCCATGATAAAAACTATTATGCCTGCTCCGAAAAAGGCAAAGATTAAATTATAGATCACAACATTAGGAAATTTTATTAACCAAAAATTAACTACGAGCGCAATAGGCAGTAAAATATTAAAACTTAAATAATCAAAAATTTTTGTAATAGCGTTGGGAATAATATTTAATTTTCTTATTATGTAGCCAATAATGATATAGCTAAAAACGCCAAGCACTACAGATAATAAACTAGTCATCGACCTTTAATAACTTATCTATAAGAGAATGTATTCCCTCCTCAAATAATTTTTTGATATCTCGGGGAGCATTATCATTTTCTTCCGCGAAAACTTTTCCCCCTACTAAAATCTGCGGATTTTGAATATTTCCCTTTAATGTTGCTTCAAGATATATTTCATCATCTTCATAAAAATTAATTTTTCCATCAATGATGTTAGTTTCAATATTGAGAATAGCTGCAAGGGATGCGCGACCTTGATCATTTTCTATTAACATATCTTGAGTTGAAACCATTCCTTCATTGATTGTTAATGTGCCATGAAAAGATGAGGGAATATTTGAAAATTTTTCAAGTAAAAAACTAACAGAATTACTTAAAGAAGACAAATCCGGCAATTTATCAATTAATAAGGATAATAAAGCAGCGCCAAAAAGCTCTTCTTCAGTTGAAACGAAAAAAATTGAACCATTGATTTCAATGTTTCCCTTAAGATTTTCATTAAAGCTATTATTCTTGGCCGTGCCTGAAAGATTAAAATCAGGAGAGGACATTTTTATTTTAACTCTATCCCAAGTCGCAATTTTGGCTTGATTCATAAGAATATTAAGTGAAACATTGTTGAATGAGCCACCTACTTCAAAAAGCATCTCATTTTCCATGCTCATTTTTCCTTGAGCATTAATATTGCCTTCAACCAAATTGCTAACAATTTTTTTAAAAGTGATATTTTTATTTTTATACGATGATATGATCGTTGCATCACGAAGCTGAATGCCTTCAACATTAATGGTTGGGGATCTTAAATTTATATTTATGGGGGAGGCAGGCCAATAATTTTTACTAATATCAATATCAGCATTGCTGATTATGAAAACATCAGCGTTATCTTTTATGGTAATATTATTGCGAAATTCAATATGAGGATAGTAATTCCATTTTGATTCATCATTTAGAATAATTGTAAGATCAGTTTGTTTTTCAAGTTCATCTATAATTTTATATGGATTAAAATTATCTCTTATCGCAATAAATATGAGGAATAAAATTATTGCAGTAATTGCAATAAATATGAATTTTTTTTGCATATCATCTTTTGATGGAGATATTTTTTGGGTCGTGCAAAGGTTGTGTTTCTATCTTCGCTTTGTATTTTTTCTTAGCGACTTCTATTTCAAGGTGTTTATCCTGTAATTCAGATACAGCATCTTTTGTATTAATGTAGCCAATAGACATATTCTTGTTATAGTTAAAAGAATAATTACCCGAAGTAGTTTCTCCAATAATTTTTCCGTCCAAATAAATCGGTTCATCATGCAATAGCAAAGGTTTTCCTGGTTCAGATTCTTGCAAGGTAAGCAAGACAAGTTTTTTATCTGTTTGTTTTTTTTTTATTTTTAAAAGTGCTTTTTTGCCAATAAAATCAAAATCTTTTTCTAAACTGACAGCGAAACCCAAACCTGCCTCAAATGGATTTTCTTCTGGTGATATATCATGCCCCCAGTGTAAATATTTTTTCTCCATGCGCATGATATCCATTGCGTGTGCTCCAGCGTGAACCAATTGATATGATGTCCCTGTTTCATTAATGACATTATAAATATTTTTTGCATTTTTCATTGGCACATATAATTCCCAACCCAGCTCACCTACATATGACAGACGTTGAAACCAAATAGACACGCCGTTAAGTTCTAGAAATTTGCCAGAACCGAAAGGAAAACCGGATGATTCAAATTCATTCCCGATTAACTCTTCAAGAAGCATTCTGCTCTTTGGTCCAAAAATTCCAAAACAAGCGTAATCATCAGTAATATCACTTAAGCTGACGCTTTTATCCAGATGACTTAGAATGTGATGTTTGTCATGAGTTCGAACTGCGGAGCCGCTAATTACACGGTAAACGTTTTTATCAATGCATGTGATGGTTAAATCTGCCTCAATTCCACCATATTGATTAAGCATTTGAGTGTAAGTTGTTTTGCCAGGTACATCGCTTACATAGTTTGCACATAGGTATTGAAGAGAAGAATGTGCTTTTTCTCCTTCAAGTTCAAATTTAGAAAATGGTGTTAATTCAAAAAAAGCAACATCTTTTCTTGCACTCATGGTTTCGTGCTTTGCTGAGTCATACCAGTTCTGATATTCATAGCTGTATTCATATTCTGGTTTGCTGTCGCTGAGAGCATACCACATTGGTCTTTCAAATCCGCCATTTTGACCAAAACATGCGCCTTTTGTCTTTAATTCATCATGATAGGGAAGAAGTTTTTGATTCCTTGATGTTAAAAGTTGCTTATACGGCCAGTGCATTGCATATAAGTTACCTAAAGTCTCCGTGACACGCTCGGTAATAAATTTTGTCTCAGAATGAAACTTTTCAAATCGTGTAATATCCAATGAGAATAGATCCTCATTAGTCCCCCCATTTATCATCCACTCCGCTGTTACTTTTCCAGCGCCTCCAGAACTAGCTAAACCGATGCTGTTAAAACCGCAACAAACAAAAAAATTTTTTACCTCAGGGGCTTCTCCTAATAAATAATTGGTATCTGGAGTAAAAGATTCAGGTCCGGAAAAAAATTTTCTAATTCCTACTTTTTCAAGAGTAGGAATGCGTTTAATGGCATGATTCAAATACGGTTCAAAATGATCAAAATCTTCAGGAAATTCTCCAAAAGAAAAATCCTCAGGAACACGATTAGTTTCCATAAATGCTGGTTTGGCATTGGGTTCAAAAATGCCTATTAACAATTTACCAGCATCTTCCTTGAAATACAGGCAATGATCGTAATCACGCAAGACAGGAAGAGCCTTGTTAATGTCTTCAACCGGCTCGGTAAAAACATAAAAATGTTCATCAGGGTATAGAGGAACACTGACATCTACGTCACTTGCAATTTGCCGGGACCACATCCCAGATGCAAGCACTATATATTCACAATCAATTTTTCCAAGATTGGTTTCAACACCTGCAATTTTGTTATTTCTTACTAGAATTTTCTTTACTGGGCATTGCTCAATGATTGTTGCCCCGTTTTGTTTCGCGGCTTTGGCTAAAACATTTGTTACGCCTACGGGGTCAGCTTGACCATCCTTGGGAATATACACCCCTCCAATAATATCATCAGTATTAATTAAGGGATATAAATCAGCAATTTGTTCTTTGGAGACACTTTGCACTTCAACATCAAATAATTGCGCAGTTGTAGCCTGCCTCTTTAACTCTTCAAACCTACTTTCAGTTGTAGCAACTGTAAGAGAGCCGTTTTGTTTCAACCCAGAAGACAATTCCGTTTCCGCTTCTAGTTGTTTGTATAGATTAAGGGAATAGTTTCTGAGTTTTGTAATTGTAGCTGATGCGCCTAACTGGCCAACTAATCCTGCGGCATGCCAAGTTGTTCCCGAAGTAAGCTGATCGCGCTCCAATAGAACAACGTCACTCCATCCAAATTTAGCTAAATGATAGGCGACTGAGCAACCAGCAACACCTCCCCCAATTACTACAACTTTGGCAGAGGATGGAATACTTTTAGGCATAAATTAAAGATCGAGTTCTTCGATATGAGGTTGAAATAATTTATTTACTTCATTCATATCAATATCATATATTGATGAAGGACTCCACACGGGACTATTAGTTTTACTAACCAGGGCAGAATCAACTCCATTAATAAAATCCTCCCTGTAAACCATATGTTGGGATAACTGGTATTCCATTTTTAAGCATTTTTTTAGGTTTTTTGATTTTGCTAGATGCAGTAATTCAGCTGTCACAGCCAGACTCATTGGACAACGCGTTAACAAGTGTCCATAAATTTTTTTCGCAAAAGGCAGGGAAGAATTTTTTAGCTTGTTCATTATTGATTGGATATTTCCCATGAATGTATCTTCAATAAAACTTTTATGACCTAGGATTTCAGAAGGCAGGGCAGGTAATTGATCTTGTTGATTAAGCTCTTCGCCTAAAATATAATTTTCTACAGTTTTGCCTATCAATTCTTGTGGTGAGTAATGTGTCGCCAATCCAAAAGTCATCAAATCTTTAGCATTTCAGACTTTTCCAGTTAAGCCCAAAAATAATCCAATTCCATTATCCAGTTTTGATAAAAAATAACTCGCTCCCACATCAGGAAAAAAACCAATGGCTGTTTCAGGCATTGCAAATTTTGCATTTTCACTCACCATTCTGCAGTTGCCATAAAGAGAAAGTCCAACACCTCCCCCCATGACTATTCCATTCCAAACACTTAAATATGGTTTATTAAATTCATTGATGACATTGTTGAGCTTGTATTCCATTTGAAAAAATTTTTTTTTAAGTCATTTTTATTGGAAGAGAGATACAAGGATTTGATGTCGGCACTCGCACACAGCGCCCTTCCTTTTCCTTTTAATAACACTCTTTTGACTTGAGGATTGTTTTGCCAATCCTTAAGTTGCTGATAAAATTGTTGTGCCATTTCTAAATTTAAAGCATTTAATACTTCAGGGCGGTTAAGATGAATGATCCCGGTATTATTTTTTATTGAAAATTGAATAAAATTTGATGTCATCTGTTTAGATCTAAGATTTTGTTTGGGACCCCTAGTTGTTTTGCTTTTAGCCGATTAATTTCATCACGTAATTGTGCCGCTTCTTCAAATTCCAGCTTAGAAGCGTAGTCTTGCATTTTTTTCTCTAAATTTTGAATGTATTTGTCCAGGTCTTTTCCAACCAGTTGTTTTGCATTTTCAATTTCAACAGTGACACGGTCCTGCTCAGCAGTATGCTCTAATATTACATCAATATTTTTTTTAATACTTAATGGCGTGATATTGTTTTCTTTATTAAATTGTAATTGTTTTTCACGCCGTCGTTTTGTCTCATCAATGGCTGCAGCCATACTTTTTGTTGTATTATCGGCATACATAATAACCTTGCTGTCAACATTACGAGAAGCTCTTCCAATAGTCTGAATTAAACTTGTTTTTGAGCGCAAATAACCTTCTTTATCTGCATCTAAAATTGCCATTAGCGCGCATTCAGGTATATCTAATCCTTCACGCAAAAGATTTATTCCTACTAAAACATTGAAAACTCCTAATCGTAAGTCTCGAATAATTCCGATACGTTCCAACGTATCGATATCGGAATGTAGATAACGAACTTTCAGGCCATCTTCATGCATGTATTCTGTCAGATCTTCTGCCATTTTTTTTGTCAAGGTTGTGATCATTACTCTATAACCTTTGTCTATTGTTCGCCGGCACTCATCTAGAAGATTATCAATTTGATGTTTAGTTGGATGTATTTCAATAGGAGGATCAACAAGTCCTGTTGGTCGTATGACTTGTTCTACAAATATGCCGCCAGTTTTATCTAATTCATAATCACCAGGAGTAGCACTTACAAAAATAGTTTGTGGTCGCATTGCATCCCACTCTTCTCTTTTTAATGGACGATTATCAAGACAGCTTGGAAGACGAAATCCATATTGAGAAAGAGTTGATTTGCGTGAAAAATCACCTTTGTACATCCCGGCAATTTGACTGCAAGTGATGTGACTTTCATCAACAAACAATAAAGCATCTTCAGGAATGTATTCATACAATGTTGGCGGTGGTTCCCCAGGCTGTCTGCCAGAAAGATAGCGTGAATAATTTTCAATGCCGCTGCAGCTACCAGTTGTGTTAATCATTTCTAGATCGAAAGTTGTTCGCTCATCAAGGCGTTGTCTCTCAAGTAATTTTTTCTCTGATTCAAATACCGTTAATTGTTTTTGCAAATCTTTTTTTATTTGGCCAAGAGCTTTTTTTATTGTTGGTTTAGGGGTGACGTAATGAGAGTTCGCAAATATGCGCACATCATTCAGTTTTGAAGTTTTTTCACCTGTCAAAGGATCAACTTCAACTATGGATTCAATTTCATCACCAAACATGGATATTTTCCACGAACGATCTTCATAGTGTGATGGAAAAATTTCTAATACATCACCTTTGGCGCGGAAACTCCCGCGCTTAAAATCCATATCTCGTCTTTTGTATAACAGCTCTACCAATTTTCTTATGATAATATCACGATTAATGTTTTGATTTTTCGCTAGAGTAAAAGACATTGAGGAATATGCGTCTACTGAGCCAATTCCATAAATACATGAAACTGAGGCAACAATAATTGTATCTCTTCGCTCCACTAACGATCTTGTCGCAGAGTGTCGAAGACGGTCAATTTGTTCATTAATGGATGATTCTTTTTCAATATAAGTATCCGAGCGAGGAACATATGCTTCAGGTGTATAATAATCATAATAACTAACAAAATATTCCACTTTATTATTTGGAAACAAACCTTTCATTTCCCCATAGAGCTGTGCTGCTAAAGTTTTATTTGGAGCCATGATAAGAGTAGGGCGTTGCAATGATTCAATCACCTTTGCCATGGTGAAGGTTTTACCTGAGCCAGTGACTCCTAAGAGAACCTGCTCATTTTCTCCTTTTTGGATATTTTTAACAAGCGTATCAATCGCGGAAGGTTGATCTCCGCTTTCTTTAAAATCACTGATAATACTAAAAGGTTGGTTGTCAGAAGGAACCAAAACTTCACTCGAAGTTTGTTCGACTATATTCATGGAGCATTTATATAATTTTTTAAATACTCATAGGAAGGTAAAAAATCACCATTTTCCGTAATTGTGGCTCTTTTGATTCTTCCATCATCTTTTTTCAAAATATAAGGGAGCACTTCATTTACGATACCAT
>Ga0187827_10008669_pt1 | contig 10948 bp, 9 predicted proteins | sample ETNtaG_39_FD_167969 | JGI IMG/M metagenome (GOLD analysis project Ga0187827, IMG submission 167969) | Marine microbial and viral communities from oxygen minimum zone, Eastern Pacific Ocean - ETNP2014_SV_150_PacBio MetaG (Illumina Assembly) | ecosystem: Environmental > Aquatic > Marine > Hypoxic... | reverse complement strand
AAAGTTTTAGTTTTTTAGTCAACTCAGCGATCATGGTAGTTATAACAATTGCCTTGATGCCAACTGTCACCTTCTCTCAAGAAGGAATTGAAGAGATTGTTGTTACTGCAAGAAAAAAGGAAGAAACAATATTGGAAACACCATTAGCAGTAACTGCATTGAGTGCACAAGACATAAAGGACTCTGCTTTTCAAAATATTTTGGATATCCAAAAATCAACACCTGGCTTTTTTATTGAAGCTATTAACAACACTAATGCAAGGGTAATGGCGATGCCACGTTTCCGTGGTGTTACTTTTGATACAACTAGTCCGTTGGCCAGAACAGGTAGTGTTTTTATTGACGGTGTGCTTGTAACCGGTGGGCTTCACAGTCTTCCTGTTAGTAATGCAGAACGCGTTGAGATTATTAAAGGACCTCAATCTGCTGTCTTTGGACGGAACACATATTCTGGTGCGATCAACATCATCACATCTACTCCAGGTGATGAATTAAAAGGTGGTTTTGATTTAGATTATGGAGAGAAGAGTAAAACCAATATGTCAGGCTACATAGAAGGACCGTTAGGTGACATTGTTAGCGCTAGAATCAATCTTAGCTATAGTGACAAAGAAGGGCATTACGATAATGCTGTTGTTGAAGGTCAAAGAATGGGCGATGAAGAAAGCATGGCCGTTAACGCTTTAATTGATTTCCATCCTAGTGATAATGTAAACATTAGAATTAGAGCAGGGCATTATGAAGATGATGACGGTCCGGGCGCTTATGCAGTCGCAGGTGGTTTGGCTGAGCATAATTATTGTGCTGGTGTGTGCTACTGGGATGTTGATGCAAAAAATTGGTCTTTCTACCGTGGTCCAGTAACACTTCTCGAATCAGTCTTTAAGGGTAAAATATCAACACCAGACTCTATAGGTGCTTCTACGTCTGCAGAACTATTTGCAAAGGCTATGAGTCATTTAACTAATGCTGATGGGTCTTGGACAGGCACCAATGGTGCAAATTCAACAGACGGTTACTATCCTATTGGGAGTTTAGATTTTAATGATCTGTCTCACAATGGATATGGCTTGGCTAGAGAAGGTGACAGAGTTTCAATTAGCATCTCTATTGATATTTCAGATTCCATGAATCTAAGTATGACTTATGGCGATAATGAAGATGAATTTCTAGCTTTTACAGACTTTGATGCTTCTGGAACTTTTGGGTTTCATACTGCTAATGCAAGGATAACTACAGACGAATCTTTTGAGGCTAGATTATCAGGCAGCAATGAGAATTTTGATTGGTCTGTTGGTTTCAATGAAGCTGAAATAATGACTAAATTTCACGGTGGATTTTTTGATGATCAGATCTTTTACAATTATTGGTTTGCAGATATTAAACAACCAGGGATTGCTGCAGCAATGACCTCAGCAGATACCTCAGGTTTATTTGCATCTATTGATTATCATGTTAATGATCAAATAAGTATTACTGCGGAATTGCGTCGACAAGAAGATAAGGTTGATGAACCTTCTGTTAACGTAATTTCACCTGGATTATCACCAGGCAGCTTTAAGAAAACATTGCCTCGTGTGTCTATAAAGAATCAACTCTCAGACGATGCTATGACCTACTTTACTTACAGCGAAGGTAACTTACCTGGTGGCTTCAACCCCGAAGTTGCATCGAAATTGAGAAATGCTGGTCAAGTTACTGAGTTTGAGACACAAAATCCAGGTATAGGACAGACTTTTAAAGAGGAATCACTAACTAACTATGAGTTTGGATATAAGAAAACTGCATTAGACGGAAGGCTTGCTTATAACGTTGCTCTGTTCCACATGGAAAGAACTGATCAGGTTTATTCTGGATTTGGTACGATAACAGCAGATGGGATCTGTAACGCAGGTAGTGAAACTGTGCCAACTTGTACTGTTGCCTTCAGCGGTAATGGTCAATCTTCAGACATTGATGGGTTTGAATTAGATGTAACTTATCTAGTTTCAGAGAATTTGGAGTTAAGAACAAGCTTGGCTTATGTCGATGCTTCGATCAGTAAGTTTCCTGATGGTGCAGGTTGTGGAGATGTTCAAGTAGTGTTTGGTAATTGTGATAACGTTAAAGGCTCAGAAGCACCCCGATATCCTAAATGGCAAGGCTCATTGATTGCCAGTTATGAAACAGCATCAAATCTCTATATCAGAGGTGAGTTGTTCTACAACGGTGGTTATTATGATGAGGTTACTAACCTTGCAGAAATTCCAAGTGCAACAGAGATTAATCTTAGGTTAGGTAAGCGGATGGATAATATAACAGCTGAACTATATGTCACTAACTTAACCGATGAAGATGCACCATTAGCTGGTAACAATATTGCTGATACTAGTGGTTATGTAAGAACCAATAGTTATGGCTATAACTTTACTAGTGAGAGTGTGCATTTAGCGTTGCGTGATAAAAGAGAATTTGGTGTTCGTTTTATGTATGAATTTTAGCTTGGAGCAACGGTTAATTATCGCTTCTAGTAACTGTTATAATTAATGCATGATGGTTAAATTTTTAGCTGGTTAGTCTCTGTTGAATAGAAGACAATTGTTGTTTTCGGCTTTACTAATCAGTACTTCGCTGATTGGTTCGTTTGATCTTGGGGTGAACGCAGCCATGCCCGGCATGGCTGGAGATATCCAGCGATCATATTCTAATACTCGGTTTGGACGGGTTCACCACTGGAGTATTGGTCAAGGCTCAACATTGCTGATGCTGCATCAGTCTGGACAAGCGTCCACAGAATTTTTAGCAATTGCACCCTTGTTGGCAGATTCTTTCACGGTTGTTGGCATCGACTTACCAAACCATGGTCAATCTGATACTTCTGATCACGAACTTACAGTAGATGAATATGCTGATGCTGTGATTGATGTACTAGATAATATGGGCATTACCCAAGCTCACATGCTGGGTCAACATGGGGGTGCTGTAGTGGTGATCAATCTTGGTATACGCTACCCAGAAAGAGTCGGAAAAGTAATTCTATCTGGTGCAGGTCATGATGAAAATGTGAGTGAAGAGGAATTACAAAAAAAATTGAATACACCTATGACGCGTGATTTACCTATAGATGTAGATGGGGATTTTCTTCAAAAGACTTGGTCTGTGTATCGTAAGATGAGCGCCAGCAATACTCCTCCAGAGGTAACGTTTCAACCTTTCCTTAGTAGCTTGACTCTACGACAAAGGCGCTATGATTTGCATTATGCGGTTTATCGTTATTCGCCAAATCTTGATGAATTTAATAAAGAGACACTACTGCTTAAGGCTGAAGAAGATATATATGCAGGTGATGTGGCTGCATTGCAGCGAAGAATTCCAGGCAGCATTGTGCGTAAAATACCGGATTGCGGAGCCTGGCAGTTTTTTGAGCAGCCTGAGCTGCATAAACAAATCATTGAAGAGTTCCTAGACTAATAAATACAGGGCTCTTAATAGTTTATAAAAAACCCCATGGAGTAAGTCTCTATGTGGGTTTTTGCTTATAATATGAACAAAGAAAGTTAGCATGAAGCCATCCTCACCAAAATACAGTTATGCACAGACCGATCACGGTCAAATGCACCTTAGAATTTGGGGAGATCAGATGGATAAGAATATCGTTTGCCTGCATCCCATGCCTTATTCGGGAAGTTATTACGACACGTTTTGTCAGCAACTGGTATCCAGCACCGCATACTCAGCTGTAGCGCTTGATTTCATCGGCTATGGACGTTCCGCCATGATCAGTAAGCCTATTTCCATAAAAGATCATGCACAAGCGAGTGTAGCCTGTCTGGAAGAGCTAATATCCGCAGGTGTCATCTCTGACGACATAACTCTCATGGGCTTTCATACTGGTTCTGCAGTGGCTAATGAGATAGCCATTCTTTACCCTGATATTGTCCATCAGATTGTATTTGTCACCTACCCTTATTTTGAGAAGAGCCAAAGAGCAGAATTATTGCGAATGCTCAATAAAGATTCGATTGGGGAAGATCTGAAATCTCTCCGGGAATCTTGGGATTTTACAATTTCAGAACGACCGCAAGGAATCCCCTTTAATAGAGCATTTTCAAATTTCATAGAACAGTTACAAAATGCTGATAGAAATTGGTTTGGTTTTGATTCTATGTTTAATTATCCCTCCGAGAAGCGATTGCCGTTAATAGAACACCCTGTCCTTGTGATCAACGACAACAGTTCTTTGACGGAAGCAACAATAAAAGCAAATGAAATGATCAAAAACAGTGTCTATGAAGAACTAACAGATGCCCAGGGAGGAGTCTTGGAGCTCAATGTTGATCAGATTATTAAGCACATTTGTGTTTTTCTCCAATCCCAATGCAATTAATTTGTTAGCTGATGGTAGAATTAAAAGAGACAGTTTGCTTTGTTGTTCATGGAAGTGTCCAGGGTGTTTTTTTTAGAGATAGCACCAGAAAGGTAGCAAGAGATCTGGGTGTCAAGGGTTCTGCAGTGAACCGATCAGATGGCAGTGTTCAAGTCATTGCAAAAGGCACTCCGGAAGCATTAGAAGAATTAAGGGCGTGGTTAATACAAGGACCCGAAATGGCCTTGGTTAAGAATATAGAGGAGGTTGATATTGAAAATCAACTGGAGTTTAATGACTTTATAATTGGTTAAATTATTAATGGTATGGAATTAGCACTGGTAAAAATTCTCTTTAGACTTCCCAATCCCATTTTAAAGTTACTTACAAGAGGAAAAACAATCACTGTCGGGGGTCGAACTATGACTCCGGGCACACAGATTCTTCTTCATATCTTGGAGAAAAGAAGACCAACCAAAGATTTAGCAAACGCTGACCCAAAAAAGCTGAGAGATCTTTATGACAAAATGGCTGGGAGTTTAGATAGAAAAGCAGCCCCCCTGAAGATAAAAGACCACGAACTTGATGTCGATCAGGGCACTATACCCGTTAGAGAATATATCCCAGATCATGTTGAAGACCGTGGTAATGCTTTGGTCTACTTTCATGGTGGTGGCATGGTACTCTGTAGCATTAAAACACACGATATACTCTGTCGTCACTTGGCCAATCAACTGGGCTGGAAAGTTTTTTCAATAGGTTATCGCTTGGCTCCTGAGCATCAATATCCCATTCCTCTCAATGACTGTGAGAATGCCTTTGATTGGATTGCAGATAATGCAGATGAGTTTAATATAGACTCAGGCAAACTGGCCGTGGGAGGAGACAGCGCAGGAGGTAATCTAGCAGCAAGTCTTTGTGTTAGAAGAAAAGAAGAAAGTAAATCAATGCCCAGCAAGCAATTATTGATTTATCCAGCAACTGACTGGACAGGTAGTTATCAATCAAGGAAAGATTATGCCGAGGGATTTTTCCTGACACTCGATTTAATGAGATGGTTTACCAATCATTACATAGTGGATGAAAAAGATAGCAAAAACATCTATATATCGCCTATTCGATATAATAATCCTGCAGGTCTTCCAGATGCGGTGGTGGTCACAGCCGGTTTTGATCCTTTGCGTGATGAGGGTATTGCTTACGCTAAACATTTAAGGGATGCAGGGGTTAAGGTTATAGAACGGGAACATGAAGGCACAATTCATGCGTTTGCCAATTTTACCATCGAACCTTTAGCTTATAGAGCGGTCGTGCAAATGGCTAAGGATCTAAAGACTATAGCTGAACAATGACAGGAGAGTATTTTGGTTAGAACACGTTTCGCACCCAGCCCTACAGGCTATCTTCATATAGGTGGGGTCAGAACTGCTCTGTTTTGTTGGTTATATGCAAAAAACCAAAAAGGGCAATTTCTCCTAAGAATTGAAGACACTGATGTTGATCGATCTACCCAGGAGTCAATTGATGCAATTCATGAAGGCATGCAGTGGCTCAATCTTAATCATGATGAAGAGCCGGTCTATCAATCACAGCGAATGGATCTTTATCAACAAAAAGCAGAAGAGCTTCTAGAATCAGGTTGTGCATATCGCTGTTATTGTACCCAAGAAGAATTAGATGCAATGCGAAAAGAGCAGTCAGAAAGGGGAGAAAACCCCAGTTATGACGGTCGGTGCAGGGAGCTCAAGGAGTCAAAAAACGGTGAGTTTGTAATTCGGTTCAAGAGTCCAGAAGAGGGTGAGATCATAATCAATGATCATATTTTTGGAAATGTATCAGTCAATAACCAGGAACTGGATGATTTCATTTTGGTACGCACCAATGGCATGCCTACCTACCATTTTAGTGTAGTAGTCGATGATCATGATATAAATATCAGTCATGTCATAAGAGGCGATGATCATCTGAAGAACACAGCCAAACATATTCATTTATTCAATGCTTTTGGTTATAAATTGCCAGAATTCATCCATCTCCCAATGATTCTGGGTCCGGACGGTGTGCGCCTATCAAAACGTCATGGCGCAGTGAATATTTTAGAATACAAGCAACAGGGCTTTCTTCCTGAGGCTATGTTGAATTATTTGGCTCGACTTGGGTGGTCAAGTGGTGACCAAGAAATTTTTTCTATCAAAGAACTTGTTGAGAAATTTGATCTAACCAACATCAACAAATCAAGTGCCAGGTTTGATGCTGAAAAATTGCAATGGGTTAACCAACAACACTTGTCTTCGCTAGATAATCAGAAGCTTAGTGAGTTGCTGGCAGAGCAGGCTACCAAAGAGGATATAGAATTGCCGAGTCAGGAAAAAATGCTTTTATTTTCTGAAGCCTATAAAAGCAGAGCTGATAATTTAAATGATCTCCTAAGCAACGCACATTCCCTGTTCTCAGAGAAGATAGAAATTGAAGAGAAGGCTGCCAAAAAACATTTAAGATCATTAATTCTTAAGCCTTTGAAGGATTTAGTTAATGAATTCGAAGAAACAACTTGGACTAAGAAGAACATTCACGGTGCGATTGAAAAAATGTGCAAAAAACACCAGATCGGTTTCGGGAAAATTGGCCAACCACTCAGGGTGGCTGTTACAGGTAATAGCATTTCTCCACCCATTGATGTAACGCTTGCACTGCTAGAGAAAGAGATCGCCATTATCAGGTTAAGGACAGCTATAGAATATATAGAAAACAGAACTTAGAGTTCTTCCTGACGAATTAAGGATTCATCGTTGTAATATTGATAACAGTCTTTATCCGTTAACATAAATTAATAAATTTTATGTACAATTGGCACAATATTTGGGGATATAGCTCAGCTGGGAGAGCGCTTGCATGGCATAAAACAGGTTATTAATTTAATCTAAAGATAAAATTATGAGTAAAGAGAAATATTTTGAAAACTAAAGACGGTATGAAAACGGTGTGTATTCAAGGTTTAGGCTTTGTTGGATCAGCTATGGCCATAGTGGTCGCCTTAGCACGTGATGAAACTGGACCAAAATTTAATGTGATTGGTATCGACTTACCCAACAAATATGGTCGCCAAAGAGTCGACAGTATTAATCAAGGTATTTTTCCGTTTAAAACTAGTGATAAAGATCTTTCATCATCTCTTGCAGCTGTATGTAAACAAGGAAATTTGAAAGCAACTATAAATCCATCAATATATTCACAAGCAGACGTCATTATTGTTGATATTAATATGGATATATCTTATCTAGATGATCAGCCTCAATTAGATGTACATGCACTAAAAAAAGCCATACAAGAGATAGGATATTATGTTTTACCTGAAACATTAATACTTATAGAAACTACTGTTCCACCAGGCACATGTGAAAAAATAATAGCTCCTACTTTGTTTACAGAATTACAAAAACGTGGTATCAAACCGGATAGTATTTATCTTGCCCATTCTTATGAAAGAGTCATGCCTGGAAAGAATTACCTGAAATCTATTACAGATTACCCAAGAGTTTTTTCTGGTCTCACGGAGGAATCAGCGGATGTTTGTGAACAGTTCTTAAGTGAAGTATTAAATGTTAAAAAGTGTCCATTGACTCGCTTGTCTTCTACTACGGCTTCAGAAACTGCTAAAGTCATGGAAAATACCTACAGAGCAGTCAATATTGCTTTTATAGATGAATGGACAAAGTATGCTGAAGCTGTAGGCATTGATTTATTTGAAATCATTCATGCCATAAAACAAAGGCCTACCCACTCTAATATTCGCTTTCCAGGACTTGGTGTTGGCGGTTATTGTCTTACAAAGGATCCCACATTTACACCAGCATCAGCAAAAGAGTTGTTTGACATACAATTAGATTTTCCTTTTTCAAAATTAGCGGTGCAGACAAACAATGCAATGCCTTTACATACCGTAGCACGTTTAAAGATTTTACTAGGTAATAATCTTAGCGAAAAAAAGATATTAATATGTGGTGTCACCTATAGACAGGATGTTGCAGATACTCGCTACTCAGCATCAGAGATTTTAGGGCGAGAATTATTAGCTTTAGGTGCAAATATTACTTGCCATGATCCATACATAAAATTTTGGGAGGAAATGAAAATAAATGTTTTACAAAAACTACCAAAAGTTTCAGATTATCATGCAATAGTCATGGCTGTGGCACATCAAGATTACAAGAAGCTCGAACCTATTCATTGGGCTGAAGCCCCACTTCTTCTTGATGCAAATATGGTTTTTGATAATCAACAAATAAAGAAATATCGTGAAATAGGTATCAATATTGAAAGCATTGGCAGAGGCAATGGGTTATGACACAGAAGGTTCTAATTTCAGGAGGTGCTGGATTTATCGGATTACATTTAGCCAATAAACTTCTAGATGAGGGATATCAAGTCCATCTTATTGATAATTTTTCTAGAGCTGTAGTTGACGATGATTTTGAAGCAACATTAAAGCGAAATAATGTTAGCTTTTCAAACTTAGATTTGTTGGATTTAGATGCTGTTCTCTCTTTAGAGAATGATTTTTTCGTGATTTTTCACCTAGCTGCAATTGTTGGCGTAAGACATGTTTTAAAACGCCCGTATAGTGTAATGTATGACAATATCAGAATGTTGGCTAACATAATAGAACTGGCGCACAGGCAGAAAGATTTCTCACGTTTATTGTTTGCATCAACTAGCGAGGTTTATGCTGGAACACTGAACAATTTTGATATGGTGTTTCCAACCCCAGAATCAACTCCTCTAGCGTTAACCAACCTTTCTTATCCGAGAACTTCTTACATGTTATCTAAAATATATGGTGAGGCACTATGTCAACAATGTGGCATACCTTTTACACTATTTAGACCTCATAATATTTATGGACCGAGAATGGGAATGGCACATGTAATACCAGAACAACTAAAAAAGGCTTATCAATTAAATGATGGAGACAGTATTGAAGTTTTTTCTCCCAATCACACACGTTGTTTTTGTTTCATTGATGATGCAACAGAAATGCTATGGCGAATGATGGAAAAAGAAGAATGTGAGAGACAAACTCTAAATCTTGGTAGTGAAAATCCTGAAATTAAAATAAAAGAATTAGCAGAGCTTTGTTTCTCAGTAGTTGGTAAAAAATTATCCATAGATTTAAAGCCAGCCTCGTCAGGCTCTCCAGTTAGAAGACAACCGAATATGAGTTTAACACATAGACTTACAGGATTTGAATCTCAGATTAATCTCAAAGATGGAATAACCATAACTTATGAGTGGTATAGGAAAAACGTCTTTAAAGGAACTTCAGTTACTGCAAAATAACATGATAATCCGTATGATTGCGGAAATACTTCAAAAAAAATTATAAATATACTTAAGGAATACTCTCTAGAAAATATTTTAAAGAAATATTTTTATGATGTTTAATGGGTTGAAAAATGGTTAGAACATTTATTATTGCTGAAGCAGGAGTGAATCATAATGGTGAACTGAGCAAGGCATTTGAGCTAATAGATATTGCTTCTGAAGTAGGTGCGGATGCGGTCAAATTTCAAACATTTATTACTGAAAATGTAATGACTGTACAAGCACCAAAGGCGAAATATCAGAAAAGGCTAACCAATGAGAGTGAGAGTCAGTTAGAAATGGCAAAAAAACTTGAACTATCACATGAAGACCACTATGCACTTATTGGGCATTGTAAAACAAAGAACATACAGTTTCTTTCTACAGCTTTTGATAGTGAAAGCCTAATGTTTATTATTAATAACTTAAAACTAAATCTTCTAAAAATACCATCAGGTGAAATAACTAACGGTCCTTTTTTATTGCAGCATGCTAGAAGTGGACACAATGTCATTCTGTCCACAGGAATGTCATCTATTCAAGAAATAGAAGATGCTTTATCTGTACTTGCATTTGGATATTTGTCAGATAAAACACCTACAAGAGATTTAATGGAATTATCATACAATTCGGATGAGGGGAGAAATATTTTAAGAGAAAAAGTTGCTTTGTTGCATTGCACAAGTCAATACCCTGCAGCTACATCAGATATTAATTTGAGGGCAATACGAACTATGAAGAAGCATTTCAATCTTAAAGTAGGTTATTCTGATCATAGCGAAGGCATTCTAGTTGCTTGTAATGCAGTAGCATTGGGCGCAGAAATTATTGAAAAACATTTCACTATAAGCAAAAAACTTCAAGGTCCAGACCATCAAGCTTCGCTCGAACCGCATGAATTACGTAAAATGATAAAATCTATCAGAGCTACTGAGGAATCTTTAGGCAATGGTATTAAGAAACCTACAGACTCAGAATATGATGTTCTTCTGGTTGCAAGAAAAAGCATCGTTGCAAAAGAAACAATAAAAAAAGGAGAACTTTTCAATCCAAATAATATTACTCAAAAGCGACCTGGAACAGGCAAAAGCCCTATGGATTATTGGAACATACTCAACAAACCTAGTGATAGAGATTATAATCCTGATGAAGCCATAAAAGGTTGATGAGTAAAGAAATGAACATATCCACAATATATATTTAGAAAATTGAAGAATATGAAAAGGAAGATGGTAAAGGATT
>Ga0187827_10008668_pt1 | contig 10949 bp, 9 predicted proteins | sample ETNtaG_39_FD_167969 | JGI IMG/M metagenome (GOLD analysis project Ga0187827, IMG submission 167969) | Marine microbial and viral communities from oxygen minimum zone, Eastern Pacific Ocean - ETNP2014_SV_150_PacBio MetaG (Illumina Assembly) | ecosystem: Environmental > Aquatic > Marine > Hypoxic... | reverse complement strand
AGCCTCATAGCATCTTTCGGGGGTAGAGCGGACACCAATCAGATGGTGTAACGGGTCTGTTAATAGCCAAACTGCGACATTAACGACCTTTCAATAACCACCATTTTGGCACACTACGATGGCTCTAGGTGGGAGCCGTCTACGGCATCAAAAGAGGACATTAGCCTTCTAGCACCGTAGAATATCGTGGCGCTAGGTTAACCAACTCGCCCAGCAATCTCCTCCGAGTCTTTCGCATAGCTGATTTTTTTACTTGTTCGTGTCCTTTGTGAACTATGTGGTTGATTCTACGCCGACGCCTATTTTAGCGGGAACACGTAACAAGTACATGTCCTCCTAAATGTGAAAAAGTGTGCCTGGTATACTTATTTACTAATCTTTTTTAGTCACCAGGATCGGGGTTTTTTCGCGCTCGCGGAGGATATCCACATCCTCATAAGTCGAGGCTGAAACTTGTGGTTTCTTCTGCTCGGTCAGCGGACGGCGGTCAGGCGGTGTTACAATACCACCGGAAATAACCATCTTGATCGCCTCTTCTACGGTCATATCCAAGGGCACAACTTCATCTTTTGGCACAAACAGTAAAAAGCCCGATGTCGGGTTCGGCGTGGTGGGGAGGAAAATATTGACGGTTTCCTGCTCGGTCAGGTTTTGCACCTCACCTTCAGTAACACCGGTGATAAAAGCAATCGCCCAGATACCGCGACGCGGATACTCAACGAGGACGGCTTCACGGAAAGCATTGGATTGCTGCCCCATTACAGTTTCAAATATCTGCTTGATCGCGGAATAAATACTGCGCACCACCGGCATCCGGTTTAGCATGCGCTCGCCGGTATGGAGAAGCCAGCGCCCAAGTAAGCCAGCGGTCAGAGCACCAATCAGCGTCAGGATAATAATCAAAATGAGCACACCGAGCCCCGGCACGCTGAACGGTAGATAGGTCTCTGGGTTATACGGCGCCGGCACCAAGGGGGTTACAGACTCATCAATAAATTTAACAATAACCCAGGCGAGATAACCGGTTATACCCAGTGGTGCCGTAACCAGTATGCCAGCCAAGAAATAACCGCGTATGCGGCCCCAAAAACCACTACTGACGCCGCCTACCCGAAGATGGGCAGATGGTGGTAAGTGCTCGCCATTGGCATTTTTCTGCCCATCTTTTTGTTCTGGGGAGTTTTCTTCGTTTTGCTTTGTCATAATCTATTAAATTAGGCCTTTTCGCGCCGATTTCGCTAATTTCTAATATAGGCTAAATTATTTCAGCAGCCAGTCCTCTGTTGCGCCAAAGACATTGCGCAAACTGCATCAATTGGAGCCTCACAATTACCTTAACTGATCCGTTCTTCAACCATGGAACGAATGTTTTTAACTAAAATTCCCAGTAAACCACGTACGAAAGGATCACATTTTTGAAGTTTTTGCTGAAATACATCCCGGCAGATGACAATAACAGTGGAGGTCGATGCAGCGACCGCAGACGCCATGCGCGGTTGATCGTCAATCAGTGCCATTTCACCAATAATACCACCTTTTTTGATTGTGCCTAAGACGACATCTCCATCAGCGGCATTTTTGACGATATCTATCATACCTTCCTGGACAACATAGGCGCACTCGCCATGCTCGCCTTCGCGAAAAATGGGATCACCTACCTGTAGAACGATACGATCTAAAACTTGTTGGGTCATTTTCAGTTACATCAATTGTTAGGTGCGTTATGGTCCCTAGAAACGCTAATATCAGACTCTACCCGTCAAAAGTAAAGACTCAGGCGTTGGATGCGTTTTTTTCTAATATGAGGCACTAATTTTGTCAGCTGAAGAAACTCCAGATCAGGATGATCGAAGTAACTTGGAATATCCCTTTATTGGGATCGGTGTTGTTGTTTGGAAGGGTGAAAAATTCCTTTTGATTCAACGTGGTAAACCGCCCGGTAAAGGCCAATGGAGCATTCCCGGCGGACGCCAGGAACGTGGTGAAACGGTCAAAGCTGCGGCGGTTAGAGAGGTTTTTGAGGAAACTGGGTTGACCGTTGCCGTAACTAATTTTCTTGATGTTATTGATTCGATCCGATATGACGAAGACGGAAAAATTTCATTTCACGCGACGCTAATCGATTACGCTGCGGAATGGATCAGCGGCGACGCGCAGGCGGGTTCAGATGCAATGGACATTGCCTGGCACGGGTTGGATGAGCTAGCAGAGCTAGGCCTATGGTCGGAAACTGAGCGAATTATTCGCCAATCATCTACACTCCGACGCAAGCGTTAAAGTGTTAATCTATCTGTCTACATCCTTGATAAATTACGCTTTTTAGCGATCAAACCTTATGTTACCGTGGCTGAATTGCAAGCCGATAATACTGGAAATAACCAAATGTCTCAAATCGTCCGCGTTTCAATTTTTTGTCCTGATCAAACCGGCCTAATTGCTGCGATTGCCGGGCGTTTATTCGATCTCGGAGCCAATCTAGGCGACACTACGTTTGCGGTACTTGGCAGTGGAGCAGAATTTACAACAATTAGTGAAATGCCTGACGATCTTGATTATGATTTTCTGGTGGCCGAGCTTGCCAGCGTGCCTGAACTGAAGGAAGCAAAAATTTCGGTTACTGATTTTAATCTCGATCCAGTTCAGGATCAGGCGGCTAAAATAACCCATCGCATAACCGTTAAAGGCGGCGATCAACCGGGACTAATCGCTCGGCTAAGTGAATTATTTATTGAATATCGCGCTAATATTGTACGGCTTTCTTCTGAAAAAACACCAGATGGCAGTTATATTCTCCGCATTTCTGTCTTTATTCCTGAAGGCAGTGCCGAGGCCTGCCTAGCAACTGTTGCCAACACGGCAGAAGGTCTTCAATTGTCCTGTGATGTAGAAATGTTGTATGATATTATTTAGGATCGCAATTAGGTCAAAAATACTGACAACAGGCGATTAATGGCGCGTGCAAAAGATTTTAATCACGTCCGTCCACATCAGTCTTAAACATGCGACCGCCGGTGCCAGAAACCCTACTACAAAGTGGTACATACCAAGGGGGCCAGACAATTGTATTTAGTGGTTAAATACAACTAATCTAGGCAGTTTTATTAATTTTACTGCTTTCTATTTAGCGTACCACCATAACGGATTTCTTAGCATGTTCCATAACTTTAAATGATACGCTACCCAAGAAAAATCGTTTTAACCCGGTTTTGCCCGTGTCGCCGACGACAATAATTGCATAATCCTCACCAGCACGATTGATTTCCTCAAAGGGATTGCCGACCCGCGTAAAAGTGTCCATGGGCTCAACTCCCATATCTTTAAGAACCGCGACGGCAGCGTCGACATTTTTCCGTGCGTCAGGCTCACTCTCGACATCCAACGCTACCGACATCACGGACACATTGGAGCGCGTTCTCATGGCATAAAGACCAGCTTTCTTGACCATTTCAATCGCCTGGTTTGAACCATCGGTACAAAGAAGATAACCGTTACCCCGCTTGAGGTCCCGCGTTACCAGCACTGAACACGGGGCATGCATCGCCACTTTTTCCGCAGCAGCCGGATCCCACAATGATTTTGCCCAACCGCCCCATGAACCAGATTCTCCCAAAATGATTAAATTGTATGGACCAAGTTCATACTGATCGAGAATTCCCGCGGCAATCGTCGATGCTGTTTTTAATTTGAGAACAATCGCCCGGCCATCTTTATTGGAATATTCGATTTTATTGTCACCGAGCGGATCACCCTCAATATCGGTGTGAGATATTTTCTCGCCCCATTCAATGGCAAGAGTTTCGTCCGCCATCAATTGGTTGAGGCCTTTTTTAAGAAATTTGATGCCGGGAAGTTCCAATCCCCAACTCAACATATTTTCCCGCGCCACGCGGACCTGAAGACCACCAGAGCGCAGGCCTTGGTCAATTGGGCGAACATAAAGTAGGACGATGTCAGAATCTGCAAGATTTGCAACACTGCCGGCATACTCCAATCCTCCATAGGATTCTTCGCTACCGTCAACGCACACGAGAACGCGGAAACGATTTTTTCGTGCTTTGTACAATAACTCTAGGTCGATATCGTTATCGGCCATCTGATATCCTTCCTGTCCTGCAATCGTTTTCTGAATTCTAAATTATCGGGTAAATCTGTCTAACTAATAAACTTGAAGCTACAATTCCAATAGCGGCCAATAAATAAGGGCAATGCCCAGCATGATAACGGTTGACGTGATCGCCATCTTCCAGCCGACGGCCAAAAAATCCGTCGTTTTAAGATAGCCGGACGCATATACAATTGTACAAGCAGGCGTGCCAACAACGGTTAAATAGGCGAAAGCCGACGATATTGAGGTGATAAATCCAATAATAATGGGGCTTTCCTGCGCGACAACAGCCATTTTAAGGACGACCGGCCCAAGCACAGCCACGGCGGCACCGTTTGACATCATGTTGGTAACGGCAGTAGTTAGAGTCGAGACCGCAATCCAAAGTCCAAACCCTTCATTCGCACCCACCGGTGCCAACATATTCAAGAAACTTTCGGCGACCCATTGGGCAGCCCCGGTATCCTTCATCTCGATACCAAGCGAAATCGCTGCGCCGTAAAGCAACACGACACCCCAGTTAACACCGGAATTGATATCTTCCCAACGCACCAGCCCACCAACCAGGAAAGCGGTGGCACCAAGAATAGCTATTGTGCCCATGCCCACTTTGTCGGACACAAATATCCAGCCGATAAGAACCAGCACAAACAACAGGATTGAAACCCAATCTGCCGCTTTCATCGGCCCTTCACTTTCAACCTGCGCCCGCAATTTAACCACAGCGCGCGATAAATCACGATATTCGGGCCGGAAGGTTAAGAACAGGATCAGCGTCACAAACGGTAATTGGACTAGAAACATCGGATAGGCAAACATCATCCAACGCACATAATCGATGATAAATCGCTGTGTTTCTGGATTAGTGGGATCGTAGAAAAACTCCCGCCAATAGCCGATCATAATGGCATTACGCGCTCCACCCGAAGGCGTGCCGATACCTGCAACCGAAGCACCATAGGCAATTGAGAACAACAGTACAGCAGCAAGATTTCGAACTTTCTTGGGATCGTCGGATGTCAGTGTCACCAGCGTGATGCCAACCGGCAACATCATTGCGGCCACGGTATGTTCACCAATGAAAGATGCTAGCAGGCCAGAGACGACAGAAATACCAAAACAAATTCGTGACGTTTTAGTGCCGGTCATCCTGACAATAATCCAGGCGATACGTTTATCGAGTTTTTGCTTCACCACCGCAACGGCTAACATCAGAGAGCCTAAAATGAATAAAACGGAATCGTTCCACAATGTTTTAGCAACATCCGAGGATGCGCTCCCGAGCAAAAACACCTGCCCCAAAATAATCAGCAGCGCCACTGCCGGGAGAGGAATAGGCTCAGTAATAAACAGGATTGTCGCCACCAAAGACATCGTCAGCACTATCCAAGCCTCCGGGCTTAATCCGCCCGGTGTCGGCAGACTCAACATGGCCGCCCCAACAATCATGGCAATGAAAAACCACTTTTTCTCCCATAGATAGTGAACAGAAAAATCAGAAAGGAGATTGGCTATTTTCGCGCCAACACCTTCACCATTTTGGAGATCGCTTATTTTTGGAGCCATAATACTCATAGTCTTATTACCCACCCCAATAATCGGGGCTTATTCTATGAAAAATAATTAATGCATGAAATTCCATGCAATAAAAAAATTATTCAGCCGCCGCGTTCACAGCATCCCGCAGGTCGCCAATTGTTTTATGATAATCATCACCGCTAAATACGGCACTGCCGGCCACAAACGCGTTGGCGCCCGCTTCGAACGCAGCAGTGATATTACTTGGATTGATCCCTCCATCTACCATAAGCTCGATGTCACGGTCAGTAATCATCTCTCGAATGCGCTTAATTTTGCCGAGTTGAGACGCAATAAACGACTGGCCGCCAAATCCCGGATTGACCGTCATCGCCAATATTAGATCAACGTCGTCCAACACATTTTCCAATACCCCTTCATCCGTAGAAGGATTGAGAGATACCCCCGCTTTTTTACCAAGATCGCGAATGACCTGAAGACTGCGATGAAGATGTATATCAGCTTCGGCGTGAACGGTGATCATATCGGCACCGGCGGCGGCATAGTCGGCCAGATAGGGTGCTGCCGGATTGATCATTAAGTGAACGTCAAACGGCTTAGTGGTGTAGGAGCGAATCGATTGTATGACCGGCGGGCCAAACGTCAAATTCGGCACGAAGTGACCATCCATAACATCAATGTGGATGTAATCGGCGCCAGCTTCATCAACCGCTTTGACCTCTTCACCCAACCGCGCGAATTCAGCTGAAAGTATCGATGGAGCTATTTTGACTTCGCGAGACATTTCTTATTCACCTTTACTTAACGGTTGGATCGAGCTCGCCTGATTTATACCGGGCAGCCATTTTTGACAATGGTACAACTTTGATTTTCGAGGCATGACCGACAGTGCCAAATCGTTCATAGCGCTCAACACAAACCTCGGTCATTGCAGCAATTGCCGGTTTATTAAAGTTTCGTGGATCAAACTCTGCTTTTTTCTCCATCGCCACTTTACGGTATTGGCCGGTAATCGCCATGCGGTTGTCGGTATCGATATTTACTTTGCGAACACCATGTTTAATCCCTTGGACAACTTCTTCCACTGGCACGCCATACGTCTGCGGCATATCACCACCAAACTCATTGATAATATCCTGCAAATCCTGCGGCACGGCGCTTGAGCCATGCATTACCAAATGAGTATTTGGTAGTCGTTCGTTGATTTTCTTGACCGCGTCCATCGCCAAGATGTCACCGGTCGGTTTGCGAGTAAATTTATAAGCCCCGTGCGAGGTACCGATTGCAACGGCCAATGCATCGACTTTGGTTTTTGCCACAAAGTCAGCTGCTTCATCCGGGTCCGTCACCAGCATATCGGCGTCCAATTTACCTTCAAAGCCGTGGCCGTCTTCTTTTTCGCCTTCGCCGGTTTCAAGCGAGCCCAAGCAACCAAGCTCCCCTTCAACAGACACGCCGATCAGATGCGCCTCATCGACAACGAGCTTGGTGGTATCAACATTATAGTCAAAAGACGACGGCGTTTTTGCATCCTCTTCGAGCGAGCCATCCATCATCACTGAGGAAAAATTATTATCCATTGCTGATTTACAGGTTTCAGGGTTGTTGCCGTGATCCAGATGCATGCAAACGGGGATATCCGGATACATTTCGACCGCCGCTTCAATCAAATGGCGCAGTACAATATCGTTGGCATAAGCGCGGGCACCCCGGCTGGCTTGCAGAATAGCGGGCGAGTCTGTCTTATTTGCAGCATCCATAATCGCCAGCATCTGCTCCATATTGTTGATGTTAAATGCAGGTACGCCATAATCATTTTCTGCTGCATGATCGAGCAACTGACGCATCGAAACGAGTGCCATTATACTATCCTTTAAAGTCGTTCTTTAACAGCCGCGACAGCCGCGTCCGCCGTTATACCAAAATGTTTATAGAGTTCACCGGCCGGCGCTGAGGCACCGAAACTCGACATGCCAATAAAGGCACCTTCAGAACCGATATATTTCTCCCAACCCATCGAGACTGCCGCCTCAATAGCAACTCGAACACCTGAGCCAAGAACGTCATCACGATATTTTTGATCCTGCGCTTCAAAGAGGTTCCAGCTGGGTAGTGAAACAACAGCCGTCGGCACGCCATCCGCTTGCAGCCTATCACGAGCTGCCAAGGCAATCTCTACTTCCGAGCCCGTTGCCAGGATTGAGGCTTTACGCTCTCCGTCAGCGTTGGCCAAAATATAGCCACCCTTGGCCGATAGATTTTCATCCGTATGATCGGTTCTGACTGTAGCCAGGCCTTGACGCGTCAACACAATTGCCGACGGCGTCGCGGCACTCTCGATCGCAATGCCCCAGCACTCAGCCGTTTCAATTGCATCGGCCGGCCGAAATACATTTAAGTTCGGGATCGCGCGCAAGGAAGCTATGGTTTCAACTGGCTGATGGGTCGGCCCATCTTCACCGAGACCAATCGAGTCATGAGTTAAAACGTAGACCACACGCTGACCCATCAGCGCTGACAGACGAAGCGCACCACGTAAATAATCAGCAAATACCAGGAAGGTGCCGCCATAGGGAATAATGCCGCCATGCAGCGCGAGCCCGTTCATCACCGCGGCCATACCAAACTCGCGCACACCATAGTGAAGATAATTGCCGCCGTAGTTCGAGGCATCAATCGGCGTTGCTTCTTTGATTTTGGTATTTACCGACCCTGTTAAATCAGCAGATCCGCCAATCAATTCCGGGATCGCAGCATTGAGCACTTCGAGCGCTGCACCCGATGCCTGACGTGTTGCCAGTTTTGGTGCCTCTTCGGAAAGGCTTTTTTTGTGAGCATTAATAGCGTCAGTGAGTCCAGCGGGCAGCTCGCCAGCCATCGCTGCATTAAATTCGTCTTGTCGCTTGCTCGCGTCTAATCTTGCTTGCCAAGCTTCGCGCTCTTGTGCGCCAGCAGAACCGACAGCACGCCACGCTGCTTGAACATCTTCGGAAATTTCAAATGGTGCATACGGCCAACCCATTTTTTCCCGCGCCGCAGTAAGTTCGTCATCGCCTAGTGGCGCACCATGAGTGCTAGAGGTGCCTTCTTTATTAGGCGCACCTTTACCAATAACAGTTTTGCAGGCGATCATTGACGGCGTATCAGTTTTGCGGGCAGCTTCAATTGCCGCTGTCACGGCTTCCGGATCGTGGCCATCAACAGCAGATACATCCCAGCCAGATGCCTGGAAGCGGGCCAACTGATCATCAGAGACCGTCATATCCGTACCGCCATCAATTGAGATGGCATTATCGTCAAATAAAACAATTAGCTTAGCCAACTTGAGATGGCCGGCCATGGATATAGCTTCGTGACTGACGCCTTCCATCAAGCAACCGTCTCCAGCAGTGACGTAGGTGTAGTGATCTACCAGATCGTCACCAAAACGTGCATTGGTCATGCGTTCACCGAGCGCCATGCCGACTGCCATAGTGAGCCCCTGCCCCAGCGGTCCGGTCGTGCATTCAATACCACCGGCTTCACCGTATTCAGGATGGCCCGCGGTCTTTGAACTCAATTGCCTAAAGTTTTTCAACTCCTGCATCGTCATATCGGCATAGCCGGTGAGGTGGAGCAGCGAATAGAGCAGCATCGAACCGTGACCGGCAGACAACACAAAACGGTCGCGATCCGCCCAAGTGGGATTGGCGGCATCAAACTTCAAGAACCGGCTAAACAGCACGGTTGCGACATCAGCCATACCCATCGGCATTCCCGGATGACCGCTATTGGCACGCTGCACACCATCCGCCGACAAAAAACGAATTGCGTTGGCCATGTCTTGATGTGATGCAGTAGAGAGTGAAGGTGTTGCTAGTGCAGTTTGGTCAGGTGACATTTAGGTGTTGCTCCTACGCTATTTGAGATAGCCTGGATCAGTGGTAAATTTAGACACCATCAAATAAAAAAATCTAATTAGTGTATTAGGCGTTGTCTAACATGCCTAAAGTGTCACGTCTAATCCCAAAGCAAAATATAATTTTAGATACAGATTTACAGCAGGAAACTGTACTATTTGGTGCGGGATATACGCTCCTACCGCATCTTAGGCAAGCTTATTTTACGTATTCCTTAATAATTAATTTTTCCAAAATATCATCGAGGATAAAATATTATTTGAAAATGCCAACTTGGTTTAAAAAATGGCAGACAAAGGCGGTGGAATCTTTCATCAAGAACTCTCCAAGGGCATTTTCCAACGGCAATATTTCCTCTTAGGACGATTAATAATTGAGTATTTTTTTTGAGCTTGAGCTTGCTATCGATCAATCAAAATCAATACATCAAGATTTTTAAAGTGCAGAAATACTGTTTCCCAATCTACCTTAAATACTTTGGTTTTTTCTCGACGGGAGGATCGCTGGAAATTATACCGCCCAATTTCCGAATCAAAAATGGACAAATTAATCACGCAAGGAATCCAGATTATTACCGAGAGCAATTGGGATCAATATTGGACTTGGAAATTGTTGAATCTAAACCAAATCCTCACCCTAAACAGATAGTGCGTACCTTAAATTCACTCTAAATATCTGTAATTTTCGCTCGACTGATCACTCATCGGTCTTTACGCTGTTTAGCACGAGTTCAAGGCGGAGATTATTTTCGCCATGGTCAGATAAATTTCAGCGGCCCAACCAAACTGGCAATCGGCATTTTCGTGCTCATCACGCTCGGTCTGCCGGTACTGAAAGGCCGTACCGCTGAAACCTTGAAACTTCGAGAATGATGCCTCAGTGAGATGACCGCGCCAGCCCTTTCCACACCGATAGATCCAATTTTAACTTCGGTCTTGCAGCGCCGGTTTAAATCGATCACCGAGGAAATGGGCCTCACGCTCCTCCGCACCACTCACTCACCGATCCTCAACGAGGCCAGGGATTTTGTTACCGGTCTCTATGATGCGCAAGGCCGCATGCTGGAACAGACCGAATATATTCCTGTGCTAGCCTTTGCTCTACAGCCGGTCTGCCAACGCCTGATTGATACTTTCGGCGACGATATCCATGACGGTGATGTATTTCTCCACAACGATGTTTTTACCAACGGCAACCAAAATAACGATGTCGCTGTATTCCGGCCGATTTTCTTTGAAGACAAGCTAATTGCCTGGGCGGCGTGCAAAGGGCATCAAGCTGATATCGGCGGCGCGGTCAGAGGTGGTTACAACCCCGATGCCCGCGAGGTCTGGCAGGAAGCTTTCCGCATACCGCCGGTGAAAATAATTGACCGGGGCAAACGGCGCAACGATGTCTGGCATTTG
>Ga0187827_10008667_pt1 | contig 10950 bp, 10 predicted proteins | sample ETNtaG_39_FD_167969 | JGI IMG/M metagenome (GOLD analysis project Ga0187827, IMG submission 167969) | Marine microbial and viral communities from oxygen minimum zone, Eastern Pacific Ocean - ETNP2014_SV_150_PacBio MetaG (Illumina Assembly) | ecosystem: Environmental > Aquatic > Marine > Hypoxic... | reverse complement strand
AATATGTTGAATTCTATGGATCTAGTTCAAATACAGCAAATGAAAAACATTATGGAGGTCTTTCAAATTACAGAAGTAGTGAAGGAAAAACAGTAAAAGTAAAATATAGAGGAAAAATAAAAGACACGATACTTAATATATTGGGTGGAATTAGAAGTAGCTGTACTTATGTAGGAGCTCCTTCGCTAAAACAATTAAGCAAATGCACAACCTTTGTAAGAGTAAGCAATCAACATAACGACACTTTTAGTTAAAATTAATTTTGAACAATATCTTATAATTCTTTTAAAAATACTTATGTATATTTAAAGTTATGAATAAAAAATTAACAAAACATACTAAAGTTTTAATAGTAGGTTCTGGACCAGCTGGTTATACAGCGGCAGTTTACGCTGCTAGAGCCATGCTAAAACCAACGCTCGTGCATGGAATAGAACCAGGTGGACAACTTTCATTAACAACTGATGTAGAAAATTTCCCCGGATTTTCAAAAGTTATTCAAGGTCCTTGGCTTATGGATGAAATGAAAGAACAAGCTAAAGCTGTAGGAACAGAACTAATAGAAGATCACATAAAAGAGGTAGATCTTAAATCAAAACCTATAAAAACCATTGGCGAAGGTGGACAAATTTACACCGCTGATACTTTAATAATTTCTACTGGAGCCCAAGCTAGATGGTTAAATATTAAATCTGAACAGAAATTTAGGGGTTTTGGTGTTTCGGCTTGCGCAACATGCGATGGTTTCTTTTTTAAAAATAAAGAAGTTGCTGTTGTTGGAGGTGGAAATGCCGCTGTAGAAGAAGCAGTATTTTTAACTAAATTTGCGTCAAAAGTTAAATTAATTCATAGAAGAAATAAATTAAGAGCTGAAAAACTTTTACAAAAAAAATTAATGGATAATAAAAAAATTGAAATTATTTGGGATACTGTTGTTGAAGATGTATTAGGTGATAAAGAGCCAAAAAATGTGAAGGGACTAAAAGTTAAAAATGTTAAATCAAATAAAGTTTCTGAACTTAAAATTGATGGACTATTTATAGCAATTGGCCATGATCCAGCAACTTCTTTATTTAAAGGTCAATTAGATATGGATAAAGAAGGGTATATAATTACTAAACCAGATTCTACAGTAACAAATGTTCCTGGTGTATTTGCTGCAGGTGATGTAAAGGATAAAATTTTTAGACAAGCAGTAACAGCCGCGGGCACGGGATGTATGGCGGCACTAGAAGCTGAAAAGTTTCTATCACACTAAATTAACTAAGACTTTCACAAAAGTTTTTTATTTTTATTATTGCTTTCTTTAAATTTTCCATTGAAGTTGCATAAGAAATTCTAAAAAAACCTTTTAAACCAAATGCAGAACCATGAACAACTGCTACGCCTTGATTCTCAAGGAGTGATTGAACAAAATCTTCATCGGAGTTTAATTTTTTTCCTTTAATATCTTTTTTTCCTAACAAATCTAAGCAGCAAGGAAAAACATAAAAAGCGCCTTCGGGTTTTAAACATGAAACTCCCTTAATTGAATTTAGCTCACTTACAATAAAATCTCTTCTTTGCTGAAAATATTTTGAGCGTTCACTAATAAAATCCTGAGTTCCATTTAAAGCTTCTACTGCTGCCGCTTGGCTTATTGATGAAGGATTCGTAGTTGATTGACTTTGAATTTTTGCCATCGCTTTAATAATTTCTTTTGAGCCTGCGGCATATCCAATTCTCCATCCGGTCATTGCATATGATTTACTAACACCATTCATTGTTAAAGTTCTCTCTTTAAGATCTTTTATCTGTGCAATAGTAAAAAATTTAAAATCTTCATATATAATGTGCTCATAAATATCATCGCTTAATATGTAATCTTTTTTTTTTTCTTTCAAAATATTTGCTAAAGCTCTTATTTCTGATTCAGTATAACAAGAACCTGTTGGATTAGATGGTGAATTTAATATAAGCCATTTAGTTTTTTCTGTTATTGCTTTTAATAATTTTTCAGGAGAAATTTTGAAATTTTCTTTTTTTGAACATTCTACAATCACTGGATTGCCTCCTGCTAATAAAACAATATCAGGATATGAAACCCAATATGGTGCTGGTATTACAACTTCATCTCCTAAGTTTATCGTAGCCATCATTGCATTATAAATTATTTGTTTTCCTCCAGCTCCAACAGAAATTTGATCAACCTCGTAGCTTAGTTGATTCTCACGTTTAAATTTATCAACTATTGCTTTTTTTAAGGTAGGTGTACCGTCAACTGCTGTATATTTTGTATCTCCAGTTTTAATTGCTTTTATTGCTGCTTCTTTAATATTGTTAGGAGTATCAAAGTCTGGTTCACCGGCTCCTAACGCTATGACATCTTTTCCTGCAGCCCTTAATTCTCTTGCTTTTTGGGTAACGGCAAGTGTAGGTGATGGTTTTATTCTTTTTAAACTATTGGATACTATGCTCATTGATTTATATTATTCAGTAAATATTTAATACCAGATATGAGAAATACTTACCAAGATAAAATTACCGAGATTCAGAGTAATAATTCTTTTTTAGAAAATAAACTTGAGGGTGGAAAAAAGTTCAAAATTATAAGTGAATTTAAGCCTGCTGGAGACCAGCCTGAAGCAATTAAAGAATTGGTTAAAAAATCAAAAAATGGAGATAACAACCAAGTTCTTTTAGGTGTTACAGGCTCTGGTAAAACTTTTACAATGGCAAAGGTTATTGAAGAAACAAATAGACCCGCCTTAATACTTGCTCCTAACAAAACATTGGCAGCTCAGCTTTATGGTGAAATGAAAACATTTTTTCCTAATAATGCTGTTGAATATTTTGTATCTTATTATGATTATTACACTCCAGAAGCATATGTGCCTAGATCAGACACATACATAGAAAAAGAAGCTTCTATTAATGAACAAATTAATAGAATGCGTCATTCAGCAACTAGGTCTTTGTTAGAGAGAGACGATGTTATTATAGTAGCTAGTGTGTCATGTATCTATGGATTAGGCTCGGTGGAAGCTTATAGTAAAATGACACTAACCTTAAAAAAAGAATCTGATTACAATAGACAGAATTTGATTAAATCATTTGTTAATCTTCAATATAAAAGAAACGATCAAAATTTTCATAGGGGAACATTTAGAGTTAGAGGAGAAAGTCTAGAGTTATTCCCTTCCCATTTAGAAGATAAGGCTTGGCGATTAATAATGTTTGGAAATAAGCTAGAAAAAATAGAAGAATTTGATCCATTAACTGGAGATAAAACAAATAACTTAAACTTTGTTAAAGTTTACGCAAATAGTCATTATATTACTCCAAAACCAACTATAAATCAGGCATTAATAAATATTAAAAATGAATTAGAACAAACGCTTATAAAACATAAAAATGAAAATAAACTATTAGAAGCCCAAAGGCTTGAGGAGAGAGTAAAATTTGATCTAGAAATGATCAAAGCAACAGGCACTTGTGCGGGTATTGAAAACTATTCAAGATTTTTATCAGGAAGAAAACCAGGTGAGCCACCTCCAACTTTATTTGAATATTTTCCTGACAATACATTAATTTTTGTTGACGAAAGCCACGTGACGGTCCCTCAATTGAATGGGATGTATAAAGGAGACAGATCAAGAAAAAGTACTCTTGCTGAATATGGATTTAGGTTGCCATCTTGTATGGACAATAGACCTCTTAAATTTGAGGAATGGGATATGATGAGAACACAAACAATTTTTGTATCTGCTACACCAGGCCCTTGGGAATTAGAACAAGTAAAAGGAAAGTATATTGATCAAGTAATCAGACCAACAGGATTGATTGATCCTCTAGTTGAAATCAAACCGGCAAAAAATCAGGTAGATGATTTAATGCATGAATGTAAAAAAACTATTGAAAAAAATTACAGAGTTTTAGTTACAACTTTAACAAAGAAAATGGCAGAAGACTTAACTGAATACCTTCATGAGAATGGGATTAAAGTTAGATATTTACACTCTGATATAGATACTCTTGAAAGAATTGAAATCATGAGAGATCTTAGGCTTGGTGTATTTGATGTTCTTGTTGGAATAAATCTTTTAAGAGAAGGGCTTGATATACCTGAGTGTGCGCTCGTTAGTATTTTAGATGCAGATAAAGAAGGATTTTTAAGATCAGAAACATCATTAATTCAAACAATTGGAAGAGCCGCAAGAAACTTGGATGGTAAAGTAATTTTATATGCAGATAAAAAAACCAAAAGTATTAAAAAAGCTTTAGAAGAAACTAATAGAAGAAGAAATATCCAATTAAAATATAATAAAAAAAATAAAATTAGCGCTGCAACAATTGAAAAAGATATTAATGATGTATTAGAGAGTGTTTATGAAAAAGATTATATAAAAATTGGAACTGGAGAAAATATTGGAGGTAATTTAAAAAAACACCTTAAAATATTAAATAAAAAGATGAAAGAAGCTGCTACAAACCTCGAATTTGAAGAAGCAGCTAAAATTAGAGATGAAATTAGAAAACTTGAAAATACAGAGTTAGAGATTACATTAAACCCAAAAGTTAAACAGTATAGTTTAAACAGTAAGATTTATCCAAAGGGAAGATCAACAATGGGTATGCCTGGAACAAGGGCACAAAAAGGTAAAAATAAATGGAAGCAAATAAAATAATTATTACAGGTGGTGCTGCTAGAATTGGTGCAGCTATCGCAAAAAATCTTTCTGGTCCGGGTGTTGAAATTGTTATTCATTATAACAGATCTAAAAATGAGGCTATAAAGCTGAAAAGAAACTTATCTGAAAATGGAACAAAAATTTACTTAGTTAAAGCTGATTTAAGTAAACAAAAAGATCTAAAAAAAATAATTCGATTTTCTAAAAAAAAATTAAAATATTTTGATTGTTTAATAAATAACGCTTCATTGTTTGAAAATGATAATCTTTTAAATTTTTCAACTAAAAGCTGGGATGTGCATTTAAACACGAATTTAAAGGCTCCAGCTTATCTTTCAAAAGAATTTTCAAAAAACATTGGTAAAAGTAAAAATGCCAATATTATTAATATAATTGATCAAAGAGTATTTAAACTTACGCCTTTTTTCTTTTCTTATACATTAAGTAAAACTGGATTATTCACACTTACAAAAACTAGTGCTATGACCTTGGCTCCAAGAATTAGAGTAAATGGAATAGCACCTGGGCCAACCTTAAAAAATAAAAGACAGAGTAATAAACATTTTAAAAAACAATATTTATCAACACCTTTAAGAAGACAGGCTGATGTAAAACAAATTTGTTCAAGTGTTGATTTTTTTATTAAAAACAGATCAATTACAGGGCAAATTATAGCTGTTGATAGTGGTCAAAATCTAAATTGGCAAACACCCGATATAATAGGTTTAAAAGAATGAAAAAAAATAACTTTAAAATTGTTAAAATAAATAAAAATAAGAGCTTATTTAATTATGAAAAAAAAATTCTTATAAAAGATTTAACTTTAAATTTACAGCTTGGCTATTATGAAATAGAAAAAAAACAAAAACAAAAAGTAAAATTTAATTTAGAAGTTGATTATAAAGAAAAAAAACCAACAAATGACAAAGATATAAAGTCGATTGTAAATTATGATAAAATCGTAAAACTAATTACAAAGCTTGTAAAAAAAAAACATTACAATTTTCTTGAAACTTTGGCTGAAGATGTTTTTGATAAACTATTTCAAGATATAAGAATTGATAAAATTGTTCTTAAAATAGAAAAATTAGAAATTTTAAAACAATGTACATCTGTTGGCATTCAAATTTCTAAAAAAAGAAGCCATGAAAAGCTCTGATCTAGGAAAAGAGGTAATAAGAAAAGAACTTTCTTTAATTCCTAAAAGTCCTGGTGTTTACAGAATGTTAAATCACAAAGATGATATACTGTATGTTGGTAAAGCAAAAAACTTACCAAACAGACTTAAAAACTACGTATTTGAAAAAAACCAAATAATAAGAACTGAAAGAATGTTGTCTCAAACCTTTAAATTAGAAATTACCACAACTGCAAATGAAAGTGAGGCATTACTTCTGGAAGCTAATTTAATAAAAAAGTTTAAACCAAAATTTAATATATTGCTTAAAGATGATAAATCTTTTCCATTCATATTTATAGGAAATAAAGATAAGTGGCCGCAAATTACTAAACATAGAGGAAAAAAAGATAAAGAAGGTTATTACTTTGGACCATTTGCTTCTGCTGGATCTGCAAATTGGACTATAAAAATGATTCAAAAAATTTTTTTACTAAGAGTTTGTGATGAAACTACATTTAAAAATAGAAAAAGACCATGTATCTTATATCAAATTAAAAGATGCTCTGCACCCTGTGTCGACTATGTCGAAAAAAAAGATTATAAAAACTCAGTTGATGATGCAATTAAATTTATTTCAGGCAAATCAAGAGAAATTCAAAAAAATTTATCAAAACAAATGGAAGATGCCAGTGAAAAATTAGATTTTGAAAAAGCATCAATTTTTAGAGATAGAATCAAATCTTTAAACATAATTCAATCCTCTCAAAAAATTAATGAAACTAACCTGGTTGATGCAGACGTCATCGCCGGATATAAAGAATCTGGTAAAACTTGTATTCAAGTGTTTTTTTATAGGTCTAAACAAAATTGGGGAAATCAATCTTTTTTTCCTAAACATGATCCTGATCAAAATATTAATGAAATTTTATCATCTTTTATTATGCAGTTTTATGAAAACAAAAATATTCCAAAATTAATTATTATTAATGCAAAAATTAAAGATCAAAAATTAATTGAAAAAACTTTAGAATTTAAAGAAGGAAAATCTGTTTCTATTGAAGTGGCCAAAAAAGGAAATAAAGCAAAAGTTGTTTTGCTTGCAGAAAAAAATGCTAAAGAGTCACTGACTAGAAAAATTTATGAATCAGATAGTAATAAAAATTTATTTGAAAGCATTTGTAAAAAATTTTCTTTAAAAACAGATATTAATTTAATTGAAGTTTATGATAACAGCCATATAGCAGGCACAGATAGTATTGGAGCTTTAATTACTTATGGTTCTGATGGATTTATTAAAAAAAGATATAGGAAATTTAATATTAAAACTAAAGGCATAGAAAATAATGATTATGGAATGATAAAAGAAGTTTTGAGCAGAAGATTTAGTAAAGCAGTTAGGGAAATATCAGGTTCATTATCCCTTCCAGATCTTGTAATAATTGATGGAGGTAAAGGCCAGTACTCTGTTGCCAGAAGTGTACTTGATGAATATGGTCTATATGATTTGCCTATTATTGCTATCGCCAAAGGTAAGTTTCGAAATAGTGGAAATGAAACTTTTTTTTATAAAAAGAATGCCTATAAATTTGAACGGAACGACCCTGGATTATTTCTTTTGCAAAGATTAAGAGATGAGGCACATAGATTTGCTGTTACTGCTCACAGAGCAAAAAGACAAAAGGGCTTGAAAAAATCATTATTAGATCAAATAAGTGGTATTGGCTCTATAAGAAAAAAAGCTTTACTTAACCATTTTGGATCTGCAAGATATGTTGAATCTGCTAGTTTAGATGAAATAAAATCTGTTAATGGTATAGAAGAAAAAATAGCTACAAAAATATATAATTTTTTTCACGAGTAAAATTTATGATTTTTAAAATTCCAAACATTCTAACAATAGGAAGAATAATAATAGTTCCTATATTTGTAATAACCTTTTTTCTACCTGGATTTTTTGGAGACTTAATACCATTTTTTTTATTTGTTACAGCTTCATTTACTGATTTCTTAGATGGATTATTAGCAAGAATCTTTAAGGAAGAATCTAAGTTGGGAGAAATGTTGGATCCAATTGCTGACAAAATTTTAATAGCATCAGCGCTAGTTTTACTGGTTATGACAAATACAATAAAAAATTATGAAGTAATTGCTGCTATAATTATATTAACAAGAGAAATTTTAGTTTCTGGTCTAAGAGAATTTTTAGCAAAAGGTCAAATAACTATACCAGTTTCAGGATTAGCCAAAGTTAAAACATTTATACAAATGTTTTCTATAGCAATTTTATTAACCGGAGAAACAGGAAATAATTTGATTAATTTTCAAGATTATAATGCTCAAACAATTGGAATCATTTTATTATGGTTATCAGCGTTTTTAACTCTTTACACTGGTTTTGATTACTTAAGAAAAGGTATTCATCATGTAATTAATGAAGATGATAAAAATTAAGCTGCACTCTTCTTTGTTACCAATGAATGATAACTTTTTGATAAATCCCTAACAACATCACAAACAGAAAATTTATGATTTTCTATTTGGCATACTGGAGTAACCTCCGCCGCTGTACCTGTAAGAAAACAACCAATAAAATTTGGTAATTCTTCAGGATGAATTTTTTTTTCTTTAATTTCAATACCCTTTGATCTTGCAATATTTATTACACATCTTCTAGTAATTCCATCTAAAAAAGAATCTGGAATTGGTGTGTGCAATATTTCTTGTTTATCTTTAAAAAAAATATTAGCACCAGTTGCTTCAGCAATATTGCCTTCATGATCTAGCATCAAAGAATCTGCATAACCTTGAGTTTCTGCGTCATGTTTTGATAATGTACAAATCATGTAAAGCCCAGACGATTTTGTATCCCACGGAACAGAATTTGGATTAGGCCTTCTCCATTTTGAAATATTTAATTTAATTCCTTTATCTAAAAGTTTTGGATCAAAGTACCTGCCCCATTCCCATGTTGCTATAGCAACATGTGTTGTAGTTTTTTGAGCCGAGATAGCCATCATCTCACTTCCTCTCCATACGAAAGGTCTTACATATCCATTTTTTACTTTTTGAACTGATACAATTAAATTACACGCTTCATTAATTTCTTTGACTGTATAAGGCATTTTAATACCCATTCTTTTTGCTGAATAAAAAAGACGGTCTGTGTGTTCAGATAATTTAAAAATACTTCCATTATAAACACGTTCGCCTTCAAACACACAACTGGCATAGTGTAATCCATGATTTAATACATGAACTTTGGCTTTAGACCAATCAACTAGTTCATTATTAATCCAAATTTTTCCAGTTCTTTTATCAAAAGGAATTTGTTCCATAATGTTTAGTTTTATAGATTAATTTTCTTCAAAAAACTATCTATCTTAATATATTATGTCAATATATCTTACCAAATAAACTTTATGAATAAACTTTTATATTTAAAGGATGCACAAATAAAAGATTTTATTGAAAAGCTATATTATGCTTATCGAGAAACTTTTGCTGATCCAAAAAAAATATTAAGCAAACATTCTTTTGGTGTAGCCCATCTTAAAGCTTTACATTTAATATCTAAATATGAGGGATTAACAATAACTGAGCTAATATTAAAATTAAAAATTACAAAGCAAAGTCTCAATAGAGTTCTACAAGAATTGCATAAAAGCGATATAATTATATATAAAAAAGGTCAAAAAGATTCACGGCATAAGCACGTGCACTTAAGTGCGAAAGGCAAAATTTTATCTAATGAAATTTTTTACGAACAAAAAAAAAGAATTTATAAAGCTTTAAAAAATTCAAATTCAAATGCGGTTTTAAATTTTAATGAAGTAATACAAAAAATTATTAATGGATAAATTTTTAGCACATATCTTGATTGTTGATGATGATGATAGAATAAGAATTCTAGTAAAACAATATTTACAAGACAATAACTATCTCATTACAACAGCAAAAGATGCTTTTGATGCTAAAAACAAAATTGATCTTATTAAATTTGATTTAATTGTTCTTGATATTATGATGCCAAAAAAAAGTGGTTTGGAACTTACTGATGAATTAAAAAGTGAAAATAATGTTCCTATAATACTTTTAACTGCAAAAGGTGAAACGGATGAAATAGTTGAAGGTCTTGAGCGTGGAGCGGATGATTACTTGAGCAAACCTTTTGAACCTAGAGAACTGCTTTTAAGAATTAAAAACATTTTAGCCAAAACCATAAAAAAAAAGAAAACAGAAAAACTTAAAATTGGCCAATCGACTCTTGACTTAAATAAACTTATAATAGAAAAAAAAGACAAGTCATACAAGATTAATAATACAGAAAAACTGATTTTAGAAAAAATGATTAATTCTCCAGGACAAATTTTTTCAAGAAACGAAATAAGAAAATTAATTAATATTGATAAAGAAAGATCTATAGATGTAATTATAACCAGATTAAGAAAAAAAATAGAAATAGATTCTAAAAATCCAAAATATTTGCAAACAATAAGGGGAGCTGGTTATGTTTTATGGATTGAATAAATTTTTCAAAAATATTCTCCCAAAAAAATTATTTTATAGATCATTAATAATTGTTGCTGCACCAATACTAATCCTTCAAATCACAATAAGTATTGTATTTTTTGATAGCCTTTGGATTAAAACAAATAAAGGTATGACCAGATCTTTGGTTAGTGAAATTTTTACATTTGTAGAAACTTATAAAAATGAGAAAGATTATAATAAGCAAAAACTAACGGATCTTTATTACCAAAATTTCGAATTAAATATTAAATATATAGAAAATGAAACTATTCCAGTTTTTCAATATAAAAGATGGTACAGTCCAATAGATAGAACCCTAAGAAGAGAGCTCAAAACTAAATTTAATAAATATTGGTTTGATACTTTAACTTATAAAGAAAAAATTGTTTTAAAAATAAATTATAAAAATGGAGTTTTACAATTTTTAATACCTAAAACTAGAGTTACAAATACCTCTGCAAGAATTTTTGCTTTATGGATAACACTCCCAGCATTTTTATTAATATTTATTGCTATACTATTTCTAAAAAACCAAACTAAACCTATTGTAAATCTTGCTAAAGCTGCAGAAAAATTTGGTAAAGGTGAATCTGTTGAAGAATTTAGACCTTCTGGTGCACTTGAAATACG
>Ga0187827_10008660_pt1 | contig 10957 bp, 15 predicted proteins | sample ETNtaG_39_FD_167969 | JGI IMG/M metagenome (GOLD analysis project Ga0187827, IMG submission 167969) | Marine microbial and viral communities from oxygen minimum zone, Eastern Pacific Ocean - ETNP2014_SV_150_PacBio MetaG (Illumina Assembly) | ecosystem: Environmental > Aquatic > Marine > Hypoxic... | reverse complement strand
GAGTATTAGAAAAACTAACTAAAAAAGCGCAAGAAGATCGATTTAAAAAGAAAACCCTGCCAGCAACATATGAAATTAGAGTTACAAAATATCGAGAGAAACTTGCAGACATAAAAGGAAAACTCCCTGGTTATGAAGCATTAGCACGCGGTGAAAAACTGAAAAAGAATAAAATAAAAAAATCAAAAGAAAGTAGTAACCCGAAACATATATGAACTAATTTAACCAGGAAAATAGTATGACAAAGGTCACTGTTGAACGTGTGCTTCAAATCTCATTAATCGCAATAGCTGCAATCACTGTAGTTTCTATGTTTGCGGTTTCTGGACTTTCTTTAACTGGTTTTTCTGTTCTAGGAAACACTGTAGCTGAAGATGGTGGAAGCAGTGTGTTCTCAATTGCAAGCTTGTCACTACTTTTGGTAAGCTTCGTGGCTCTGTTCTTCCTTGCTTGGAAGAGCAAAGGCATGTAAAAAGAGAAATATTTAAAAATTAGAAATACCGAAAGGTATATATACAAGATTTTTTACCCCTATTTAAAGGTATGCAAGCAATCGGTACAGTTCTCCATGATTCGAAGAACCATATGTTGGTTCTGCGCTGTGAAAACAGTATTCCTAAAAAGGAAAATATGTTAGTTTTCACAGAAGATGAGAAAAAAATTGGCATTATTTCTGATGTTTTCGGGCCAATAAAAAAGCCGTATGCCACAATCAAACATTCCAAAAGTGTGGATGTTGAGAAAATGATTGGCAAAGTATTGTATACTAAATAGGTGAAAAATGGCTGATAAATGTCCAGAATGCGGATCAGAAAGTTTGACTACAGACGCAAGACGTGCAGAGAAAATCTGCGGGAAATGCGGTTTAGTTCTAGAAGAACGACAAATTGATACAACTCAGGAATGGCGCGCTTTTGATTATGAACAAAAAAGCAAGCGTGACAGAACTGGTTCTTTCTTAACATATACACGTCACGATAAAGGTCTAAGCACCTCGATTGGTGATCAAGGATATTCAGATTTATACAAGCTACCGCCATCAAAGCGGGCAGCTTTTTACAGACTTAAGAGATGGCACAGACAGGTTTCTACTGCTACAGAAAGAAACCTTCGCTACGCTCTTTCTGAACTTGATAGAATATCAAGTGCAATTGGACTTCCAAAAAACATACGCGAAACAACTGCTTTGATTTACAGAAAAGCAGTAACACGCGGACTTGTTCGAGGACGTTCAATGGAATCTGTTGTTGCAGCAGCGCTCTACGCAGCCTGCAGAAAACACAATGTTCCAAGAACACTTGATGAAATTGCTGAAGGTTCAGGAGTAAAGAAAAGAGAAGTTGGAAGAACATACCGATTTATCACACGAGAACTTGGTATTAAATTACTACCAACATCTCCAATTGATTACATCTCAAGATTTTCATCTGAGCTAAAACTCAGCCCAAACACACAAGAGCGTGCAATTGCAATTTTAAAGAGTGCACAAACCAAAGATCTGATTTCTGGTCGTGGACCAACTGGTGTTGCAGCAGCTTCAATTTACGTAGCTTCAACTTTAGAAAATGAAAAGAGAACACAAAGAGAAGTTGCAGAAGTAGCTGGAGTAACTGAGGTTACAATCCGAAACAGATACAAAGAACTTATTGAAGAACTTGGAATTGAAGACAAAATGGCAGAAGCAGCGGCTTAAACCCCGCGCTTCGTTTTTATTTTTTTCGAATTGCTTGCGGTTTAAAGTGAGTTCGAGTTGCTTTGAATTTTTTGAGAAGTTCTTTTATTGGAGGTTGAATTCCTTTTACTAATTCTCTAGTGGTATAAAATAATGGTTTGCCATTTGCTTCTTCAATCATAAAATCAAGGAGCTTGTGCTGGAAATCTAATTTTTTCAAAAATGGTTTATCCCAAAGTTTGCCAATCCAAAGTGGGCCAGCATGTTTGAAGTTTTTCTTTTTGATTTTTGAAACAGAACGCTTTCCTGTTTTTGGATTGTAATTAACATAACCAATTTTATTCTTACCAATTTTTCCGAATTTAACAAAAACACGAATGTAATGATCAGTACTTAAACTCAAAACCGGTTTAATAATTCGTTTTGATTTGCGCGCAATAAAACCAAGTAAAAGACGAATTGCAACTTCGTGAACAAACTCGCATTTCATTGCTTTTGCTCCGTCATATTTTGGCATTGCAGTTCCTTGCTTTGGTGCAACTCCGCAAAGCGCCATCATATCAGTTGCTGTAGCAGCGAGCATTCCATTTGCTTTCAAACCTTGCAAAGCTGAGTCAATAAAAGGTGCGGGAGTTCCAAATGGATCTAAATCAATTAAATCGTACTTTCGTGCTGTGAGAAGCTCATTTGCATCTCCATGAAAAACTTCGATATTTGTGATTTGATTCAATTTTGCATTTTTTTGAATGAGATCAACTGAAGACTTACGTATGTCACCTGCAAAAACATTTGATTTTGTTTCTTTTGCGTATCGCAAAGCACGGATTCCAGTAGCTGAGAACGGTTCGCATATGCACGCTTGCTTACGGTTTTTCAAGAATTCCTTTGCAACCGCCATGCTCAAGTCGCGATTTAATTTCATTCGCGGATTATAGAATGCAGAAGAAGCAGATGGACGAGTATCCTGAGTAGGAATTTGGATTTTTACACTGCTTTCTGACACATAATTTGGGCTCATCACTACCTTTAAATATGATTTTACGTACTTATGTATTACTGTATGGACATAAACACCCTCCTAGATTTCGTAGAAGAGCTTCTAAATATGTATGGGTATGAAACCCGAAGAAATGTAGGAATTGTAGGTGGAAAAATAACAACTGCACCTCTTGAAAAAGAAACAGGAAGACCAGGTGAAGTTTTACCTAAGAAAGAAGAGGAAGGAATTGTTTACAAAGCTGATATTCTCGCTGAAAAGAAAGATATTGAACGCCCATTCGGTCGTGTAATTGTTCGTTACAAACGAGGACAAGGACCAGTTACAGTAGCAGATTGTGAACAGGCAGGGCAAATTCGAGATCACTCAGATGCACATTCAGTTTTACTTTTAACAACAAATGGAGCAAAAGAAGATGCAGAAACTGCAGCGGTTCCTCTTAATGTTAGCATATTAACACCAGACAAAGTTCAGACACTTCTTGGAAAAGCAATGACAAAAGAGAAGTGGTGGTTCAATGCACCGGCTTATCCAGTTCTTTGGGATTATGAAAAAGTCAAGTGGAAATTAAAATGGTTCTTTGAAAAAATGATGTTCATCAATTTTAAATGTATTTGGTTTATGAACAAAGAGCTAGCATACGAACCATATTGGAGATTCTCTTATCATATTTCAAAAAGCGGGCAAATGAAAAAGGGTTACTTTGCAATTAATGCTTTCACTGGAGAAATTGATGCGTGGTTCGACACAGATCCTGCATTATCAGCAGCTGTTGATAAAATGGGAGCAAGACAAGTTTGGAAAGAAGTCAATATCATAAATGCAATTGAATCTTGTAATATGGCTCCTCGTGGAAAAATCCAAAAGCCAAAACTTCCGAAAGGAGTAAAGTATGAAGTTTACAGACCAACAATGGAAAAGCACGAAGCAAAACTCGCAGCTATCCAATGGGTTTCATATATTGAAGCTGTTGATCCTGAAGATGTTGTTATAACAGGACGTGAATTAATTTACCACCCATGGTGGAAATTCTTCTACTTCTACAGACCGATTGTCAAGAATGCTTGGGAAGATACTGAGTATGATGGTATTAAAATGACTGCTGTTTTCGGAGATATATTCAATCAGTGGAAACTTTATGGAAGTAAGAAAAGAGATATTATTTATTATTACATGGAACGATCGCTAATGAAACTGTTAGGCCGCGACCGTTATGTCAAGTTCATGCGAAGTGTTACATTAGGACTTTCAGTTCTTTGGTGGAATTACAGTTTAGAAATAAAACCAATTTATCTTTGGATTGTTTTGTTAATGATAACAATGGGAACAATTTATGCTTTCGTAAGTGCAACTTGGGGACTTAGTTTGATTCTAGGACTTTTGCTTGTGTTTATTTTTATGGGACCAGGATACGCAGTCATTTATCTAATACAAGATTATTTGAAAAAATATCCAGTTCCAATGTATGGACACCCACAACTTACAAAGAAGAAATACCTAAAGAAAATAAAACCAATGGAAGATGCAAAAGGCGCAATTGCTCAGCTTGAAAAACTAGCAGAAGAAGGAAAACTAACAGGTGGAGAAAAGAGAGCACTAGAAAAACTTAGAAAAACAAAAACTAAAGAACTAGTTAAAAAAGCAAAAGGAAAGAAAGGACTATTTTAAAAATGGATAAAGAATATTTAAAAAAAGGAGGGATGCTTTCTGTTAGGAAACATCTTGAGAACGCAGAGAAAGTCGTTAAGGAGAAAAGAGACTTCATGACCGGCAAGAAAGATGAGCTTGGCGAGGATTTGAAAAATCCAAAAAACGAAATAGATCAAATTATGATGCTTGTAAAAGAATCTGAAAAACATGCATCTCCTGAAATAGGAAAATTACTTCTTGCTCTTGAAGTTGATACAAGAACATTATCAGAATCAATTGAAGAAGAAGCAAAGCTTGTTGACGAACTTGAAAAAGATGCAAAAGGTACAACTGAACGTGAAATTCTAAAAGAAGTTGAGGAAGAATTAGAATTCGCAGTACATTTGGAGCATCAAATAAATCTTCTTGTGAGTATACAGAAACTGTCAGCAGATATAATAAATAAAGTGAATAAAGAAGTTGAAGATAAAAAATGGAAAGAAAGAGCTTGCAATAATCTAGTAAATCTTAACAACATCGCAGCATATCTTTTAACAATAATTAATGATAAAGAAGTTCCGCATTTGAAGAGCGCTTACGCTACTTTACAACTTACAGAGATAACAGACGCGCAAGAAAATCTTTCTAAAATACGCGCAAGTTTCGAAAACTTGCAACCGAATATTTTATAAAGAGAGGCAGTCCCAAAAAGCATATATAACGGTTTGATACTCTTAAATCCGCTAAATTCCTTTTTATTGGGGATAATTTGATGGCAGACACTAAAAAACTTGTTAGATTGATGAGAAAGGATCTTCCGGGAGAGGTTCCAGTAGAGTCAGCACTACGACACATGCGAGGTATTAGTTTTATGACCGCTCGTGCAATAAGAAAAAAAGCTGGTTTTGATGATAAAATTTTAATGGGTGATTTAACAGATGCAGAAATGAAAATACTTGAAAAAATGCTAGAAGCCCCACACACACTTGAATTCCCAAAATGGCTCTTAAACCGGAGAAAAGATCCTGAAACCGGTATTGATACTCACAATGTTGAAACAAATTTAATGCTTGTAAACCGTGAAGATATAACAAATATGAAAAAGAAAAAATCATATCGCGGAATTCGACACATGTTCAAACTAACTGTTCGTGGTCAGCGAACACGATCCTCAGGACGAAAGAACAAAACTGTTGGAGTTCAGAAAAAGAAATAAGGAGTAAATAAAGATGGGAGATCCAAAAAAAACACGCAAAAAATTCACAACGCCTGCACACATGTGGCAAGGTACAAGGATTGCTGATGAACTCAAACTTAAAAGAGAATTCGGATTAAAAAACAATCGTGAAATTTGGCGCGCAAAGACTTTTATTAGTAATGCACGGCAACAAGCACGACAACTTATTGGTAAAAAAGATGAAAAAGGAGAAAACCTCCAAAAATTACTTCTCAACCGTCTTACAAGACAAGGAATTGTTTCAAAAGGCGCAACACTTTCAGATATTCTAGGATTAAATGTTCGTGATGTTCTTACACGACGTTTGCAAAGTATTTTGAAAGCAAAAGGAATTGCAAAAACTGCAAAAGAAGCACGACAAATGATCATTCATGGACAGGTAAAATACAATGGAAGAAAACATTCAATCCCTGGAACAATTGTACCTGTTGATAAAGAAGAAACAATTGCATATGTAGGAATTTCACGAGCTCCAAGAGCTCCAAAAAAGAAAGAAGCAAAAGGTCCTGAAGAATCCCCAGCACTTGAAGGCGGAGAAGCAAAACCAGAAGCACCAGCTGAAGAGAAAAAGGAAGGTGACGCAGAATGAGTAAAGAAATAAACAAGAAAGGAATAATTCATATTTTTTCCTCTTTCAATAACACAATAATTAATGTTACAGATATAACCGGCGCAGAGACAATATCATCCACATCTGGTGGAATGGTAGTTAGAAGTGGTAGAGAAAAGCCAGGCCCATTTGCAGCAATGCAACAGGTCAATAAAATAGCTGATGAATTAAAAAGTAAAGGAATATACGATGTTGATATTCGCGTTAAGGCACCAGGCGGAAACAAATCCCGCTCACCAGGACCAGGCGCACAAGCAGCTATTCGATCTCTAACACGAGCTGGATTGCGCGTTGGAAAAATAGAGGACGTCACTCCAGTCGCTCATGGCACAATGAGACGCAAGGGCGGAAAAAGAGGAAGGAGAGTTTAAATGAAAATTTCCAATGTTAAAAAAGAAAAGAATGTTCTAACTTTTGATATAGAAGGAATCACACCTTCTTTTGCAAACACACTTAGAAGACTAATGCTTTCTGAAGTTCCAGTTCTAGCAATTGATGATGTTACAATTTATGAAAACGGTTCTGCACTTTATGACGAAATTGTTGCACATAGAATTGGACTTGTTCCAATAAAGACTGATCTTAGAACATTCAAACTCCCAGACAAGTGCACTTGTAAAGGAAAAGGATGTCCAAAATGCCAAGTTTCATTCACTCTTGTAAAGAAAGGACCATGTACAGTTTATTCTGGCGACCTTAAATCAAATGATCCAAAAACAACTGTTACAGACACTAATATTCCTATAACAAAACTTCTAGAGAATCAAAAAGTCAAAATTGAAGCAATTGCAATGCTAGGTAAAGGAAAAGAACATGCAAAATGGCAAACCGGAGTTATCAGCTATGGATATGAAAAGGGAACTAACCCAGTATTTTCATTCAGAGTTGAGAGCCACGGAAATCTAGAACCTGGAAAAATCGTTTCTGAAGCTGCAAAAATTCTTGGTGAGAAATCAGCAGAACTTGGAAAACTTGTAAAATAAATTAATTTATTTTGAATGCATAAAATCAGTTAGCTCGCATGCTATTGATTCTGCTTCAGTGGTGTATTGCTTCCATGTTTTTGAAACTTTTTCTTTTGTGAAGTCAATAACATCATGAACTTTTTCTTCAAGGTGTTCTATAATTTCAGGAGTAGCTTCGATATTAGAAACCGTATCATCTACATACGAATCAGTGGATTTATTTGAATGAATAAAAGAAACTGTTGGATGAATAAAAGAGAAAATAACAATAGTGAATAATAAAACTCCCATATTTATGTTGAAGAAAAATGCAGTTAGTACAATAGAAACAAAGCCAGCAAGCCCTATAAGAAATGTTTTGAACCCCTTCATTGAAATCACTAATAATACCTATATTTGGATATTTTTATAATTTGTTGTTATGGAAGTACTAGACCAGTAATAACAGAAATTGCAAGACCAGCAACAAGAGCAACAATTAGGTTAGGGTAGAAATAATGAAGAACAACAACAACTCCAACTCCAGTAATTGCCATTGGGTTAACGAAATTAAAACATCCTTTTATTGCACGGTAAAGAAATGTAACACCGATACCTGCTATAACAAAAACAGCTGCAGGGTGGAGTGGTGTGAGGTATAATAGCACAACTGCGAGTAATACTGAAAGTGTAGCTGCTTTTGAAATGGCCATTATAGCAACCCGGCAAAAAATGCCAAGAACACAATACCAACACCAAATAAAATGAGATTAACATTTTTGGTTGGATTTGTATAAGAACTACGGAGTACTGATAATATAACTTTTACGAAAACCAAATCAGCAATGAAAATAACAAAGAGATAATAAAAAGAAACTAACCCAAGAAAATACGGGATTGGGGTGAAAAGAATTGCTATAAGAAGGAATGAAAAAACAATAAAATTGGTTTTTTTGATTCCATGATTTATTGGAAGTGTTTTTACACCACCGATTTTATCACCACGAACATCTTCCATATCTTTTAGAATTTCATGAGCAGATGAAGTAAAGAATGCCAAGATCCCAATAAAAATACCAGTCATTAAATTAGGAGTTGTAGCAGCTACAGCAACAAAAATAGATGCGAACATATAACTTACAAAAAAATTCCCTAAAAAACCACTTCTTTTGAAAAAATAAGAATAGAATATTAAAAGGACTACTGTAAAACATGCAATAACTATTGAAAGCAATGGAAGAAATAATGAAAAAAATATTCCAATAAAAAATAAAACAAAAGACAATCTCTTTGCATTCTTCCTTGAAAACCGACCAGAAGGTAATGGTCTGTCAGGACGATTAACAAGATCAATAAAAAAATCAAAAGAATCATTTATCATATTTCCACCAGCTGCAATAAAAATGATTGCCAACAAAGCTGGAAGAGTGATTTTCCAATTGAACACATTCCCTTGACATAATAGAATAGTTGCAAGAACAGAAACAAAAACAAAAAATGTTTCCTTAATACGAATTAATTCACTAAACGCCTTTAATTTTTCAAGTTTTCTACCCATTCAAGCAATTCTCCATTTATGTTAATCTTATCTGCCTTTAAATCACTTACAGTTGGAGAATTTGAAGAAATCATTGCTTTTTTCAAATCCTCAATTATTTTTTCAAGCTTCCCAACAACAGCTTCAGTACTTTCCTGCGCTGGTTTCAATAAAGGAAGAGCTATACCAGCAACATCTGCGCCAAGGGCTATTGATTTTGCAACATCAAACCCAGTCCGAATCCCACCAGTAGCAATTATTGGAATATTAGGAAATACTTTTCTGACTTCAAGGATACTAGCTGCAGTTGGAATTCCTGAATTTTCCAGATTATGGAATTCCCCATTTCCACCACGCTCAAGTTCAACTCGTGCGAAAGAAGTTCCACCTGCACCACCAACATCAATTCCTGCAATTCCAGATTCTCTGAAACTGTGAGCATCTTTTGAAGAAATGCCCATACCAGTTTCTTTAAGGATAACTGGAAGTTTTACAGAAGAACATAATTGTTTTACTTTTTCAGAATAATCAATATCAGGAAGATTTCCTTCAGGTTGAATTTTTTCCTGAATTGAATTTAGATGAACAGCCAAAACATTTGCGCCAACAGTTAATGCAAGATTTTCAATTTGTTCTTGTGAATATTCAGAAAGTTGCGCAGCTCCAATATTTCCAAGTAATAGAACATTAGGAGCAATATCTCGCACTTCGTATGTCTTTTTCAAAGTTGGATTTTCAAGCATTGCTCGTTGTGAACCAAGACCAAAACCAAGACCAAGCTCTTCAGCAGCTTGAGCTAAATTTTTATTAATTTGCTCAGCATCGGCAACACCCCCTGTCATTCCAGCAATTATAATTGGATAATTCAATTTCTTTTTGAAAAAAGTTGTGCTACAATCTAAATCAGGTTCACTTAAAAATTTAGGACCATCCAAAAAATCAACACACTCAAAAAGTGTTGATTTTTGAGATTGGACATCCTTCTCAGTACAGATCATTATATGATCTAACTTTCGAGATTCTGTTTCCCCTGTCATTTAAAAATCAACCTCGTTCCAATAACATCTTCTCCAAGAATGGCTTTTTTCAATCTCCCTTCTTCCTGAATATTAATGATATGAACGTCAATATGTGTTTTACTTAGTTCTTCAACTTTGTGTTTCATCCCACCAGTCACATCTGCTCCAGCAGAACCACCGAGTTTTTCCAATACTTTATTGAAGTTTTGATGATTTATCTCAGGAATCACAATATCGTTATCAAGCACACCATCGACATTTGTTCCAATAATAAGTTTTACTGGATTGAATTTACTTGCCAGGAAATTAAAAATCATTTCAGTTGATGCAATTGAAAAAACTTTTTCATAATCAAGGCAAACATCTCCAGGAAGTACAGGAACTTTCCCAGTTTCAAGATATTTTTCAATTGGAGAAGTGAAAAATTCTTTTACTTCTCCGTTTTTCATTACAGCAAGAGTAGAAGTTGGAAGAAAAACTGCTGGAACTCCAGCAGATGTTAATGAACCAGTTACTATTTCTCCTAAATCATCAACAGCTTTTCGAGTTTTAGAATATCCTTCAAGACTGCTACCTTGCAACCCATTTTGAACATTGTATTTCGCTGCAATAGGATGCGCGAATGAACCACCACCATGACCAATTAAAAAATTAAAATCTTTGCATTCAGAAATTTCTTTTGAAACTTGATTCAAAACTTTTTCATTAAGAGAATTTTCAACAGACTTGTTAGTAATAGCCGAGCCTCCAAGCTTAATGAAAATTAAATCCTTTACCATCCCAAGAATAACTTTGTTTTAGAATATTTATAGTTTGAGTTTACTCTTTAATTCTTACACCATTCTGTCCTGTCATGGTTTTGAAAACTTTTGCTCCAGATGATTTAAGAGCATCAACAAGAGGATCAGGATCTTTGGCTAATGCAATCATAGAACCACCACCACCAAAACCAGTAAGCTTTGCACCAGGGGAACCTGCATCTTTTGAGCGCTTTACAAGATTCTCAAGTTCCGGTGAACTTACTCCAAGATTTTTTAGATAATCGTGATTTTTATACATTAAGTTTCCAATAACAGAATATTGATTTCTCAAAATAGCATCTTTTGCTTGTTTAACTAATCCACCAATTGAGAAAAGTGTGCAACCCATTCGAGGATCCTCAATATGTTGTTTAACTAATTTAATCATTGATTCTGCATTGCTTGTAAATCCAGTGTTTGCAACAACCATGCTTAATGATTCGGTTTTCAATGCTTCAACTTGCCCGCGATGGAAAGCAATTGTTCCACCAACAGTTGTGACTGCAGTTTCA
>Ga0187827_10008655_pt1 | contig 10960 bp, 8 predicted proteins | sample ETNtaG_39_FD_167969 | JGI IMG/M metagenome (GOLD analysis project Ga0187827, IMG submission 167969) | Marine microbial and viral communities from oxygen minimum zone, Eastern Pacific Ocean - ETNP2014_SV_150_PacBio MetaG (Illumina Assembly) | ecosystem: Environmental > Aquatic > Marine > Hypoxic... | reverse complement strand
ATGAAAGTATATGTAAAAAACGGGATCTTACTGAAGACGCTATTTTGAAAGTTTTCGAAAACTTTAATTCCGGAATGGTGTTAGATTATATAAATAACTATAATACATTTACGGAAAAGGTGAAAATTGTTCCCTTATCCAAATGATTTGAAATTACTTGAAACTTCTTATTATAAATTATCATTACGTTACTCCCAAAGTTTATGATCGCGGAATTTACCCAAGATCACCTAAGGAATTAGATTCTGATATAAAAAAATTATTGGACAGGGGATGGGAACCAATTTCCCCTAATGAGCTGGAAAATATTACACTTCTTAAAGAAAAAAAAGATAAAAATCTTTTTTTGTTAACATTTGATGATGCTTTAAAGTGTCAATTTGTCTACGCTTACCCTATTTTAGAATCCTATGGCATTAAAGGCGTTTTCTTTGTTCCCACTATTATCCTCCTTAACAAAGCTCTTACCGTCCATAAGATACAATATATTCGGAGTAAAATTGATGATATGTATCTCCTTGGACTTATGCAAAAGAGTTTTCCTGAGATTGGGGAATTTTCAATTGATGAGGCAAAACTAAAAAAACAGTACCCATATGACAATCCAGAGGCCGCTCGTCTTAAATTCATGCTTAATTTTGTTTTAAAGGGCACGGAAAAGGAATCTTTTGTCAATGATATATTAGAGAAAATTGAAGACCAAACTAGTTTTTTTAAGAATACGTACATGGATCAAGAAGCTATTAGTCATTTGGCTCGTAAAGGGTGTATAGGCTTTCATGGCCATACTCATAATCCATTGTCAAGGCTATCTCCAAGCGAGCTTTTTATGGAGTTGCAGACTTTTACTGAATTAATGAAAAATAATTTTAAGATAGACAGGGTTAGTATAATTAGTTATCCATATGGAGGGCCGGATGCTGTATCTGAAAATGTTTTTTCTGAAGTCAAGGCTGCTAGATTCAGTTTTGGTTTTACCATGAATAGAGGAATAAACTATATAGAGGATATTATTGAAACTCCTTTTTCGTTAAAACGAATAAGCATTAACGACCTAAAAGAGTGGATTTGATCTAACTATTTGATTATGTGTGGCATAGCGGGTATATTTGAATCAAAATAAAAAAAGAGTTATTTTTTTTAAGGCTATCGTTGTAAATATAATTACAGTCTAGGCACGTCGTGGTTTTGATGGTGAATGGAAACAATCTTTTAAAGCCTATATTATGTAATTGTTTGAAAGGATTTTAGATGTCTTCGGTAATAGATATTAGAGGGAAGACAATTGGCTCTGGACATTCGCCTTTTGTTATTGCGGAGGCATGTATAAATCACGAAGGGGATATAAAGATAGCCGAGCAAATGGTATACATGGCCCATGCTATGGGTGCTGATTGTATTAAGTTTCAAATTCATGTATTGGAAAATGAAATGCTTCGTGAAACGCCACAGTCAGAGAATTTTGATGAATCGCTTTGGGATACACTTGAACGAACAAATCTGACTTTGGATGAGCATATCAGACTAAAGAAATTATGTGAACAGTTAGGAATTGTTTATTTGTGCACTCCATTCAGTCGTGATGGCGCTGATTTGTTAGAAGATATTGGTGTGGATTTTTTTAAAACGGGATCCGGTGAATTAACCAATCTGCCCCTCCTTGAGCATATTGCAAAAAAAGGTAAACCAATGATTATCTCTACAGGTATGTCCTTGTTTGAGGAGATTGAGGAGACAGTAAATCTCATAAAAGGGATAGGAACGCCTCTAATCTTGACTCATTGTGTTTCTGCTTATCCGACACCTTATGAGGTTGTAAACCTGGGAATAATAAAGAGGCTTCAAGAGGCATTTCGTATTCCTGTCGGGCTTTCAGATCACTCCCGTGGTATATATACATCTCTCGGAGCTGTTTCTCTTGGAGCTTGTTTATTGGAAAAACATTTCACTCTTGATAAGATGCAAAAGGGGCCTGATCACGCTTCATCAATTGAACCTTACGAGTTAGGTGAGCTTGTAAAGGGTGCAAGAGCAGTATGTCTGGCCATGGGATCAGAGAGAAACATATTCCCCCAGGAAGAACAGATTGTTTCATGGGCACGGGAGAGTGTTGTCTCGGAGCAAGAGATACCTGTCGGTACTACAATAACCACAAATATGGTATGGGTAAAACGGCCAGGACCCAGAACAGATGTTGTTCCTGCAAAGGATTTAAAAAAGATTATCGGTAGGAAGGCAAACGTGGATATCCCAAAAGATGTTCAGATAAAATGGAGTTATCTGAAGTGAAACTAAAAATAGCCGTAATAGCTTCTTCCCGTGCAACTTATGGGTATAAAAGAAAGATAATCGGCTTAATTGATCGCTCTTCAAAATTAGAACTTCAATTAATCATAACAGGGATGCATTTATCAAAAGAGCATGGGCACTCCAGACAGGAGATTATAGCTGATGGGTATCCAATTGCGGCAGAGGTCGAAATGATGGTTGGTGGCGATACCACCAGTGCCTGGGCCAAGTCTCTTGGAGTAGAGATTCAGGGGTTAGCCCAGGTATTTAGTATGCTGAAGCCTGATTTGACACTAGTTACCGGCGATAGAGCTGAGATGTTTGCTGCAGCGGTAACCTCTGCATATATGAATATTCCTGTTGCCCATATACAGGCGGGTGATGTGTCAGGCCATATAGACGGTTCCGCCAGGCATGCTATTACCAAATTGGGCCACATTCATTTTTCCTCTTGCGAAGACTCTGCAAAAAGGGTTGAAAGGATGGGAGAGGAATCGTGGAGGATATTTAATGTTGGCGCGCCACAGCTTGATACAATAATTAACGACCAAAAGTTAAGCAGAATAGAGCTTAAAGAAAAAATGGGACTTGACATACAACGTCCACTGGTCTTAGTAATTCAACATCCGGTTCTTGCTGAATGTAATCAGGCTTATGATCAAATGATCGAGACGGTGTCTGCAATTAAGAAATTACAATTTCAATGCATTGTGATTAAGCCTAATATCGATGTCAGCGGACTTGAAATAATAAGAGCTATCAATGAGCATGAAGATTTACCATTTATTCACACATATGATAATCTCGAAAGACATGTTTTTATTAGTTTGCTTAAAGAGGCAGATGTAATCATAGGTAATTCAAGCTGTGGTATTTTGGAAGCTCCGTCCTTTAAACTGCCCGCAATTAATATTGGAAATCGTCAAAGAGATAGAATGCAAGCAGTTAATGTTATTAACGTGGATTATGATAGAATGCAAATCAAAGATGGGATAGAAAAAGCCTTACACAATAAGACTTTCAGGGATGAATTAAAGGATTGTGTCAATCCTTATGGGGATGGGCATAGTTCAGGGAAAATTGTAAAAATTTTAGAAGAAATAAAAATTAATGAAAAATTATTAGATAAGCGAATAACTTATTGATTCACAGGAAATGACTTTTGAAAGTGATATTAAGATGAAAAAGATAGTAGTAACAGGTGGTGCTGGTCTGATAGGTATTGAAGTGTGTAAGCAACTGATTGGCAGGGGTTACAAAGTATGCTTGTTTGATCTTGGAGAACAGATAGAAAGAGTGAGGTCTGTGTTGCCTAAAGAGGTAAAGCTATATTGTGGTTCGGTTCTAGATTGTTCGGGTCTCAGACAGGCATTTAAGGATTGTGAAATTATAATTCATCTTGCGGCAATATTGGGTGTTCACAGGTCGGAAAAGTATAGATTACAATGCATTGAAATTAATATTGAAGGGACTAAAAATGTTTTAGATTGTGCCGTACAGTGCGGCGTAAAAAGAATTGTTTTTGCATCTTCTTCGGAAGTGTACGGTGAGCCATTTGAAAACCCTATAACAGAAGAAACCATTACTCAGGGTAAGACTCTGTATGCTATTACAAAGCTTGCCGGTGAAGAGTTGTGCAAGGCATATTTTCAGTTTTATTCGATTGAATATACAATCTTGCGGTACTTTAACTGCTTTGGTCCATACCAAACAGCTCAGTTTGTTATATCTAAATTTATAAAGAATGTTATGAATGAAATTCCTCCAAAGCTTTATGGAGATGGTAAGCAGATAAGATCTTATACATACGTTTCGGATACTGCAAGTGCAACTATTCTTGCCGCATTTTCAGTAAAAGCCAATTCAGAGATAATTAATATTGGCAATGGTGATCAACCTATAAGTTTAATCGATCTGGCTAGTCTTATTATTAAGTTGTCAGGTAAACAGGATGAACTTGTTCCTGAAATACTGAACGACTTTAATGGTACCGATCGACATGAAGAGCGGGAAATTTATGTGCGTTACTGCAATGCAAAAAAAGCACGAGATTTGTTGGGTTGGACACCTCTTGTGTCACTGGAAGAAGGATTGAAACGTGTTTATGATGTGGGGATAACATTTGATGGATGGGTAAATGTATATGATGAGGAAATGTAAATAATATTGTGTGCTTTGTAGAATCAAATAATTATTCAGGATAACATTTTAATGAGAAAAATTGTAAATTCATTAATTAAGTGCTTGGTAAGAAATATGATTAATATTAGATTTACTTGGCCTCTCGTATTTATATATTCAAAAGTGATAAAAGAAGTCAGTCCTTTAGATAAATTTGATAGAGGGAATAAAAAGAATAAAACGATACTGGCGTTAAATCCTGACAGGTTTCGAGGCGATTTGAAAATACTTTCAGAAAAGTTTCGTGTCCTGGAAATTCCATTTGACTGGCAAGGCAAAATCTTGAGTCTGTATTGGCCAAAATATTTCTCAAAGAAAGTGCCTTTTGATGTCTATTGTAATCCTGTTGGAAACAAGTCATTATTGAAGATGCAGAAGAGGTTTCGGTCATTTCTAAGGATATTCCTTAAGGATCTTTATAAGAGGCTGTCAATAGATTGTGTTATTGGGGCAGGCGTTTATTATAGACATGATTATGATTGGGGATCTGTATCGAATGAAATAGGCATACCGTACATTGTTTTGCATAAAGAGAATCTTAAGGAGGCAAAGAAAACTAAAGAGGAATTTATAGATGTAGTCAGAACCTTAAATAAATTTAAAGGAAGTCACATTATAGTTCATAGTCAGTTAATAAAAGATCTGTTGGTTCAATCTGAGTATGTGAACGCTGAGAAAGTTAGCTCGCTGGGCTGTCTAAGGATGGATGATTTTGTTTGTAAAATTAGAGATTTTAAAATGAAATCTAATAAGAGAAAAAAAGTGGTGTTGTTTAGTTTTCTATACAATGCCGGTATTTTTAAAATTGGAAATGATTTTGAGGGTCATAGTAAAGGTTGGGTTACTTTGTTTGAGCATGTTCATGCAAGTATTGCAAGGCTTGCAATAGAAAATAAAGAGGTTGATTTCATTATAAAAACTAAATGGGGTGCAAATTGGATACAAGCAATTGAGTTTCACCTAAAAAAGTATGATATTGCCTTAGAGGCTATAGAGAACTTAGAGATAATAGTTGACGTAGATATACATAAGCTAATTATGGAATCTGATGTGATCTGTTGCTTTAATTCCACGGTTATGTTAGAGGCTGCGATTGCTGGTCTTCCAGTTATTGTTCCCTATTTCGATGAGGCCTTAGAGCCGAAATATTCAGACAATGTCATATTAAAAGACTATTTTTATATCTTTGATGTTGCCCATAGCGTAGACGAGTTTGAAAAATTGGTTATCGGGAGATTAGATAAAAAGAGTGTGTCCCGGGATTGTATGGAGAAAAGATACGAAATATTTGAGAAATATGTTTCTACGTTAGAAGGTAACGCTAAAGAAAAATACACAGAACTTATAAATAAGATCATTGAAGGTTAAGCTGTGAGAATCCCTCCAATTACTTTCCAGATTCATTGTTTTAAAGTCGTCTGCAGTTACACCGGAAGAAAACTATATGTTCTGCTATTGCTACTTCTTTTTGGTGGTTTATCTAAATGAATTGGTGTTTACGTGGAACGTCGAAGAACGAGTTGACGGCTATAACAATGACTATCCACAATCTTCTTTAAACTATTCAACTTCGCCTGAGTAAGAGAAACAACAATTAACTGCTTACTATTAAAATATAACCTTGCTTAATTGAGAGCAGTATATAAATAACTAATACTTGGCAAAAGAAAGTGAAAGCATATCATGAATATAACAGAAAATAGGGTTTTTGTTCGCCCAGGTTTTGGGAAATCTGGAACAACAACATTTCAAAATGATTTCTTTGGAAAACTGGGAATTCGGAGCTTGCATCACATTATAGTTTGCCGTTAGCAAAGTATGGATATCCACTATAAAATATTTTAAAATTTAACGACTTATGTGACTACACTTACTTCCCTAAAAGGGAGTACTCGCATCCGGATCGACTTCACAAAGGAGGATTAATGAGTATATCGTCTAATAGCAAAAAATGTAATTTTGTCAAGATCAAAAAAGCCACTGCCCTTAAGGTCGAACGTAAATTCCTTGAGAATATATTTGAGAACTTTTTGTATATTGTTGGTCCAGCGCGAGGCGGTACTTCAGTTTTTTGGCGGGCAATTACCAGTAATCCTAATATTTTTCCTGTACGAAAGAAAATAAAAAAGTTTGATTATTGGCAAAAGGTAACTGATATTGATTACATCTTTGAAAAGATGTTCCGTATTCCTTTTGATATGCTTTATGAAAAAATCGAGTCTGATTATGTTGATGATATTAAAGCGCGTATGGCTGTTGCCTATCAAAATGCTGATATCAGAAAAATACTTGCCTGTAAATCTGCATCTGATTTTGTAATGAATTCTGACACGAAAGGTCCTGGTAACTATACTTGCTGGGCAATGAAAGCAAATGATTTCAATGAATTGAAGCTGTACAAAGACGCTTTAAAGAAGGCAAAATATATTTTTTTAATACGTAATCCACATAGCACTATTTTATCACAAACAACTCGTATGGGTAAAAATAAGGGCTTAAAGGATAACAACAGATTTTTGTTAGATATTATAAGAACGTCGCAATATTGGCAACGCTTTGCGAGATCAATGATCTATTTTCTTAGGAATTACCCAGAAGATACCATTCTAATTAGATATGAAGACTTTGTAGAGAATCCTGAATTCGAGACGGTCAGGGTTTTTAACTTTGTTGGCAGTATGAATATTGATAAAGATGAATTAAGATCCAATCTTAAACAAGTGGGAGGTGGAGCAACAAACAGTTCTGATGAAAGGTACGAAGGTGTTAGCAAAATGCCCCTAAATCGATGGAGTACTAAAATGAAAAGACACGAAGTTGCCATAGTTTCATTCTTTACACGCAGTATATCCCGGCAATTTGGATACCAATTTACAAATACCAAATACGAATTGACGGCTCCAATACTATAATTATTAATGCAAATTCCTCTAATTACATCCCTTGTTCATTACTTCAAAGTCGTCTATAGTTACACCGGGAGAAAACTATATATTTTAATATTATTATTTCTTCTTGGTGGTTTATGTGAAAGTATTGGTGTCGCGATGTTACTTCCGGTCCTGAATATTGATAAGGCTGTGAGTGGTCAGGACCAATATACAAAGACTATTTACAGTTTTCTCGAATCAGCAGGTATTAATGTCTCGCTGTTTTCATTAATAATACTTCTTTTAATTGCTTTTTTATTCAAAGGAGTTTTCGTCTTTCTTCAGAAAACCTTATCATCATATGTAAGATGTAATCTTATTAAAGATATAAGGATTGATTTCTGCAATAAGTATAAGAACATGAAATATAGTTATTATACTAACACAAGTATTGGCTATCTGAATAATATAATTACGACAGAAATTGACAGGGGAGTATCAGCTTTGAATAAATACACTGCTGTGATTGGAAGCTTGATAGTTATACTTATCTATATCTCTTTTGCTGTTATTATTAACTACAAGGTGACTTTTCTCGTGCTTTTCCTGAGTTTACTACTGTTTGCACTGATGAGAAGCTTTTCTAGGTTCTCAAGAAAATTATCGCTTCTTGAGTCAGAGACAAATGCCAGTACTCAATCACTGCTTATTCAGACAATTCATAGTTTTAAGTATATGAAAGCGACAGATAGTTTTACTCAAATATTTAATCAGCTTTTTAGGGTAATTAATAGAAATTATATTTATAAGTTTAAAGTTAATGTGTTAGCCTCTATATCCTCTTCTATAATTGAACCGATATCTATTATATTTATATCTGGGCTTGTACTTTATTGTGTAGAATTTAAGGGGCGAGCAATAGCAGAGATACTTGTGCTATTGTTTTTTTTTTATAAGACATTTAGTTATGTATTTCGTTTTCAATTATACTGGCAGAAATTTTATGCAAGTTTAGGTGGATTGGAGGTGATGTGTAAGGCTGAACGGATTCTCAATAATAACGTTGAGAAGGAAGGAGCCCGTAAGATTAATGCTTTTAATAAAACAATAGAACTTAGGAATGTTAATTTCAGTTATGGTTCAAAACAGGTATTTTATGATGTAAGCCTTAAAATAAAGAAAAACAACTGTATAGGTATTGTTGGTGAATCAGGAGCTGGAAAAACTACTCTGTTTGATCTTATTACTGGTTTGATAACACCACAGTCCGGGAAAATCTGTATTGATGGTATGGATTATTCGGAATTAAAGCTTTCAAGTCTCAGGAGTATCATTGGTTATGTGACTCAGGAGCCAGTTATATTCAACGATACAATTGCAAATAATATTTCTTTCTGGGAGTGTGATGGACAGGAAGATGTATGCAATAAAAGGATTAAAGATGCTGCCATATTGGCAAATTGCGATCGATTCATCAATGAGGCCGAAATGGGATATGTTACAATAATAGGAGATAAGGGGGTCAAATTGTCAGGAGGGCAGCGTCAAAGGATTGCTATTGCAAGGGAATTATTTAAGGAACCGGAGGTTATGATCTTTGATGAAGCAACTTCCTCTCTTGACACAGAATCTGAGATGCTTATTCAGCAGAGTATTAATGGCTTAAAAGGTGTGCGTACAATAGTTATAATTGCGCACAGATTGTCAACTGTAAGGAATTGTGATTATATTTATGTTCTAAAAGAGGGAAGGATAATAGAGGGAGGGAAGTTTGATGAATTATACGGAAATAAAAATTCTTGCTTTTACAGCATGTGTTTAGCTCAGAATTTGTGAAGACAAAGTCTCTATTCAGTCAAAGAGCTGTGGAATATAAGCTATACTCAAGGTGTATGCCTGGTGGTTTGTGAGGAGGGGAATTGTGAGATTTCCCTCCTTATGTGGATCTGTTGTAGAATATCTCACAGTACTTGAAATAACAAATATTATTCACAATTGTGAGGAAAAACTATGCACAAAATATATCTTGTCTCTCCCTATGTTGATCAAAAATTTACTTCTCTACATTTAAGTTTAGAATATATCAAATTTTATTTAATGGATTATAGTTATCAAGCTGAAATAATCGATTGTGTTTATTACAAAGATTTAGATGATGTAATTTCAAAGCTTAGTGAGGGAGAGAACCCTATTATCGGGGTAACAGCTTATACGAGAGAACGCTTTAACGCATATGAGTTTATAAGGAAAGTAAAGGAAAACATACCTGACTGTCTGCTTATAGTTGGGGGCAGACATTTTAGTTCTCTATCTGAGGAAACTTTAAACGAACTGCCTATGGTTGACATTGTAGTGCGTGGGGAAGGGGAGATTACATTTAAAGAAATTTGTGATTCCGTATACAATAATACAAATTATAAACAAATATTAGGTATATCATTTAGATCTGGAACCGAGATTATCCATAATCTGGATAGGCCTCTTGAACCAAACATAGATAAATTTCGCTCTTTCGATAAAAATCACTTACCGGATACTGAGAGATATCCACTTGTTGGTACATTTCAAAGAATGGCGAATTTTGAAATGAAATTCTTTGAAGTAATGGCCACGAGGGGGTGCCCCAGTATGTGTGTTTTCTGCAGTCTCAAGTCCAACAAGGCGAGGTACAGAAGCATAGACAATATAATTAAGGAAATAGAGGAAAAGATAGAGATTACGGGAGTACGTAATGTCAAATTTATAGACTCTTCATTAACAATAAGCAAGAAATACGTTGCTGAGCTGTGCGATAGGATTATAGAGAAAAAACTAAATATTAAATGGAATTGCTACAGTAGGGTTGATATAGATATAGAACTTTTAAAGGTGATGAAAAAAGCGGGTCTAATAGGAGTTGAGGTTGCATTAGAGTCAGGATCGCCTCGTGTGTTAAAAGCTATTAAGAAAAAAATTTCACTGGCACACTTTGAAAGATTTTGCGAAGCGGCGTATAGTTTAAGGATTAGAGTGTTTGCCTTTTGTATGATTAGCCTGCCTGAGGAAAAAATAGTAGATGTAGATATGACAATATCACTTATAAGAAAATTATCAAAATATATTTATTCGCTTTCAGGTCTGCAGGTAACAAGAATTTTGCCGGATGCGTCGATCTGTCAGATCGCAAAGGAAAGAAATATTCTTCCATCTGATTTTAGTTGGTTTGAGCCCTATGAAAGACAGATTGATCCGAGGATATCGAGTGATCATTATAAAAATGTACCACTTTATTTAGAACATTTAACAACTGATGATATTGTAAAAAAGATCGATGAGTTTGGTAATGTTACCAGTACAGAGATTGCAAGTTTCTATAGTTTTAAAAGAGCCCTTATGAGAAATTTTAAAATTTCCAGCATTAAAAAAATGTCTCTTAGAGGCATAAGAGATAAAACTTATAAGGCTTTTAATATGCTTGTAACAGCGTGTAGGAACAGGCACAAAGAAAAATTTCTAAAAATTAATGATTAGCCCTGTCTAGTAAGACCATGAGTTAGTCGAGGCATTTCGTTATCCCTGTACTCACAATATAAAAAGGAAACGACTGAAACTAGCAAATTGTTTTGTTAGAATGGGATTTT
>Ga0187827_10008651_pt1 | contig 10961 bp, 11 predicted proteins | sample ETNtaG_39_FD_167969 | JGI IMG/M metagenome (GOLD analysis project Ga0187827, IMG submission 167969) | Marine microbial and viral communities from oxygen minimum zone, Eastern Pacific Ocean - ETNP2014_SV_150_PacBio MetaG (Illumina Assembly) | ecosystem: Environmental > Aquatic > Marine > Hypoxic... | reverse complement strand
AAAATTACCTACGAGAAAGAAGAAAACGTCTAAGCTAACATTGGTGCATGATATAAAATCAGGACATAATATTCTTATGCCGCTTAGCACTATCAAAAACAATCCTAGACGTTTTAAGCTAATTTCTAAAGAAGAGTAAGCTTTGAAATATCATTAAAGAAAATTTACACATTTCAAGTTCAACATTCCTTATGTTTGGTGGTAGTAAAGATTGTGCAGTATAGTTTTGAAAAGAATAATTTCTTTGGCTTTGTATTGGGATTTTCTGGATACACAATATTTGTATTATTAGATTCAATTATCAAGCTAAATTTGGTGAACAAATATCCAGTACTAGAAATCAATTTTTTGATTTGTCTGTTTGCCTTTATCCCAATCATTGCAGCTCTTGCATTAACAGGCAGTTGGAATAGGTTAATTAACAATAAAATCCATATTCAATTATTAAGAGGTGTCTTAGGATTAATTTGTGGTGCGTTAATAGTTAATTCCTTTAAACGGCATGCTTTAATTGAAATCTACCCTATTTTATTCAGTACACCATTAATATTAACTATTTTATCTCATTTTATCCTAAGGGAAAAAGTTGGCATTCGTAGATGGTCAGCCGTGTTGATAGGGTTTGCAGGTGTCCTTATCGTCTCTCGGCCGGGAACGATACATTTTACTCTGCCTTTATTCGGTTTATTTTTTGCAGCCATTATTCTAGCCCTAAATGTTTTAATCATTCGTCGCTTGGCTGATACTCAATCTAGCATCGCTTTTGCCTTTTATGGCACAATAAGTGGATTGGTTATCAGTGGAATGTTTTCTTTTCAAAATTTTGTTAGTGTCCCCCTAGAAGATGTGATTATATTTATTGTATGTGGGATTATTGGAGGCGTAGGCGGATTATGTATTAGTGGAGCATCAAAAATTTTAGAATCCAGTGTGTTTGCTCCTATTCAATATGTTCAATTGGTAGCGGGTTTCTTTATGGGTTATCTGTTTTTTGGAGACCTGCCAGATGTTTTTGAAATCATCGGCTCACTTGTTATTGTCTTTAGCGGGTTGTTTATTATATATCGTGAAAACAAGCTTAACATTAGACCTTTTGTTAGCAATACAAGCAGAATAAGAGATATGTTTTTGCGTGGTCATTAGATTTACAATCCCCTCAACATTCCTCATGGTTGGGGGAATACTAATAGAATTTGACATAGGTTAAAGAAATCATCCTTCATTCATATATTAACCTTAATTGGAAAAATATGCCAGAACACCAAGTAACAGTCCTCATCACAAAAGAAGTGGTTGAAGAACGAACTGTATCCGTAACGACTTCTAATAAAGTAGAGGCGGAAAGCAAGGCTGTAAGGATGGTGCGAAAAGATATTGAAAACGAGAAAGACTATGACACTGTCATCAAAATATCCATTGATAACGGCAAGGATCGGCATGATGAAAACTCATCCAAAAAAATGAGACGAACATCCCTTAATGCTCTTAATTCATTGTGCTGATTCCTCTTTATAAAGAGGCTCGTTCGCAGCCTCTTTTTATTTCCTATTTATCTCTTTTATCTCTCAACAATTCTTTTGGTTGGTGGTAAATAAGAGATTGAAGGAGCATAAAAATGAAAGTTTTAAGAATACTTGAGGATGCTGAGGTTGTGCTTGCAGATATTGAAGTTCATCTTGGGAAAAACACCCAACACGCACCAACTTTATGCGTAAAATATAAAGGAAAGGTCATTCCTCTGAATACACCGGATATGCGTCCTATCCTGATGAAAGAAGAAAATGCAATTGAAGTAGACTGATACTGTTAAGAATTAAATTATATAAATAAAAGCAGATAACATTATAACTCTCATCATGGCACCTTCTCTAGGATATTTTACACTTTGGCTTTCATTGTTCTTTGCAAGCTTACAATTTTTTTCTTCTTTTAAAAAAGACATAAACTTCATTCCACAATTTCATAAAATTGCTGTTATCGGTTTGCTTCTCAGTACGTTATTTTCTTTTTTCTCTCTTATGTACAGTCATATTGTTTCTGACTTTAGTGTATTAAATGTTTTTCAAAATTCACACACAACAAAACCTTTGCTTTATAGAATTTCCGGTGTTTGGGGAAATCATGAGGGGTCCATGTTGTTATGGATTCTTGTTCTCTCCGCCATCAATTACTGGATTTATAAGTTATATAATGACACAAATTCCATCTTTGTTTCCAAAGCTCTGCAAATGCAAGCCTTCATCACGATTGGTTTTTTAGTATTCATCTTAACCGCTTCAAATCCTTTTGAAAGAATGATTCCATCCCACCCTGACGGGTTGGGCTTTAATCCCATTTTACAAGATCCCGCCTTGGCCATCCATCCCCCGCTATTATATTTTGGGTATGTAGGTTTTTCAGCGTCTTTTTCCTTAAGCATCGCAGCAATGCGTTTGGAAAATATTGATATAGTTCCTTGGCACAAATACATGAAACCTTTTGTCATTGCGGCATGGACATTCTTGACTGCAGGGATAGCGTTTGGATCTGTCTGGGCGTATTATGAATTAGGATGGGGAGGTTGGTGGTTTTGGGATCCGGTTGAAAACGCTGCTTTGATGCCTTGGTTGTTGGGAACTGCCCTGTTGCATTCGTTAATAACCGTTGAAAGAAAAAAATCACTTAAAACATGGGTGTTGCTTCTTGCCATACTCGCATTTCTGCTAAGCGTCATTGGAACGTTTTTAGTGCGGTCAGGCATCCTGACAAGCGTTCATACCTTTGCTCTGGATCCGGCGAGGGGTGTGTACATACTTTCATTTATAGCCCTGTTAGGTGGATATTCTCTTGCATTATACGCCTTCAAATCAAAAAATTTTTTCAATAAAAATTATTTTTCATTTTTCAGTAAAGAAGGATCCATATTGGTAAACAACCTTCTCATGGTCATCGTATGTGCGTCAGTTTTCTTTGGCACAACATATCCCTTATTTGTTGAAATTTTTTCCAATAACAGAATCTCGATTGGTGAGCCCTATTTCAATTCAACGATCATTCCTATTATGATTCCCGCCATACTTGTTATGGGCATAGGTCCGGTCTTGTCCTGGGGAAAAGTAGATTTTAAAAAAACAAGGCGACAAATTATTACAAGTATGATTCTGACGATATTCGCTACAATAATATTTTTTTCATTCTACCGCGCTTTTAATCTCTTTGGATTAGTGGGAATTGTTTTATCTTCCTGGATAATCAACAATGTTCTTGTCGCATTATTTATTAGCATAAAAAAAGAGAGTGATAAAAAAACACTCACGCCAGTCAATTTTTTTAAGCACTTTAATGGAATGATTATATCGCACCTTGGCGTTGGATTGCTCATACTGGGAATTACCGGATCTAGCATATGGCAGGAAGAAAACATAACCCAGATGAAAGTAAACGATGAAACTGTTATCAAGAACTACAATATTGTCTTTAAAGAAATAAACAAACTTGCGGGTCCCAATTACTATGCCCTTGAAGGAAATTTTTGGGTGTATAATGAAAAAAATAAAATCATCACGGTCTTAAGGCCTGAAAATCGGATCTATCCTGTCACAAACAACACATCATCCGAAGTATCCATACACACCAATTTGCTCAGGGATTTATACATTGTTCTGGGCGAAGGAGACATTAATGAGGGCTGGGTTGTCCGGATTTATTATAATCCTCTTGTCGTTTGGATGTGGATTGGGGTCTTTATTATCGTCATCGGCGGCTTGTTGACTCTTAAGAATAATTTAACAATTTTGAGACGAGGCAATTGATGCGAAAATATTTTTTATCCGCGCCCTTAATAATATTTTTTTGCATGATGCTTGTTTTTTTCTATTTCCTTATTGTTAAGCGCGATCCATCAGAACTTCCCTCTGTCCTGATAAATCAAAAGACGCCAATGTTTGAAACAACAACCCTGTTTGACAACAAGCCATTCATATTTGAAGAAGAATCAGGACAACAAGTCCTGGTAGTAAATTTCTTTGCCACGTGGTGCATACCTTGTCGAGAGGAGCATCCGTACATTAGCAAGCTATCAAAAGAAAAAAATATTACAGTTATTGGTGTCAACTATAAGGATGATTCCCAAAAAACAATCCAATGGCTCAATGAATTAGGCAATCCTTATTCCAAAGTAGCGGTAGATTCTAACGGACGCATTGGTTTGGACTGGGGTGTGTACGGGCTTCCTGAAACATTTATTGTTAATGAAAACAACATTATCCTCTACAAACAAGTGGGACCCATTACAAATGAGAAATACGATGATTTCATTATGCACATTGAGGACAGCATTAAATGATTCAAAAAAATCTTTTATTCCATAAAGTATTTTTTTTAGTTCTGATGATGACTCTTGCAGGCGCAACTGTTTCGAATAACAGTTATGCTGTTGAGCCCGAGGAATTTTTAAAGGATCAAAAGCAGGAATTGCGAGCGCGTGATATTTCAAAAAACGTCAGATGTTTGGTTTGCCAGAATCAATCCATAGATGAATCTTCAGCGTCGCTCGCCAAAGACCTGCGAATAATTATCAGAAATAAAATAACAGAAGGATTTACAGATAAAGAAATTTACAAATTCTTAACCGACAGGTACGGGGATTTCATTCTTCTTAAACCTCCCCTTAAGGTAAGTACAGTTATTCTCTGGGCACTACCTTTTATATTATTTTTTATTGCCCTCTTTGTGCTCTATCGACACAACAAAAAATCCAAATTAAGATAATGCGATAAATATACCGATGTACAATACAACAAAAATTAATGCTGATATTCCGAATTCAAAAAAACCATTATCAAATGGTCCTTCATGCTGTTGTCCATCATAGGATTGATCGGTTTCATCATCTTCGACTAAATTTTTTTCAAAGTAGCTTTCGCGCATAACATTTCCCCTTCTTGTCCAATGATAAACATAGTAAAAAAAATAATTTTGAGTTAGATCAAATAAATGTATGAATTGATTTAGATCAATTATCTCATAAGAAATAAAGTATTTTGCTCATCATTTTTCGTATTTTGTGGTAGTGAGATTATAATTTTCTTAGATTTTTTTTCATTCTATTTGACTTCCAAAACGTTTTGGATTTAAGTTAGGTGATTAATTTAGTTATTCTGTAAAAAAAATAACCATGAAAAAAAAAATAGTATTAATTGGCGCGGGTAGTACAAATTTTGGCCTAGGTACGATCGGCGATATTTTCAAATCAAAAGTTCTCGCTGGCAGCACAATCTTGCTTCATGACATTAATGTTGAGGCATTAAAAAAATCTGAAACCATTGCAAAAAATTATAATGTTCAGTTAAATTTAAATTTTAATATTCAAGCAACAACATCTCGTAAAGAAGCTTTAAAAAATGCGGACTTTTGTATTATCTCAATTGAGGTTGCTCCAAGATTTGACTTATGGGATCAAGACTGGAAAGTGCCCCTGCAATACGGATTTAAACAGGTTTTCGGTGAAAACGGTGGGCCTGGAGGTCTTTTTCATTCGTTGAGAGTCACTCCCCCCATAGTTGAAATTTGTGATGACGTCACTGCAATCTGCCCAAATGCATTTGTATTCAACTACACTAATCCGATGCAACGCGTGTGCCAGACTGTGACTACGAAATACCCAAAGATGAAATTTGTTGGTCTTTGTCACGAGATTGTCTCCATGGAAAGGCAGTTGCCTGACATTATGGAAACTCCATTTGAAAATATTGAATACAGAGCTGGTGGATTAAATCATTTCAGCATTTTAGTAGAAGCAAGATACAAGGATAGTGGTAAAGATGCCTATCCTGTCATTAGGGAAAAGGGATTAAATTATTATAAAAACTATATCAACGATCATGAAGTGCAATCACAAAAACCTGGCGGGGAACGAGGAGTTTTTTTTGAACTTCTTAATAGATATAATTATTTGCCAATCACAACAGACAGTCATTTGGGGGAATATATCCAGTGGGCTTACAGTGTGGCTGATCATGAAGCTATCTTGGATTTCTACACAAAGTACAGAAAAAAATGCCTGACATTTTATGAATCAGAAGATTCTTATCGTGATTATTTTGATCTCAGTAAAAAACCAAAGGAAAGAATAGTAGCTATCATTGAGGGTATAGTGGATAATCTTAATTACGAAGAAGCTGCAGTTAACCTTCCCAATAAAGGTTATATTGAACATTTACCAGATGACATAGTTGTTGAAATTCCAGCTGTCATTAATACGAAAGGTGTCAAGGGCATTAAATTGAAAAATTACCCTTTTGATTTTTCTTCATTATTATTAAATCAAGCAGGCGTTATGAGACTTACGGCAGAAGCCATATTAGAAAAATCAAAATCTAAGGCTCTGAAAGCTCTCTTAGCCGACCCTGTGGTAGACAATCCCGTTCAAGCTGGAAAATTATTGGATAAAATGATTGAAATTCAAGAAAAACATCTTGGATACTTGAAATAATAATATTAATTTTCACTTATTAGACAATTATTAGTTAGATATTATTAATAAAAATTAAAATAATTAAAAATAATGTTTCAGTTCAATATAATACGTGTTGGACAGCCTGCCGAATTCACTTTGTATCTTGGGATTTTGCCAACTGGCGCCATTGGGTTTCTTGCCGAAATTCATCTGTCCACCAATCACAAAGTCCGTGTTATCAGTGACTGATCTGTGAAAAGAAAAGTTGTGTTGATTGGAAGAATCAGCCCAGGCAAACTTCGTGTCGTATCGACCAATCAATAAAGGGGTGAGTTCGTAACTAAGTGATGCGGCGCTTAGGTGATTGTTCAAAGTAGTGCTGACCCCATTTCTTAAACGGACATCAGAGGCATCAAGATTATCAGAATCCCCTACTCCGTTGAAGAGATGCTCTGCTGTTAATTGCAATTCATTATCAAAACGATAACTGGCTCCTAAAACATTCATGAAGTAATTTTTCACTAAACTGCCCTGATATGACCCTGGCATGGAAATTGTCTCCGCCCCCCATAGATACGTGATTTCATCATACATATTAATAGAGCCAAGTTCTCCATCTATCTCCAAGCCCAAACGATGCCCTTCAGGATCCCGTTTATATAAAAGCGCGTAATCTATGTCCTGGTAATTAGTGTATCCTCTCAATAAATATCCTGTTTCCTGTTTTATTCCTAACCATTGGTATGATTGAACTGCGCTATTTTCCAAATAACTGCCAGACGAGGTAAGAATATTTTGTTCATTTAGGACTGCAGTAAGTCCGCTAAAATTACCTACAGCTTTATCGATTTTTACTGCATCAATTCCTGCCTTATATTCCTGACCAAGGTAAGGGCTTCCATAATAATCAAATAAATTCCAAAAATTGGGTTTACCGAAACTGGCTGCGAGTCTTCCAACTTGAATGTCTAGATCTTGTAAGGAAAATTTCACATTGGCCCGATCGATATAAGAGTGTGCGCTACGATCGGCGTCATTGATCCTGTCATCACTAAGATCAACGGATAACATAGAAGTACCTCTTCCTCCCACGCCAGTCTTTGCATTAGAATAATTATACGCTTGAACAGCGTGTAATTCGTAGGAATGCTGGTCGTAAATATCGCCTTCCACAATGATTCTAGCTACTGAAAAAAATTCCTGTGTGTTATTCTGATCAAAATAGGGTGAAAAACTGTAATGGTCATAAAGTTTAAAACCGGATTGCACGCTGCCACTTATTTCAATATCAAAATCCTCTGCATATGATTGTGATAAAAAGAATACCAGTACAGAAAAAAGTATTTTTTTAAAGGTGCCGGCAAGCATTAAGAAAAAATCATTTATGAGCAAATTGCTCTGTTTCTTCCATAGATGCCTTCTCACTATGTATCATTCCGTCTTTTAAGATAATAATTTTTTTTGCAAACTTGATGACTGCTGGATCATGAGTGGAAAAAAGAAAAGTTGTACTTTTGTTTTTGTTCAATGCCGCCATGAGTTCCAAAAGCGATTGGGCTGTCTCAGAATCCACATTCGCTGTTATTTCATCCGCTAAAACCAGCTGAGGTTCCGTAGCAACTGCCCTTGCAATAGCTACACGTTGCTGCTGTCCGCCACTCAACTCGCGTGGGTATCTACTTTCTAGTCCTTCCAATCCCATTTCTTGAAAAAGATGCATAACCTTCTCTCGTCGTTTAGCGGGCGTGACTCCCTGTAGCATAAGCACATATTCGGCATTTTCATAGGCGTTCAAAACGGGGAGTAAATTATAATTCTGGAATACAAATCCGATATGTTGGCGACGTATCATACTTAAAGCTTTATTGGATAAGGTGTTAAAGTCGTGATTTTTAAATTTTACCTCTCCGCTAGTTGCTCTATCCAACCCGCCAATAATATTGAGTAAAGTGCTCTTCCCACAGCCAGAAGGACCCATCATTACTGAAAAATCACCTTCGAGAATTTTCATACTAATTCCTCGCAAAGCTTTTGTTAAAACTTTTCCTTCTCCATAATTTTTTACAACTTCATGTAACGATGTAATTTCTCTCTTTGTGCTCATATAGATCTCAACTCATCTGTGATTGAAATACGTGATATTAAATATATTGGCAAAACGCTTAATAACAGAACCGCGCAAAAGAACGAGATGCTGATTTGCAATGTCAGGGATGTTGAGAAAAATGGTGTAATGACTGTATCCATTCCAAATCCCCCTATCTCCATATCTTCTAGATTAACATCTTCAAACATATTCATCAAATCATAGCCTTCCACCCATTTTGCTAGACCAACACCCGATAAGGATCCCAACGGGCAAGCAATGATTCCAAATATAAAAGTTTCAAAAAAAATCTGAAGTTTCAGTTCTATTTGCTGTGTGCCTAATGCCAGCAGAGAGGCGAACTCTCTTTTCCGTTCCAGTGTGGACATCAATATCGTGCTAAACATCGTAAACAGCACAATCACAACCAGCATAAACATAAAAGATATAACTGCGGTACGATCCATGCGAATCGTTGTTGCTATATCTGGCATTATTTGCTGCCAAGATAAAAAAATACCGTTGTTTTTGGCTAATTTGTTTTGCCACTCTTTAAGGAGTTTTTCATGAGTGTCAGAGTTTTTTACAATAATGCCTAACTGTGAGGTGGAGTTGTTATCCAAGCCCGCGATCTTTCTTGCAAAACCGATGTCACTTTGCACAAAATGACCGTCAATCTGCTTTGATCCCGTTTCAAAAATGCCTTTGACACGAAACAAATCTTTAACCATTTCACCGTTAATGTCGTTTGTTGTAAAAACAAATTTTTTTCCAACCTTGATATTTAATCGTTCTGCCAATTTAGTTCCCACTATAACCCAGCGGCCATCTCCTTGAGACAAATATTCTCCTGCAACAATTGATTCTGGTAAAAAAGAAATTGTTATTTCCTTTGACGGTTCTATCCCCATCAAGGATACTCCAACTGCACCTTTGGCTGTATGCGCTACGCCCTGTAAATTCACTATTTGCTTTGTAGACACGACTTCGTCCTTGTCATTTAATACGCTGTTTATTGTTTGAATGTCATCAACCCACAGGTCATTGGAAGGCGAGTTGCGATATTCAATATGCTCGTAAGTCACATGTCCTGCCATCAAGCGTGCTACGTCATCAACAAGACCTGCATAAAACCCCCACGCAATGCATACAAAAAAAGTTGGGATGCACGTGGCAATCAATATAGAAAATAATGAAATGAACGTGCGTCTTTTGTTGCGCCAAATGCTGCGCCAGGCAATTTTCAATATCAGTAAAAATTTTATCATCATGGCTTGTAGTGAATAGCCTCCACGGGTTTAATCCGAGCTGCAATGCTTGCTGGATAAATTGAAGCTACAATGCTGGTAAGCATCATTAACACAACTGGAAGAAAAACAGATTTAAGTGTAACGCTTGCTCTCCATATTGGATCGAACACTATTCCTCCAATTGCAAGATTTCCTCTACCACTAATATCAATTCCGTAAACTTGCAAATATATTGCTATGCTCAACCCAATCATCGTACCAATAATTGAAGCAAGGAAAGTTAACAGGATAGCTTCCAAAGATACCTGTCTTATGATTAGCCAGGGTGTTGCTCCAATTGCTCGAATGATGCCAAATTCCTTCATCCGATCATATGTCGACATGACCAATGTATTCATAACTCCAAGGCTTGCGGCAATAGTAAATATTAAACTAAACATAGTTAGCATAAAGATAGACATTTTCTCTGTCATTATCGCAATGGTTGGCATCAGTTCTTTCCATGTCTCCACTGCTACGTCAGTGGACTTGACAGACATTAGTTTTTGTATTTCTTCAGTTTCCAATTTTCCCTTGGAATTTAATGCGATTTCATGAATAAGATTATTCGTAGAAAATAATATATCAAAATCATCCCTTAAAATTATAGCTGCTCCTCTATCAATGTTATCGCCTACATTCCCTAAGATGCCCGTTACATAAAAAAGTTCATTACCCAATGAGCCATCAGCACCTTGGACAAATATTACCAATTCGGTTCCTAGTTCTGCCGCTAATGAACGGGCTAATTTATTGCCCAATACAACCTTCTTTAATGATTTTTTTGTTAAAAAATTTCCTTCATCGATATGATTGGCGAAGTCAAAATATTTGAGTTCTGATTCTGGATCAATACCCCAGAATTGCGTGCCAGCTGATTTTGTTCCTGATGAAATCAAACCGAATCCATAGCTTCGTTCCACCATGCCAATATTATTTTCTTTTGCAACGGCTCTGATCTCTTCTACATTTTTTAATGATTTGTAGATGGAGCGATCATCAAGATAACCAGTTGCATGAATCTGAACTTCTCCGACCACAAGGTTGGTTGTATTATACACCGCTTTTCCAATTAGGCCTATAATCAAAGACTGAAAGATAATTAAAATAGCAATACACAATGCAACAGCTGTTATCGTTACATTCGTCC
>Ga0187827_10008648_pt1 | contig 10964 bp, 12 predicted proteins | sample ETNtaG_39_FD_167969 | JGI IMG/M metagenome (GOLD analysis project Ga0187827, IMG submission 167969) | Marine microbial and viral communities from oxygen minimum zone, Eastern Pacific Ocean - ETNP2014_SV_150_PacBio MetaG (Illumina Assembly) | ecosystem: Environmental > Aquatic > Marine > Hypoxic... | reverse complement strand
ACACGTACGCGCGTATCTGAAATTTCCCTTCCATTCAAATTTGTGATCGTATATTTTATATGCCACTAGTAAATTTTCTCCACTCAATCATATTCTTAATATTTTGATGGCGCCATTTAATATTATCTAATATCTCTTTTAAGATACTAACTATTTCTTCTTGGTGTGCTATTTTAGCTTGATGCTCTTGAATAAGTGGATCAGCATCATACCATTTATCAAGATCTCCTTTTAGTACAGTAAGACCATTTAAAGGATCAGGATCCCAATTCTTTACTTTTAATTCTTCTTGAGATAATTTACCGCCATAATGCAGAAACTTATCTCTGAGCAAGGGTTTAAAATCCAGCTCGAGCTTCTTCAGCCTGAGTCTAGATATGCTGTGTAATTCTAGGTATTTGGAATGGAGTTTTGCGGAATCTCTGGATGCTTCATCTAGTTGCATCTCATCAATGACAGAGTCTTTTTTCCACATCTCTAATATAGATTCGATGTTCATAATGTATATTATATCATACTTTCAGCCAAAAGTAAACCGTTATTTAGCTAAATTCGAATAAAGTATATTTAAATGTTACCGTTGCTTGTACGTAAGTTAGATCACCAGATTGGACATTAAATTCAATTGAAGATAAACTAGTAGGGAATATTTCTTGGAATGATATTTCTTTTACTACGTTATTATGGGATGTTAGGATCATTAGCCTAGCATCATATTTGAAACTTTCGGCATCAGGAGCTTGGAGTATATCATGCATCCAATTATAGATTTCAATATAGTTCTCCATGTTTTCAGTTATATTAAAAGTTATACTGAAATCCTCAAAAGCTAATCTATCCCCTGTCATACCAAGGTTAACTCCTTTATAAGGAGAATCAATAGAGGCTAAGCTGATGCCAGGGAGATTTGCTGCAGTACAAAAGTACTCAGTATTAGCCATATTAGAATCAATCTTAAGGGTAAATCCTATAGGACTTAAGAAATTTTTATTCGTCGTTAGTGCCATATTTCCTGTTCTGCCATTTTTCTATTTATATGTATTTATATTTATACGCCAAAAAAAAGAGGATCCGAAGACCCTCTTTTAGTAGAATTTAGATATTCTGGTTTACACCATAATGTCATCAACTCTGAAGATACGGAAGTATGGATTAGCACGATCCGTACCAGTTCCATCAACAGCTACGAAAGGATTCGTAACCATACCATATCTAGTCTTAAACCCGATACGAGGTTGGAAGTCACTCTCGCCGATCGCTTTGACCATAGTCAAAGGAACGTACGGGCAGTAGAACATACCAGCGTCATAAGGGTTAGATCCACGATACCCAACACAAGCGAAATCGCCAGTTGAATAAGGATCGATGTAGACTTTTAAGCGTCCATTAAGAACACCAGCAAATGTATTGCCTGTGTCATCAACAGAAAGTCCAGTTGATAGTGCTGGAGTATAATCCAAAACGCCTGAAGCTGCTAGTGCAGAAGCTACGTCAGAAGAGCAAAGTACAAAGTTGCCTTTTCCTCTTCGAGTTTCTTTTGCGATAACATTGGCTTCACGCTCTAGTTGCATAACTAGACCTTTGAATCTTTCCGCCATCCATCTACCATCAGAGTCAGTATTGACATCAAAGATACCAGATACCGCAGTGCTAGATTGAAGTGCACCAATTTTTGCTTTAGTGAGAATTGTTCTAACAACTTCACGATTGATTTCCGCAAGGATTTCAGCGCTAAGTATGTTAGCTAATTCGCCTTCAGCGTCAAGACCATGAATTGCTTTAAGGTCTTGTGCGAGTTCCATTGTGTACTCGGCTTTTAAGGCACGGGACTTAGCTGTAACGGTTGATTTCTCAATTGAGAAGGCCATTTCAGCAAATGCTGCACCGACACCACCTGAAGTACCACGGGCTTCCGCGGTTGCTGTAGGTAGACCAGTACCGTGTGTTGAAACTGTATCAGCTTCATCGGCAATGGTTCCGTCAGTATCTGCATCAGTAACACCTACCAATCCTGTTGGATCAGCTTGATGTGTTCCTGCACCTGAGAAGTCGGTATCTGCTTCGTCGAATAACGCTTCAGTACCGCCTTGAGTTGTATACCTGCTCTTCATTGCAAAGATAAGACCAGTAGGTCCAGACATTGGTTGGACTCCAGCTATATCATAAGCAATTAGGTTAGGCATCGCACGTCTAACTAGGGAAATTAAAACAGGATCAAAATTGTCGATACTAGAACCAGTTGCGTTAGCAGCTGCCTCGTCGATCTGACCGAACGATCTTTGTTGTCTTTCTTCCATTAGGGCTACTTCTTGGTTCTCAAGAAGACGTGCAGTAACCGCTTTTCGATATTTGTCATCGATCGCAGGAGCATCTTCGTGCTCAAGGACAGGTGACCATTTTTCGATTAAGTTTTGGTCTGCATTAAACATGTTTTGTTTACCTCTTAGGTTAATAATTGCAAATTATTGATTATGTTTACTAATGGCTTGAGTGTATGCATTCATTGAATTGGATACTGGAACTTCCGTTCCACCATCTTTTCCAACTAGTGCATCAGATTCATCAGCTGTGCTTTCTGTTTCAGTATTAAAATAAGATTCTTTAACGGTTTTAACTTTCATTTCGAAAGTCTCTTCGTCTTCAAAATCTATATCTTCAACTAAACCAGCAAGTTTTTCAGCTTCTGTATCTGCTAAGCCTGAAGATTGTTTACGTACAATGTCGGCTCTCTGCAATTGCTGAGTACCTTCATGAAGACGTATATTATCTTCTGTGGATTTATTGAGCTGTTCTTCTAGTTCAGAAACTTGATCAGCGAGATCGTCGATCAGGTCAGCTTTACCTTCTGGAACTTCAATGTAATGTTCCTTGAAAACAGATTGTAATGAACTCATGAACTCTTCAGCAATCTCAGCTCTGAGACCTTGCTGTACAGCCAATTCATTCTCTTTCATCCAATTCTCAACTACGTAGTTAAGATAGGAATCTACCTTTTCTACCATTTCGTTTTGAACGTCAGTTACTTCTGTTTCAAGATTTTGCGCATATTCAGACTCTAGTCTATCAATCTCAGCGCCTACTTTTGATGTGTAAGCAGCTTCGAAAATAGCTCCAGCCTTCTCACGGAATCCATCGGATAGCGTAGCTTCTTCAGCAACTATTAGATCTAAGTCTTCGTTCCAGTCAGCAGATTCAGCTTTAGCTGATGCATCGGAAGATTTGGCTTTGATAGTTTTATCTTTTTCCTTTTTCCCTTGTGCATCAATAGCTTTACCTACTGAACCGTCGTCTGTTGACTCGGCATTCTTAATCATCCTTGCGAACAACTGTTGCGCTTCGTGCTTTTTAGCCTTTTTCAGCATTTCAACTGCGGCATTAATTACCCCGGCTTTGGTCTTAGGGATAGATGCAGTAGCGGTCTCTTCAACCTCTTCTTCTTCATCTTCTTCCTTCTTGGCCTTAGCTTCGATAACTTCTTCAACCTCCTCTTCAGAAACTTCCTCTTCAGAAACTTCGTCGGACTCAGTTGATTGCTCTTCGACTACCACTTCTTCATCAGCTTCTACAGCTACCTCTAAAGTTTCGTCTTGAGCTTCTGCTTCGTCAGAAACGCCTTCGACTAAGTTGCTAATTGTATTAGCTAAATTTTCGTTTGACATATCTTGTCTCCCAAAGTGTGAGTTTAAAGTTTAGAGAGGAAATGTTTAAACGCCTTTATTTCAACATCCGGCAAAGCCTTTGCTGAAGCACGTTTTATTTCAGTCTCAATTATTTCAATTTCTTGAGCTTCTAAGATACCATTATTCCATACCCAATCAACTCCTTCCATAACTCCGTTAACAAAAGCTGACGGAGCAGAAGGGTCTTGGACTATATCAATGGAGGCTAACATAAAGTCATCCCTCACATACATGCCACCTTTTCTGTTCTCAAGAGTTCCCATACCACGACTTGATACACCCAACCTTACACCACCTTCAAGCAAACCTTCAACGATTTGACCCATAGGGGTTTTAAGTATAGATGCCTTTCCTATAACATTATTTCCCTGGAATTCCAGGTTCGTAATCTTATGTGAAACTTTGTCAAGGTTAACAGTTGGTCCTTCCGGATGATTTAACTCTCCAACCGCTCTACCTTGTGAAACCTGCTCTTTAACATATTTGCTAACTGCAGATTCCAAAATTCTTTTCTCGTATATACGACCGTTTCGATTCTTTTTCTCGGCCTGCATAAATACACCTTCAATGTGCATACTTTTCTTTCCATTAGTTTTTTCTACGAGAATTTCTAATGGACTATTTATATATTCGGATATTAGTTTCATTTTTACCCTACTGGTTTTTAAGCATACATTTTTTTAAATTTCTTTTGTCCGAGAGTGCCTACTGGAACTTCATCAAATAAATAACCCCTATCGTCTTCAATTCTCCAATACAACTTAGCACTTCTTACTTTTGGTACCACTGAGAAATTCTCACCTGGGACGTGAACTTTGCTGGAAGCTGCTTCAGCTACAGGTTCTTCTGTTTCTACTAGTTCTAAAAATTCTTTAACAGCAGCTTCAGCATCTAATATATTCTCAAATTCTTCATCTAATAAAACATCATCTACTGCTATTTTATATTTTTCTCCTTCATTATAAAAAATTACATTGCTATCTTCAATCTTAATTCTTTTAACGACTGTAGATTGCCTTTCTAATTTTTCTCTTAGGTGACTAAAAAACAAAATATTATACCTCTTCTTTTTCTTCGGCCTCTTTGCCTAAAGATGCAGCCGTTTCAATTTTCTTAGCATCTAAAGCATCTGTTAGTTTTTGTTTCATTAAACTATCAAAAGCTTTATTAGCTTTAAGGCTATTTCCATCTCGAATGTTATCAATCAATTCATTTGTATTCATAAAGTTTTCCTCTGTATCTATTTATAAAAATTAATTCTCTAGATGTCAAGATCTAAGTCTTCACCATCATCATCTGATTCTTGTTCAATTTGCTTATCAATCTCTTCGATTTCGTCCTCAGATTGTCTTAGTATCTGCTTACGAACCCATTCATTTGAAACATATTTACCTACATATTCATCTAATGAGGTTAACATTTCGTATCTTTCTCGAATCATTTCTACTTCTTTTAATTCACTGAAGTAATTATCTTCAATAAAATCAAAAACTATCTCTTCTTTCCAGGATTCCCAATCTTGTCTAGTTATAATCTTCTTAAGTAATAATTGTGTCTTAAGAGATTGCATAAACAAATCTGAGAATCTTTTCCTAAGTCTGTCGATGAATTTCTTAAATTTAACTTCATCTCTAGTAATTTCTGAGGCTCTACCCAGACTAAATTGTGCTTCCTGTTCTAATCTATTGAGTGGAACATTTAATGCTTTATATAGTTTCTTTTGAAAATAGATTATATCATCTATTTGACCTAGGTTATCTCCACCTGGTAATGTACTAATCTCTGTTCCTCTTCCACCTTCTCTTCGTGGTAAGAAGAAATCTTCCATCATCGACATATGTTTCTTATCGTCTTTAATCTCACCTGTACTAGCATCATAGACCAATTTATTTCTATATTGATTCATTATGTTCTTAAGGTATTCTTCAGCCTTACCTTTAGGTAAGTTACCTACATCAATATAGAATATTCTACGTTCAGGAGCTCTTGAGATCCTGTATATAACCAGTGAATCCTCCATCATACGGAGTTGATTAACTGGTTTTATCGCTTTATGGATATAAGATAATATTCTATTTCTACCAGGATCTAATTGACCACTGGTACAATATATTATAGAATCAGGATGTATTTTAACTCCCTGATTATGTTTTTCCATCATATTGTCTTGGAAAATGAAGTACTCTTCCTGCTTTACTATTAATTTAGCGCCGGATTTAGGATCTTCTTTTTCCTCAATTTCTTTAACTTTCCTCAGTTTAGTAGGATCAATGTATCTTAATTCTTTAATACCTGCCTGAGGTTTACCTTCATCAATTATTACATGATAAGGTAATCTTCCATCAATATACCACTTTCTGAATATATCATGTGCATATTGATTAAAGCTAATAAGTTTTAATATATTATCAAATTCATGTCTAACAATATCTTTAATCTTATCTGATACTTCTAATGCATCAAGAATAATATTTACTGGAGCTTCATCATGATCTCCAACAATACTTTCATTAACTATATCTTCAATAGCAGCATCACATTCGGGTTGACTTGCTACATCCCTATATTTCATTAATAAATCTATCTCGGTTTTGGCTTTATCGCCATCTAAGTCGAGATATACACCAAAATGCCCACCGGTGGTTATAACACCTGCGCCATCCGACTCCGTATCTGGTACAAAAGAAGGACGATCAGGTCCTTTCTTCTTGCGGTTGATTTCAAATCCAAAAAATTCTGCCATACTCTATCCCTATATTATCCGAGGGGAAAATAAATTCCCCTCTTCTAATATATTTATACCACTTATGAAGTAGTGTCTGATTCCCAATACTGAACCTGTAGCTCAACCGTAAAATCTTCAATTGCGTCATTAGTTTCATAATTAAGATCAATTGCAGCCAATGTGCTCGGCCAGCAACCACGGAAGTCATATCTCTTAGAGATAGTTCCGTCTTTTCTTAATTGTTCAACAACAACATCAGCAGAATAGTCATTCATATCGACTAAACCTGTATTTTCCTGGTGTTGATTAATACCATTCATCCATTGTTCAAAAGATTTCCTTACATCAAACTCTGCGTCATTAATGACGGTAAGAGAAAGTGCTGTGAAAACTCTGTCTCCAGCCAAATTAAGTTTCCTTCCTCTAAACGAGATTGGGATTACACCAACCGTAGAGTCAGGAATCGTTGCCTGTTTAACCAAGAATGAAGTTAATTCAACATTTGCAGCTTCTACGAAGCTCGGAAAATTAACTGTCGCTTTGAATAAAGAAGGTCTTGCACCACCGCCACTAAGTTTCGATTTAAAATCGTCTATGCCTAGAATTGCCATGTCTTATCCTCCCCTTAACTGCCAGAGCCAGCAATTTCTGTAAAGGAAACGCCAGTTCTTGTAGCTACAAAGTTTAAAGTAATATAATTAATAGATCTTGCAGGCTTAATATAAATATCAGCTACGAAATTATTAGTGTCTATTACTTGACTTGTATTGTTAGTTTCATCGCATATGACTGAAAAATCTGTCAGTCCTCTGCGTCCTTTTACATCTCTTAAGAAAGGCTCTACCAAATTCTTAAACTGAGCTCTAGTGAATTCATCGTTGAATTCGAACAATTGAGCTTTAGCTGCAATTGATACTGCCTTTTCTAAAGTGATGAATAATCTACGTACATTGATACGATCAAATGCAGAAGGTTTTGCTAATAGGGTTTTATCTCCAAATAGCATCGTACCTTGTCCAGGTAATGATACTAAAGGATTAACTCTTCCCTTGTATAGTGTATCTCTGTCAGCCTTGACAGGATTCCATGCAAGTTTAGTTATTCCTAATAGTTGTCCTCTGCTTACACCTGCTGGTGAATACCAAGCATCTGCAACTCTATCTGTATTAGCACATAATCCAGCAACGTGACCAGCTGCGCCTATCCAGCGATAAGTATCATTGTACTTATCATAGGTATAAACTGCAGAAGAATCACATACTGCGTATGAGCTAGAAGTTAGTCCGTTTGCAAACTCCATAACATTAGTTGCCGGAGTAGCTGATCCTTGGCTATCTTCGATCGGAGGTGAGACAAAAGCTACACAATCTTTTCTTGTTTCCGCAATAGAGATTAAGTCTTCAGCAATTGTTTCTGTTCCGTTAGCATCTGGGTAAGCAAACAATAAACCAACATCAACTGTATCAGCGTCTTCTAATAGATCGTAGCCTAAAAGAATTTCACCTGTAGTTGGTGTGTTATCGTCTGTTCCACCAGTTAACGAATCATCTATAGCAGCTGTTACACCAGTTATAGTATCCGTTGCAGCTAATCTAAGATCGGCTCCAGCATTAGTTAATGTACTTGGATGATCCATCCAGCGCACGTACTCGGAACCATTATTTACCACATCAACGTAGTAATTAGATGTTCCATCAGGGTTTTTAGCATCAGAAGCTTGTGAAGCATATGCAAATGTTTCTAAAACAGTACCTGCGGTACCACTAAATACACCATCCTCATCTATAACTGCTACATGAACTTCATCGCCTATTGAACCCTTACCAAGATTCGACGCGTACGTCGAGGTTCCTGGTTCGCCATTGAAAGATGAGCTATAAGCCCAACCAGCAAAGCTGGTAATTCCTTCAGTGATCAATGATACCTTCAAACTATTTCCTTTGATACCTGGATATTTAGCAGCCCAAGAGCCAACAGCTCCATTACCTACATTATATCCTGAATCAACATAGTGAGTATCATTTTTAATCAAAAGCCCGTTTCCGCCGGCAAGTCCTGTGGCATTTAAATGCCCAGATTCGACGCGGACTACTTTCAGAGCGTTGCCGTACTTTAAGAACGACGCGGCTGTTAGAAAGTATTTAAAAGTATTGTCATCCGGTGCACCAAAGGTATCAGCTAGATCTTGTTCAGAACTAACACTGGTAACTTCAGCAACTGGACCCCAATTAAATGACCCAGCGAACCCACCAATACTGGTAGATACGGCAGGTACTACAGCAGTCGCATCAATTTCATTGACTTGAACTCCTGGGGATACTTGAAATGCCATCGCTTTATCCTCTCAAAAAGGTTTGTTTATAAGTTTTATTTATAAGTTAACATAATAAGGTTATTTTCACTCGTAACTATTTATAATTAAAATAATCCTGTGGTTTTGGTATCTTCCTCAAACCACACGTTTCCTTCACCATCTCCAACCCCTTCATCTTTCGAACGGCCATCATCTATGATCCCAAAGGGAAGCATATCATCTTGAATAGCCGCTAATTGTTCTTTATATAACATATTTTTCATATCAATATCTGATATAGAAACAAATATATCTGTTGTAGTAAACCATCCAAATAGTACTAGGTTCATCATTAGATCATCATGATTAGGACCTAAGGCTTGAAATGAATTTCCCTTAGCTACAAAAGTACTCATTTCTACAATTGTCTGAGCATCTCTTACTAGTAATTTTTTCTGTTCAATTAGATCTTTTATAGTAGAACATCCTATTCGTTTAACTCTTTTAGTCATTTGAGCACCGATAGCGTTCTTTTTAACAGCTGATTCCACAAACATATTTTCATATTCAAGATCATAATATAATCCATTACATACCACCATACCTGAATCATTTGATTCTATTATCACGTAAGCCTTGTTATAAGTGGTTGCATACTTGTATATAATATCTGGAAATAACATAGGAGATATATTATTATCTCTAAATACTGCTACTTGTTCAAATGGATCAGTAGATATATCTATTATATTAAATGTAGAATAATCTTGTCCTCTCCCTTTTGCTGTATCAACCATCAACATATAATCGTGGCTTTCTATAGGTTCTGCATATACAAAAACATTTTCATTAATATGCAAAGGTTCAACTGATTTTTGAGCTAATAGATAATTTGCTCCAATAAGAGTATTACCTCGACCATGAAATGTATTAGCAAATTCTTGTTCGAATTGCAATTCTGATGTGTTTGCTATAGTTTCTTTCTTCCATTTCTCATCTCTTCCTGGTACATCCCACCAATCTACTCTAAAAGATTTAAACTCATTTTCTCCTGTGGTTGCTCCTTCCCAGAGCTTATGAAATATATTTCCAATACCATTTGCTGTTGATGTAACAATAATTTGAGTTTCTGTACCAGCTGTAACAACAGGATAGGTTGAGGTATAGAACTGTGCATCATTTTCTACAAAGGCAAACTCATCAAGAAATAGTAGGTTAACAGATAATCCTCTAATAGAACTACCGCTTGTAGCCGACGCTATAATTCTCGAATTGTTACTAAATTCTATACTTCCTTTATTTAATGCTTTACACCCAGGTTGCAAAAAGAAGGGTAAGTGTTCGAGCGCGAGCGTAACGCGCGAGAGCATCTCGCGGGCGACCGCGCCTTTATTCGCAAGTATAGCTATGGTTTTTTCTGGGTGAAATAGTGCATACCATAAGAGATATACAACTGATGAAATAGATTTACCACTTTGTCTACATGCTAGTATTATAGAAAATCTATTCTCATTAAAGTGTTTAAACATATCTGATTGATAGGGATAAAGTTCAAATGGAACTAACCCCTCATCTAATGAAACAATCTTGATATATTTACAGGCAAAGTATACAGGATCTTGTATACATTTCTGGTATTCTTTTACTTCTTCTCGAGTAAAATCTGAGATAACTCCATCTCTTTTTATGGAAGGGTTACCTAAATATCCAAATTCGTTATTTTTAATCCTCTGCATCGACATCAATAATATTATCCTTCTTATCTAATAACATTCTTTGTAGCTCTGTAGTGCTACCAACAAACACATTGTTATTAGTAATTTCTCTTCTCACATCATCTTGAGTTAATTCTTTTTTATTCTTTTGAAGTGCCATTAGCTTATCTGTAATGTCACCTATAGATTTTAGGTGATTAGATAATACTTCGAACGCGCGGGGGTGCTCGCTCTCGCGGGCGAGCTCGGCCAGTGAATCCATTGATAGGGTACCAACCTTTATAAGATCTTTATAAGTTGCCCTTGAAAATTCATAATCATCCTTAATATCTTTTTTGTCTATAAGGATTTGGGCATCTTTTCTTTTTTCAGCTGGGAGATTCTTCGACAATCTCTCAGATATAGCTTGTTTTTTATCCATCATAATATATATTTATGTTTATGTATATGACTCAATAACAGCTGTAGCTCCAGATGAACTACCTGTTAATGTTTCTCCAACTTGGAACCATCCTGAGGGTACAGCAATTCCTAATGTATTACTTCCCTCT
>Ga0187827_10008647_pt1 | contig 10965 bp, 3 predicted proteins | sample ETNtaG_39_FD_167969 | JGI IMG/M metagenome (GOLD analysis project Ga0187827, IMG submission 167969) | Marine microbial and viral communities from oxygen minimum zone, Eastern Pacific Ocean - ETNP2014_SV_150_PacBio MetaG (Illumina Assembly) | ecosystem: Environmental > Aquatic > Marine > Hypoxic... | reverse complement strand
CCTGCGTGGACAAGCTGTTCCCCGGCGTGTGGCTGCATACCCTGACTCAGTCGCCCGAATCGGTGCGGCGCTGGTATTCGGGGTCGCCGTTCGGGGAGACCGAACTGATCCCGGTCGATGCGCCGCAGGAGGCGCTCGGACATTACGGGTTGCTGATGCTACTCGGCTGGAACACCATGGATGAGGCGCAGTACGACTCGCTCAAGCGGTACGTCGAGGACGGCGGCACGCTGTTCATGGCGGTGCCCCACGCCACCCGCAACGAAGAACGGTCGTTTCTTGATCACGGCCTTGACCCGCTGAACCTACTGCACGATGGAGACCTTTCAGATTTGTTCGGCGTCAAAGTCACCGGCCCAGGGGTGCCGATCCGTGCCATCGAAGTCGTGGAGGCAACATGCAACCCCGCCGCATGGGCGGACGTCCCGCTCGATACGTCGACGCATTTTCGGCGCGTCCCGGTGGGACCGGACCATGAGATAGCGCGTGTGGCCGAGGTGGAACTGGCCGGTGCCGAAGTGCTCGTCCGTGATCTGGATAGCGGTAAGCCTATACTCGTACGGCATCGAATCGGTGAGGGTATGGCCTACCTGCTGACCACCTGGGCATACCCCGGCAATGCCTGGCTCCGCGGCTTCGTGACTGAAGTGGTGGCCGGCCTGGCGGAGCGTACGTCGCGGGATGTGATGCTGGACGATCCTTCCGGAGACGTGTATTACACGGTTCGTAGAGAAGAGGGCATCGGTCTGACGCGGATACACCTGCTCAATACGGACTGGTCGAGCGCCGGGAATGAAAAGCCATGCCGGATGCGCCTGGGTGACTATTGGGTGGATGTCACGATCCGGGAGGGACGGCTGAGCGAAGTGATCTGGTGCCAGGACCTGGCGATTCTGATCGAAGATCCGAAGGTGTTTTTGGACTCCATAGAGGCGGTCAGTAAAGGCTGGTCGCTCACCGTACATGGTTACGGCAACGCAGCCATCCAGGTATGCTGCTTCCATGCGGCACATGCGGCCTGGGAAGAAGTACCCGTCCATTTCGGAAACCGCAGTGTGTGTACGGTGGCGCTGGGTGAATGAACTGATATTCGAGCGATGATCTGATGTAAGTCCCCGGTATATGATAGGGTCTTACCAAGGTTACAGTACGGCACGACCAAAAATAGAGCCTGAAGAGGACTTGCACCTCTCTGGACAATCACGCTTGCAGGCGCACTCTCCCCGACGGAAGCCGGGGTCCAGTGACTTTAAATCCTGTTGGAGGCGGTCATGTCATCAAATATGAAAGAACCCCCCTTATACAAGAATCCCGCCTGTTCTGTCGAGGAACGGGTGGAGGATCTTCTGAGCCGTATGACGGTGGAGGAGAAGATCGGCCAGCTTCGGGATGAACTGCCGGACTACAAACTATGGGAAAAACAGGGCGCCGATGTCGACCTGTCTCCGGGACTGAAGAAGATACTCACCGGCGTCGCCATAGGACAACTGGGCATATTCCTGCGGGCGGATCCCTTCTCCCGTCTTACAGCAGAGACGGCCCTGACAGCCAGGCAGGCGGCGGAGCTGTCGAACAAGGTTCAAAAGCACGTCATCGAACATACCCGGCCCGGTATCCCCGTACTGATCACCAACGACAACAACCACTGTCACCTGGGGCTGGACAGCACCATGCTGCCGTCCGTGTTCAATATGGGATGCACCTGGAACCGGGATCTGCAGAAAGCCGCGGGGCGCGTCATCGCGGTGGAATCCAGAAGCCGGGGTGAGACGGTCGCCTACGCCCCCAATCTGGACGTGATCCGGGATCCCCGGATCGGACGCAGCGACCAGAACTACGGTGAAGACCCCTACCTGGTGGGTCAACTGGGCGCCGCCATGGTGCGCGGCCTGTATGGTGCCTCACTCGACAGCGACAGCGCTATGATTGCCATGCTACGCGCCTATCCGGGGGTGGGTGATGCGGACGGCGGGCACGACTTCGGCGAAACGAGCCGTGGCATGATCGAGATGCAGGAATTCATCCTCCGGCCATGGGGGGACGCCGTACGGGCCGGCGCCGAGGGTATCATGGTTGAGCGGGCCGTCTACGACGGCATCCCGGCGCCGTGCCATAAATACCTAATGACGGACCTGCTGCGGGACGAATGGGGCTTCAAGGGCATCACCATGGGGGACGCCTGGGATGTGATGTACCTGCTCCGTTGCCGCGTGGCGGGCAGTGTCCGGGAAGCCGCGGTGATGGCCCTAAAAGCCGGTCTGGACATGAGCAGTCCGGACGCGGTCTATGAGGAAAAAATACTCGGTAAACCAGAACGGGCGGCCTATGTGCAACTTGCCGAAGCGCTGGAAGAAGGGCTCGTGTCCATGGAAGACATCGACCGTTCCGTGCGGCGTGTGCTGCGACTGAAATTCCTGCTGGGCCTGTTCGAAAACCCGTATGTGGATCCCGACCGGGCGGAAGCGGTCGCGCGGCGTCCGGAGCATCTTCGCCTGGCGCTGGGGGCCGTCCACCAGAGCATGGTCCTTCTGAAAAACAACGACCATCTCCTGCCGCTGCCGAAGACACTGGACGCCGTGGCCGTCGTCGGCCCGAACAGCGACGACGAATGGACCCAGCTTGGTGATTATGCGCCGGCCCATCGTCCGGAAGAGGTGGTGACGGTCCTGGCCGGTGTCCGGGCTATCGTATCAGGGGCAACGACCGTTCATTATGCGCATGGCTGTGATGTCCGGGATCCGTCCACGGAGGGTCTTGATGCGGCGCTCGAAGCGGCCCGGAAATCGGATGTGGTCATCGCCGTGGTCGGTGGCAGCAGCAAAGGGGAATGTGTGGAACAGGACGGTGGCCTCACCAGCCGGCGGACGGCGAATTCCGATTGCGGCGAGAGTACGGACCGCGCCACGCTCGATCTCCTCGGCGTTCAGGAAGACCTGCTGAAGGCCCTCAAGAAAACCGGCAAGCCCCTCGTCGTGGTGCTGATCCACGGCCGGGCCATGAGCATAAACTGGATCGCCGAACACGCCGACGCGATCCTGGACGCCGGCTATCCCGGCGAAGCGGGCGGGACCGCAGTGACCGAGACACTCTTCGGCGACTACAACCCCGGCGGTCGCCTGACCGTGTCCGTACCCAAGCACGTCGGCCAGTTGCCGGTCTATTACTACCACAAGTTCGACTCACGCCCGGCCTACGTGGACATGGACGCCGAACCGCTGTATCCGTTCGGCTACGGTCTGAGCTACACCACGTTCGCCTATGACAACCTGACCGTCTCGCCGGAGCGAATCAAGGCGGATGAAACGGCCAGGGTCTCGGTGGATGTGACGAATACGGGCGCTATGGCCGGCGATGAGGTGGTGCAACTGTACATCCGGGATGAAATCTCTTCGGTGATGCGACCCTGGAAGCAGCTCAAAGGGTTTGAACGGGTGCATCTGGCGCCGGGCGAGACAGAAACGGTTACATTCGAGGTGGGATGGGAAGCACTCTGTTTCTACGGCATGGACGACCGATGGACCGTGGAACCCGGCGAATTTACACTGATGATCGGCAGACATGCCTATGAGGATGTATTACAGACGACACTGATCGTGACATAGGAATGTCTACCAGAATCGAAAGGCTATCCCATAAAACTCGACATACTCATAGCAGATTTCGAAGGCCCTGATTACGGCGGCTGGACCACGACCGGCGAGGCGTTCGGCGATCGCCCCTGGCGACGGACGGATGATAAACCGCTCCACTACGGCGAAAATCGCTATATCCTCGGCCAGGAAGGACGCGGACTCGCAGCCAGCGTGTTTCGTGACGGCGTGCCTGTCATGGGCGCGCCCACAGGCACGCTCACTTCTCCTGATTTTGTGATTGAACGGGACTACATCAACCTGCTTATGGGCGGCGGCTGGTATCCGGGACGTACCTGTATCGACTTGCTGATAGGTGAAGAGACGGTATATTCGGACACAGGCAACGGGTGTGGATACGGCGCTCATCAGGGTGATTACTTGCTGGAGTGGTTTACCTGGGACGTTCGTGGCTACAGGGGAGAGACGGCCCGAATCCGGCTGGTGGATGATTTCGACTTTCCTACCGCCTGCATCCTGGTGGACCGAATCGTCCAGAGCGATACGCGAAAGACCGATCCCGTGGACCTGACGCCCTATCACGAGACCTACCGACCGCAGTTCCACTTTACCGCCGATAAAGGCTGGGTCAACGACCCCTGCGGCGTGTTCCTCTATAACGGAGAATACCACCTGTGCTTCCAGCACACGAGCTACGACGAGATCGAAAGCGCGCTGTTCAGTCCGGTTATCTGGGGACACGCCGTCAGCACGGATCTGGTACACTGGCGGCAGATGCCGGACGCGATCCGCTGTGAGGAATCGTTCCACTGGCCCGAATACCCCTGTCTCGCCATAGCCAGCGATAACGGCAAACCATCCGGGCACATCATGTCCGGTTCGTCCATCGTCGATGTGGACAACGAAGCCGGCCTGCAAGAAGACGAGCACCCTGCAATCCTGAGTTTCTATACCTATCCGGGCGACACGGTCTGCGGGCAATGCATAGCGTACAGCACCGACGGTGGCCAGACGTGGACAAAGTACGCGGAAAATCCTGTACTACCCGGACCTGGGGTGGCCGACCGTGATCCCAGGGTATTCAAATACGACGGCACATGGTACATGGCGCTCTCGCATGCCTGGGGACCCCATGTGGACCGGTCCGAATTTACCATACACCTCTATGAATCCGACAACCTGATTCAATGGAAACATCTGGGGGAGATTCCGTCGTCGGTAAATTTCTGCGAATGCCCGGATCTCTTCCCGATGCCAGTGGATGGTGATAAAAACACTGTCAAATGGGTGTTGGTGGCAGGAGATGGGAAGTACCAGGTAGGCCGGTTCGATGGGAAGATGTTTCATCACCAGGCGGGGCCGTTCCGGGGCGACTACGGGTGCAACCACCTGGCCACGCAGACGTGGTTCGACGGCAGCCGCCGGATTCAGATCGCCTGGATGCCCAGGGGAGGCCGGTACCGTCATATGCCGTTCAACCAGCAGTTGACGTTCCCCAGGGAACTCGCACTGAACTCCACCGCCGAAGGCCCCATGCTGTTCAAAACGCCCGTACGAGAGATTGCTTCGATTCGCAAGAAAAAACACCACTGGAGGGATGTCTATATACAGCCCGGAGAAAATCCGTTATCGGCAGTTTTCGGTGACCTTTTCGATATCCTGCTCGATATCGATGTGGGTGAGGCTACGGCAATAGAGCTTGTGATCCGAGGTACGGAGATACGTTACGAGGCAAGCGATAAATCCTTGTATTGTCTGGGGCTTCAGATGCCTGTCGAACCTGTGAACGGTCGGATCGATTTGCGTATCCTGGTAGATCGTGTGTCTCTGGAGATATTCGGAAACCGGGGACAGACGACCCTGACAGCCTGTTTCCTCCCGAAGCCGGATGAGCCGCCCCTGCGGTTGTTTTCTCTCGGCAGCGCCTGCAGCGCGATTACACTGGATGTCTATGAATTGCACTCCATCTGGCCGGAGCAGTCCGATATATAGAGGCATCGCTAATGAACACTATCAATAAAACAAATCGCCAAAACTATATCTCCAAACAGGATCTCTTTTACGATAAACCAGTCAGAAACAGCTGGGATGGACTGCCGATTGGTAACGGCGTAACAGGCACCGTGGTCTGGACCAGAGGCACGGCGGTCTACATGCAGTTCAACAGGGTGGACCTGTTCGCCACTAATTCATCGACCACAGCCACTGATTTTGACATGGTATCTCCCGGATTTTACGGCATACACGAATACCGTGGCGGTCTGGGCACCCTGATCATCGATATGGGCGTGGATACCGCTCCGGGGGGCATCTGCCTGCAGCGCCTCTCTTTTTACCACGGTACGGCCTGCCTGGAATCCGAGACCTTCAAAGCCGAGATCTTTATGGCGGCGGATTGCGATTTGCTCTGTGCACGAGTCCGGAGAAAAGTGCCGTGTGACAAACCGATAACCATAGCCGTGGAGGCACTCCGGGAAGCGCATATCGTAAGACAAAACCATCACGCCCATACCTGGTTTGAAAAGCACGATGGCTGCCCGGTGCTCAGACAGCGCTTCGAGGAGAAGGCCGATAACGGATTTACGGAAAATGATCACTACATGGAATCGGCCCTGATACCGGAATTTTGCACCGTCGAAGGCGTTGGTCTGCCCGTAGATGTGGCTACGAATTTCTTCCCGGGCAAAGAACGTCTCTACAATAATGATTATGATTACAGAGCCATTTTGGATAATCTGTTGAGATACCGTGCCCGGCTCGAGCAGCGGGTATTTACGCTGGAAGCCGACGTCCGGGAACTGGTGTTATATACGGTCACCGCGGTGAGTGACGACCGGCATATCAATCCTGCTGAAAAAGCCGGTGCCGTTTTAAAGGAAGGCATAAAACGGGGATACAGGGAAATCAAAGCATCCCACCGATCCTGGTGGGGCGACTTTTGGGACCGTTCATATGTACTGTTTAAGGACTATCCTCTTTTCGATCGTTATTTTGTAACCAATCTCTATTACATGGGCAGTTGTATGCGGGGGGCGTATCCTGCCCAGTACAACGGCCTCCTGTGGAATACCCAGGGCGACCTGGCGCACTGGGGCGGTCAGTACTGGTGGTACAATACGGGCCGTAACTTCTACTGTCTGGATAAACTGGGTCACGGTGAGCTGGCCATGCCTCTGTTTAAAAAGCTGGTGCGGAACATCCCTCGCTATACGCAGGCCTCCCGGCAGCAGTGGAAAGGCGACGGCATCTATTTTCCCGAGACCGATGCATTTAACGGTCCCGAAAGACTGCCCGACCATATCGCAGAGCAACTCCATGTGCTGCTGGTACAGGGCAAGCCGCCCGGAAGCGATTTCCTGAACTATATAAAAAACCGCAGCGGTATGGTGTCGCGGTGGGCCCTGTTTCTGAATAAAGAAGAACAGAAGAGAGGGATCGTAAACAACTTCGGCTGGCATTCGAATCTGGTATACAACGCTGGCGATGTGGCCAATATCATGTGGGAACATTATCTCCATACCAGGGATAAGACATTTCTGGAAGATTATGCCTACCCCTGGATGGAAGGGGTGGTTCTTTTTTATATCACGTTCCCCGGACTGGTGAAAGAAGAGGACGGCAAATACCATCTCCATCATACCGGCTGGGCTGAATCCATCGCTTCGGCCCGGGATGTCATCGATGATCTGGTGGTGATCCGGGGACTCTTCCCGACCGTCATCAAAGCAGCCAGAATCCTCAATAAAGAGATTCCATTCGAAGACCGGATGCTCGATGTCCTGGAAAACCTTGCGCCCTACCCCGATAACGAAATGGCCGATGCCATCTCTCCAAACAGACACCCCGAAGGCCATCCCACTTACGCGATGGCCAGGGAACCGGTCCGGGGCCACGCATCCAACGGCTGCAGCAACGACTGCCGGCTGCGCATGACGTTTTTATTCGACCTGGTCAACCTGGAGAACAGAGAAACACAACCGGAGATATGGGAGAGAACCATGCGCTCCCTGGAGGCCTTTTCCAACGTAAAGGAGATCATGAACGACGCCCATCCGACCCATGGGAACTGGGGGTACGTGTGGAACAGGACGGTATTGAAAACCGCCCGGATGGGACGGACGGACCTGGTGGAAAAAGGACTGCCCACCTTACTGCGACAGTTTACCATGCCCAACCACTACGGGCAGCATAAAAAGATCTGGCAGTGGCCCAACCGGATGCCCTGGACCAATGAAGTGCAGTCGTCATCCATACAGGAGACGGGTGCCCTGTGCGACTGCCTGCAGGAGCCGTTGATGCAGTGCATATCTGCTGAAACCGGCGGTGAAGATTCCGTCATCCATCTTTTTCCGGCCTGGCCAAAGAAATGGGACGCCGAGTTCCAGCTCCACAGCCGGGACGATTTCGATGTATATGCCGGGCAGCAGGACGGAGAAATCACCGGTGTGGTCATAGACTCCCTGGGCGGCTTGACATGCCGGGTGCGCAATCCCTGGAAAGGGAAACGGGTTATATTGACAGACAGGGAAATGGGAGAAGAGTGCATTCTAACAGGAGACTTGCTGGTCTTTCCTACCCGGAAAGGGAATACTTACCGCCTGTGCCGGGAGGGTGATAATACCGAGGTCGCGTTCTTAGAAGACTGCAAGCCTGTGTTCCTCTTCGACCAGGTGTCTGTCCAGCTTCCTTTCTATGACGGCGTACCGACCGTTGCGCCGGGCGAGGAAACTGCGGCGGTTCTGTCGTTGCCTGTTGACGGTGTGGTGTTTACATGCGATGACAATCAAACTGCCGAAGTCAACGCTAAAACCTGGCACGGAAGAACTTTCGCGCTTATAAAAGGCATCCGTGTCGGCGACACAGGAATACGGGCAAAGGTAAACGGCCGGACCGTGGCGGAGGCGGAAATCAGGGTAAGACATAAAATGGTCAACGACTACGATCCCGACATCGTCTACGGCGGCGACTGGGAAGGATGGTGGTATACCATCTGCGATGACGGATTCAGGCGAGAGCATTTGCTGTACGGAAAAAGCGGCAGGGAGAATAACCCTCCTGACCTGGTACAGGAAGCGGGCGGCTATTTTCTTGATCCCGATTCCATGAACCTGCCGCGTCCCTGGTACGACGATTATCACTATACGTCAGAAGCCAGCGCTTACTTCGAATACGCTTTTACAGGCACAGGGGTAGAGATCATCGGCCTGGGCTGTCCCGAAGGCGGCGAGGCAGAAGTCTTTATCGACAACACCTTCGTCGGTGTTATCAGTTGCAAAAATCCTAAAAAGGTCTATCAATATGTACTATACAGAAAAGAGGACCTTAATTATGGAAATCATTCTTTGAGAGTCGTGGTAAAGAACGGTGTATTCTATCTGGATGCTGTACGAATATTATAATATCCTAAACATACATAATTCCCAGCAATTTGCTGTCTGTATGGCTTACTAAGCCATGGTGAAGCGAAAATACAACAGGTAACCGTGAAGACACCGCATTAGAGGAGATGGACATATGGATCAAGACAGTATCGAACTGGCCAATGACAGCTTGAAAGTCACCCTGGCATCCGACAAGCCGATCGTCACGCAGTACCGTCATGTCTCCTCCGGACGGACATTCAGCGGTGGGACCGGGGACGGCAGGCTTAGTATTAACGGTGAAGTCATTCCCTGGTCGCAATGGGCGACATCCGTGGAACAGAACGACGAAACGGTGACGTACCGAATGCGCCTGCCTGAGAAAAATCTGGCGATTGCCTGGCGTTTTGCACTGAAGGACGATACGCTCACCCTTTGTCTCGATCAGGTGGATGATCCGGACGGCGCCCTCCATGACATCGGCTGGAACGACCTGCCGTTGCTGGTCTGTACGGATGCAGACTACCGTTACTGGCGCATGTTCACCGAACCGCCCGAACCGGAGGTAGGCTACAAGATGTGGTCCACAGATGCGCTCGGGCCGATGACAGAGCTCGAAACCGAACAGGAACCCGCGCCGGTTATCTACGGCACGATCTGGAACGATACAGTCTGCGCGTTCGTAGACAGCAACTATCCTCTATTCCCGATTACGCATCAGAAACGCCCCGACGGCGCATACGCTATATCGCTCAACACCTATCAGTACCGTGTACGCGAAAAAACGATGCCGCCGCTGGAGGTGACGGTCGGTTTTCTCAGCGACACGAACGGCGACGGACGGGCGGATGTGAGCGACTACCGCCTCTGGATCAACCGTTCCCGTCCCAAGGGCGATCCGCTGTATTACGACACGGTGGTTTATAAAATCTTCATGGACCTTGCACGTTTGAATGCCGGCGTCTGTACCGATTTGAAAAAGAGTGAGGAGATCATCCGGGCGTTCTACAACATATCGGACGGTCTGCCGCAGATCGTTTATCTGGTCGGCCTACAGGCCGGCGGCCACGATGGCACCTACCCCACACTCGGCAGCGGCACCAACCCGAATGTGGGCACCGAAGAACAATTCCGGGCGCTGGTCCAAACCTGCAAAGAGAAATACAATACCATACTGAGTTCCCATACCAACATCGACGACGCTTACAGCCACAGTGCGGACTGGGACGACCGGTACGTGGTCGCCAGCGGCAGTCCCGGTGAGGACGCGCCTTATGTAACCGGCTCGATCTGCCACACACGGGACGTGGAGACCGGGGCGATATTTCGTCGGTTAGAAGAATATCTGGACTGCTTCCCGTTCGAAAAGACACTCCATATGGACAACCTGCGTCTGACCAACACATACAACCGGACAGGGTGGGAGGACATCGGCGTCCTGGAGGAGCTGGTCTGCGGCGTCATGCCGGTGATGGACTGGCTCAAGGCGCGCGCCATGACCACCACCACCGAAGGCTACAACGGCATGCCCATCGATCCGGGATGTATCGTCAGCGGATTCTGGCATCATGGTGCGCCGGACCGCATGCGTCAGATCCTCCATCGACGTATTTCCGGTGGCGGACGTGGCAGTCATTTTGGCGACTATACCGTGCGCGATTACGGGATATGCAACAATTTTCACATCGACATCGTTGGTCGCCCCTGGCCGCCCGACGATCTGCCCGAAGATGTCCATGAAGAGTATTTCGGATGGTTGGCGGAGCAGAATATAGAAAACCTTACCTGGGCCCTGGAGGACAACTGGAAACAGATCGTGGACTGCCTGTATCTGGGCGCGCTTCTGCACCACTTTTACAACGAACGGGAGATGCTGGTCTGGGATGACGTAGGTTCAGGCCACCGGTTGACCTTCTCGGACGGCGTGGTCGCCGAAATCTGCATCGAATCCGAAGACGCTTTGAAGGTGACCATGGGTGAAGTGACGGTCGCCGACGGTAACGACCGGTTCATCC
>Ga0187827_10008645_pt1 | contig 10970 bp, 10 predicted proteins | sample ETNtaG_39_FD_167969 | JGI IMG/M metagenome (GOLD analysis project Ga0187827, IMG submission 167969) | Marine microbial and viral communities from oxygen minimum zone, Eastern Pacific Ocean - ETNP2014_SV_150_PacBio MetaG (Illumina Assembly) | ecosystem: Environmental > Aquatic > Marine > Hypoxic... | reverse complement strand
TAAAGTCTAAAGTCTTAAAAGATGCACTGCCAAAGATCTTTGAGCCTTTTGGATGGATGGTTATTATAATCACTATGTATATATCATCTAAGTATTTTACACTCACGATTGCAGAGATGGGCATTATAGGATATTCTTTTATGAGAATTATTCCAATGATAGGGGGATTTACATCAACTAAACATACCATCGTGAACTTTTATCCAAGTTATGAACAGGTAGATAATATGAACTGGCTGGCATGTGATAATATTCAAAAGACAGGTAATTTTGTTTTTAACAGGATAGATGATGGCTTTGAATATAAAGGTGTAAGTTTTTCTTATCCCGGTCATAATCCTGTATTGAATGATATTAACATAACAATTAAAAAGGGTAAGGTGACAGCAATCGTTGGTGAATCAGGGTCTGGGAAATCAACTTTAATTGATTTGCTCATTGGATTTTATGAACCTGATAAAGGGGAAATATTAGTAGATAAGAAGCCTTTACAGGAATTCGATATTTATTCTTTTAGACGACATATTGGATACGTTCCTCAGGACACTGTTTTGTTCAATGATACAGTTAAAAATAATCTCTTGTGGAGTAATGAAGAAGCATCTGGAAAGGAGATTATAGAGGTTTGTAAATTGGCAAATGCAGATGAGTTTATTATGAATTTATCTGATGGATATGATACTGTTGTTGGGGAGAGAGGAGTAAAGCTTTCCGGCGGAGAGCGTCAACGTATTGCCCTTGCCAGGGCATTACTGAGAAAGCCGGAGCTATTAATTCTCGATGAAGCCACAAGTGCCCTTGATAGCCGCTCTGAATTGCTTATCAAGAGTGCGATTGAAAATATTGCCCATAAGACTACCTTAGTAGTAATAGCCCACAGATTATCAACAATAGTAAATGCTGATATTATTTATGTTCTTCAGAAAGGTCGTATAGTAGGGCAAGGTACTTCTGCAGAACTGCTTAACAATGACGCCAATTTTAGCCATATGGCTCAGCTTCAAGGTATCACTTCATAAATAGAGAGGTCAAAAAGAGTGTATCTAAAAAACAAAAAGGTTTTGGTGACAGGTTCTGACGGTTTTATCGGCAGCCATCTTGTCGAGGCTCTTTTGGATGAAGGTTGTGATGTTAAAGCCTTTGTTTTTTACAATTCCTTTAATTCAAAGGGATGGCTTGATACCTTTTCTAACGAAAAGCTAAAGCAGATAGAGATTTTTGCCGGTGATATCAGGGATCCTTATTTTTAGAACTATGGCACAAGTGGAGAAATTAAAGAAAAGAGACTGAGATCTTCGAATAACTAACAACTGCGTCAATAAAAAGGAAAACTAATGAATGATAGTAAGATATACGATGCTTCAGCGTCAATTGGTGCCAGGGAATATCACAAGAAAACAGGATTAACCAAGCAACTTAAAAACGTAGAACAGGATTTTAAAGAGAGGTTCGTTAAATGTGAATCAGGAGAAGAAAGAGTAAAGGACGAGTATGTGGATAGTAGGAAATGTCCCTTGTGTTACAATGAAAATGGAGACATTATTTTTACAAAGAATGGTTTTAAACATATTCGGTGTACATGCGGAATGATCTATGTGTCTAAAACACTAAAAAATGAATTTGTTAATATTATTTATGCTAATAAAGCTTTTGAGAGAGAAACACATAAATCTTTTCGGACAGAACCAAGAAGTTCTTTTATAAGGGCCGTTTATGAGGAAGGATTCAAGCTTCTTGAGCAAGCTGGAGTTTTGCAAGGCTTATTATTAGATATAGGAGCCAGTTCTGGATTGTTCATGGAATATGCTCTGGAAAGGGGATTTAAAGCAAGGGGGATTGAACCCTCTCCTTACGCTGTAGGAGAAGCGACTAAACGTGGTCTGGATGTGATTCAAGGTTATTTCCAAAGAGGTTTTGTAGCAGATAACTCGTTAGATATTATCACTATGTGGGACGTAATAGAACACTGTAAAAATCCTGATGAAGTTTTAAGTGCTGTATATAAGGCTTTAGTGCCCGGTGGAATAGTTTTCCTGCAAGTTCCTAATGTTTTGGGGCTTGCACCAAGAATTATGAGGCAGGATTGCAATATGTTTACGGGCTTTGGCCATATAAATTTATTCGGGCCTGATACATTAAAACGAATTTTGGATAAAAATATGTTTAAGGAGATCAAGATGCAGAGTGTAATATCCGAAATTTCCGTTATAAACAATTACCTGAATTATCATGATCCTTATCAAGGGCCTAGCCTTGAAAAAGATAATATATTAGGTGCGTTGGATATAGAAACCATACATAAGAATCTTTGGGGATATAAGTTACAGGTTGTTGGAAAAAAAGAAAATTAGAAGTGCTGGGAAAATACCGGTATCTCTTATTGGGGTGGGAGGATACGGTGCAAAGCTAACAGATATTATTAAGAGAACACAATATTTGGAAATCGTTTCCTGTTATCACCCTGACAGGGACAGGTCTTGTGAGGTTGCGAGTAAGATTGGTTGCAAACCTGCGTTGAGTGAAAAAGAGGCAGTTTGCAATAATGATGTTGAGGCTGTTATTATCGCTAGTCCCGACTATTCGCATCTACGTTACATTTTGTTGGCTATTGAGAACAATTGCCATATTTTTGTGGAAAAACCAATGGTTTCTACATGGGAAGAGGCCTTAATAGTAAAGAAGAAACTGGCATCTCATAATGGGGTTTTCTTTGTAGGGCATAACATGAGAAGAGAGGCGGGTTTTCGTCTTATTAAAAAAGAATATGATGCAGGGTTATTGGGACAACTGGTTACATTTCATATAAATTTGTCGCATGGCGGAGCATTTAACTGGAGTAAGAATTATTGGAGGGCCAACCCTGCGCTTTGCAGAGAAGGTCCTCTGCGTGTAAATGGAGTACATGCCAGCGATGTTCTGGAATTCATCTTCGGCCCAATAGATAGTGTACATGCGAAATTAGCCAGTAATTATTCTCACCATTCAACACCTGATTCAGGATTTGCCATGTTGCAGATTGGCAAGGCAATTGGGAGTGTGTCTACCAATTGGAATGTGCCTTCTATAAATTCTTTTCAATTTCAATTTACAAATGCCATTATTGACTATGATCTTAAGAAATATATAATTCGTTATGGAAGAGATAAAGACTGTCTTCCTACTCCTTCGAATGAAGTTTCATTACCGGAGGTAGATAGTAGGAGAGAACAAATCGAAGAGTTTGCAGCGGCAATACTAGGTGAATCAATGGTTGAGACCGGTTTTCTACAAGGTGAAAGGGCGGTTATGTTTTTCGAATCCTGTTACCGCTCAAATGAAAGAAATCAATCGGTTAGGTTGGAGGAACTCTTAAGTTGAGTTATTTGACATTTGAGGAGTATCGCATGCTATGGGATCTGGTTTCGAGGAAACCATTTCTAACCGGGTTTCCCCTTCATTTAGATGTGGAGCTGACATCACGATGCAATCTTAAATGCAAGATGTGTTTTCAACAGCATATTGAGGAAAAAAGAGAAGACATGTCCGAGCAGGTATTTCAGAAGATTGTAAATGAGGGTGTACAGGAAGGATTATGTTCTATGAAATTACAGTCAAGGGGAGAGTCATTACTTCATAAAAGGTTATTGGATTTTCTGGCATATTCAAAGAAAGCAGGCATTATAGATGTTCACATAACTACGAACGGTTTACTTTTAACTGAGAAAATAATCAAAGGTGTTGTAGATAATGATCTCGATATGTTGATTATTTCTTATGATGACGCTCATTCAGAGGCTGCTTCCATGCGAAAGAGTGAATATACTGCTTTTATGCAGGACGTGGTAAAAAAGGTGGATAAATGTCGAAAGCTTTACAAAAAAGGCAGGCCTAAGATCCGCATACAAACGTGTATACAAGAGTACTTACCGGAGAATATAGAGAAGGAAGAGCAGAGAAACAGAGAACTATTTCCGGAAGTAGACACGATCCTGATAAATCCTATTTATGAATCTTACGAAGATGACCCGCATCTCTCGAACATTGAAGAATATGATTTTTATCCTTGCTCTTACTTATGGCAAAGGTTAACTATTTATGCTGATGGGTCTGTGACTACCTGTAGCCGTGATTACAATTGTAATTTTAATCGTATTGGAAATGTAAATGAAAGTAGTGTAAAGGAATTGTGGTATTCTTCAGTTTTGCGAGATATGAGAAAACGTCACTTAGTTGGTAGAAGAAAAGACTTCCATATCTGTGCAGTCTGTGAAAACTACTTAATTAATAAGAAAACCGGTCTGCCTGGTGCAGGATGCACCGGTGTTGTTTATAAGACTAAATCACCTGCAGACTCTTTGTCAGATTGAAAGAATAACACCTTTATGATTATTGCCATACACCAACCGGAATTCATGCCCTGGCTGAAATTCTTTGATAAAATGAAAAGGGTTGATAAGTATATTGTTTTTGATCACGTTCAATTTAAGAAACGATACTTTGAGAACAGGAACCGTGTAAAGCAGGGAGATATTTCCGTATGGCTTAGCGTTCCTGTCAAAACAAAAGGGAAATATTTGCAAAGAATTAGTGAAGTTGAAATAGATAACAGCTTACCCTGGCAGCGAAAAATATGGGAAAGAATCAAACATTGTTATTTAAAAAGCCGATATTATAAAAACTATAACGAAGAGCTTGAGACTTTACTTTTATCTAAGGAGTATGATAATTTGATAGATATTAATCTAACGTTTATTAAGTGGTTTCGTAAAATATTAAATATTAATACGCCAATGGGATTTTCTTCAGATATGAATGTTGAAGCATATAAAGCCAGTGACTTGATACTTGAAATATGCCTTCGCTCCGGAGCAAATCAGTACCTGTGCGGCCTTTCAGGAAAAGATTACTTGAAACTGGAAGATTTTAACGCTTCAGGGATAGATGTAATAACTCAGGACTTTAAACATCCAAAATATGAGCAGAGGGGCGGTGAGTTTGTACCTTATCTTTCTATGCTTGACATGGTACTTAACTGCGGTTTTGATAGTCAAGAAATCCTCTTCGGCTCATCAGACATAAGAAATAAATAGGTGAAAATAATTATTTATACTCTTGGAGAGTAAAACATAATGAGAACAGTGTATATTAGCGGAAAACCAGTAGGTAAAGGGCATCCTATATATGTCATCGCGGAAATTGGAATTAATCATAACGGTGACATGAAGCTTGCTAAAGAGACTATTGATGCGGCTGTCGTATGTCGCGTTGATGCCGTAAAGCTCCAGACATACAGTACTGAAGGGTTTATTCACCCTGAGAATCCTATCTATGATGCGGTTAAGTCATGCGAATTTTCCAGAAAAGAATATATTGAACTTTTTGATTATGCCAAAAGCAAGGGTGTGGTTGTTTTTTCCACACCGGAGTGTTTTGAAGATATAGAATTTATAATAGATATGAAGACACCGGCTATTAAAATTGCTTCAATGGATATGAATTACCGTCAATTTGTGCAAAAGGTTGCTGAATCAGGAAGTCCTGTTCTCATCTCCACGGGAATGAGCTATATGTATGAAGTGGCTAATTCCGTTAGATGGATAGAGGAGACAGGTAATAACGATATTATTTTATTACATTGCGTGTCATGTTATCCCGCTCCACCGGAAGAGTGTAATTTGTCTGTGATTCCTAAGCTTGCTTCGGCATTCGGATATCCCACTGGATTCTCAGACCATACCGTTACCTTGGATGTCCCTTTTGCATCAGCCTGTCTGGGAGCCAATCTCATTGAAAAGCATTTTACCCTTGATAAGGCACTTAAAGGACCGGATCATGCCGGTTCCTCCGATCCTGATGATATGAAAACCTTGATAGGTTGGTTGCGTAATTTAGAGAATGCAATTGGAAACAGTATTAAAGAACCGAGTAAATCAGAGAAAGTTACAAGGTTGAAGAAGAGGAGAAGCATCTTCGCGAAAAAAAATCTGTCATCAGGAGATATTTTAACAGAACACAACATTTGTTTTCTAACTCCTTCGTTTCCGGAAAGCCAGTTAGAGGACCTCGAATGTTTTTTGGGACGAACTGTCAAAATTGATATTCCAAGAAACAGAATAATCACTTCAGAAGTTTTAGTTTGAAACGTTGACCATGCAAACAGTGCTTTTCAGAGCAGACGGTGGCGGTATTTATAGTATGGCTATGGGACACCTTTTCAGGAGTGTCAGATTAGCAGGCGTCTTGTCTAAAAGGGGGGTTAGATGCCTCTTCATTATGAAGAACTATCCGGAAGGTGTTAAATTTGTAACGAATGCTGGTTTTACTGTGGATTTGTTGGATCCGGCTATTTCAGAGGAAGAGGAAGTGTCTTATGTCGTTTCACATGCTATGCAGTTAGATGCCCTTCTCTATATTGATATACGGTTTTCTATTAAAAGATTAATCGAAGAGGCAAACAAAGAATATGTACCCACTGTGGTTTATGAGGATGTTTGTGATGAAGATATATTTCCTACCGTGCTGATAAACCCGACTCTCACGGCACAAAACGAGAAAGGGTATGAGAAAAGAGAAAACACGGAACTTTTGCTCGGGATTGATTATCTTGTTTTAGATCCGTTCATTGAAGATTATGCACGTTCAACTTTTTCACCAGAAATAAATAAACTTTTTCTATGCTTTGGCGGCGCCGATCCATGCAATATCTCCAATAGAATCCTGAAAATCTTGCTTGGTAAAAAGGATGAATACCAGATCGTCCTTATGCTTGGCCCGGCATTTAAATTTCACTCGGACATTAAAAAGACTGTTCAGTGTATGGATTTTGATAAAAGGGTAACAGTGATTTCAAACTGCGACGATTTATATTCGATACTGTCCTCCGTTGATGCTGCTATTACCGCGGGAGGTACTATTGTTTACGAATCTGTTAGCCTCAATATTCCTACCTTTGTTTTGCCCTCAATTGATTATGAAGCGCGGAATATGTCTCCCTTACTTGATATAGGGTTTATTGATGGTATAAAGGAAAATATTGCCAATGTGGAGGATGTAATTTTAGAAGAAGAAATAGATCGTTTTATTAACGAGGCTGATTCACGAAAAAAATTATTTGATAAAGCCAGTTTGGAACATCTGTCAGGTGGAATTTCAAGAGTTGTGGAGGTAATTTGTAAAGCCCACCGTCTTTATAGACGTCGGATTCAAACGAAACATAATTAATAAATGGATATTACATAATATGGCAAAAGACAAAGTAACTATCTTAGGCTTAAACGACTCTAATTCAGCGGCGGCTATTATACAGGACGGCAAGTTGATAGCCTTTGCCAGGGAGGAAAGGTTTAATAGAATTAAATTCGATGACGCCTACCCGACACGCACAGTAAATTACTGTTTAAAAGAGGCTGGCGTTAGTTTGAAAGAGGTTGATCATATTGTTTTTGCATGGAACCCCGGGCATGAACTCGAACCGCAGGATTCACCCGCTGCCGTTCGATACCATAAACATTTCCTTCATTACATTCCTAATAACCTGATTCGGCATATTGGCGGAGATAAGAAGCATAAAAGAATAACAGGTATTTCCCAGGAGATACGATTCATGGAAGGAAATATAGATCTTCATTTCTTACCCCATCATCATTGTCATGCTGCCAGCTCCTTTCTCGTTTCACCATACGATAAAGCGGCCATACTGACAATGGATGCTTATGGAGATGATATAACTTCGGAATTCTTCACAGGAGAGGGGAATAAGATAACCTCTATAGGCCGTACCTTGTATCCATATTCCATGGGACAGGTTTATGCGGGGGTAACCCAGTTTCTGGGATACCGGGCAAATTCGGATGAGTGGAAGGTCATGGGACTTGCGCCTTACGGCAACCTTGATTACTATGATAAGTTTGAAAGGATAACTGGTTTGACAAAGAAATCGGAGAACTGAGATTTGACCTGGATTGTTTTATGTTTTACCTATGGCATCCGAGGAGATATTCCGATAAATTTATAAAACTTTTTGGCGCAGAAAGATATCCGGATGAAGAATTGACAGAACGGCATTGGAACATTGCTGCAAGTTTTCAGAGAAGAGTTGAGGATGTAGTTTTGGAAATGTGTCAATGCCTGTACGAAAAAACAGGGGTTGATACCCTCTGCCTTGCGGGTGGCGTTGCCATGAACAGTAAAATGAACGGGCGTATTCTGAGCGAATCTCATTTTTATAAATTGTGGGTACAGCCGAGCGCCGATGATGCCGGTGGGTCCCTTGGGGCCTGCTTTTACTATTGGAACCAGATTCTTGGAAAGGAAAGAGACTTTATTATGGATCACGATTACTGGGGCCCCGGCTATTCCAATGAAGAAATTAAACAGACTCTGGATGATTCCATTATAAAGTATGAATATTTAGAAGATATTGAAAAAGAAGCCGCTCAAGCGCTGGTTGATAATAAGGTAATTTGCTGGTTCCAGGGAAGAATGGAATCGGGACAGCGCGCCCTGGGAAACAGGTCTATTCTTGGGGACCCACGTGATCCAAAAATGAAAGAAAAGATCAATAAACTTGTAAAACACAGGGAATGGTATCGACCTTTTGCTCCATCTGTTATGGAGGAATCTCAAAGTGAATTCTTTGAGAATAGTATGTCCAGCCCTTTTATGCAATTGGTTTTGCCTGTTAGAAAGGACAAACAGGCTGTTATCCCTGCTGTAACTCACATGGACGGTTCAGGCAGATTACAAACTGTTCAGAAAGACGTTAACCCGCGATATTGGAAATTGATTAATGAATTTAAAAAGCTTACCGGCGTTGGGCTTGTGCTTAACTCATCATTTAATGATAATGATGAACCGATTGTCTGTACCCCAAAGGACGCGATCCGTACCTTTTTCGGGACAGGCCTACATGAATTATATATTGGTAACTACAAAGTGAGGAAATTGTGAGTGTGCTAAAAATATATTTAGCAGATTTAGTGTATGACACTGTTCGAACAAATTATGTTGTCCCGTTAAACATTGCTTACATTGCAGCATCTGTCAAAGAAAGATATACTCACGATGTTGATATTAAAATATTTAAATTTCCGCAAATGTTAGAAGAAAGTATCAAGAATGCCCCACCAGATATTCTGGGTTTAAGTAACTATAGCTGGAATGAAAGGCTCAACCATGTATTTATTAAAATGGCTAAACGCTTAAACCCTAATGTCTTAACAGTAATGGGTGGCCCTAATATTAGGACAGATTATGATGGATTGGGCTTTATCTTTCAACCCATAAATTACTTGATTATTATATCTTATTTGAAGGAGAAGTATCTTTTGGCAACCTTGTAAGAAAGGTTTTAGGTGGAAGCGGTCTACTAAAACCCCCGCCTGGTTGCGCTGGACTCCATGAAGGACAATACCGTTATGAGCCTTTGGATTTAAAAGAAATTCCAGTAGAAATTAATTTGCCAAGTCCCTATCTTACAGGGTTTCTTGACCCATATTTATCAGATCCAAATATGATTCCACTTTTTGAAACAAACCGAGGGTGTCCTTTTGGTTGTGTTTATTGTGCGTGGGGTATTGCTGCTGTTTCTAGAGTGCGCAGGAGATCTTTAAATGTGGTTTATGAGGAGCTGGATTATGTGGCCCAAAAATCATCAAAGCAGGTAAATTGGATTTTTTGCGATGCCAATTTTGGAATGTTTGAAAGAGATGTTGAAATAGCAAAAAAAATCCGACAAATAATGGATGAGAAAGGTTTTCCTATACATGTAGCACTTTATCACTCAAAAAATACAAGTAAACGAAATATTGAAATTGCAAAAATTATCAAAGATAACGAAGGTTATATTGCTATACAATCTGCAGATCCTGAAGTACTTAAAAATTGTGGGCGAGGGGGTATTAAACTTAGTCACTTAAAAACACAGATTGATTATTATAGAAACAATCGTCTTGAAGTGTTAACCGAGATTTTGATTGGATTGCCAGGTGAAACTACAGAAAGTCATTTAAATACACTTATTACAGCATTTGACTTAGGGTTTGGGAAAATATATACGTATAATATAAGAATGCTGTTAGGCTCCCAATATGAGAGCGAGAAATATCGTAAAAAATATGGAATAAAAACCAAATTTCGACCTATTTTTGGAGCATATGGTATATATGATGGACAGAAGGTGTTTGAAGTTGAGGAGTCGGTTCGAGCAACAAATGATATGACCGAGTCAGAATTAGAAAATTTTAAAATTTTGCATTGGTTAATAAATTTTCTTTGGAATACTGGTTTATTTAAACCAATTCTACGTTACTTTCAATGGTATGGGGTTAATCCCGGTTTGGTTTTGTATAAACTATCTTCTGCCAGGAACCATTTATTGGCAAATTTATTTTCAAAAATGAACAAAGAATCAATGGCCGAATGGTATGAAACCAAAGAGGAAATGATTCTATTTTACCAACAACAAAAAAATTTTGAGGAAATGGTAAATAATTTTGTCAAATTAAATTTTTTATGGATTGCGAACGTATATCAAGACCCTGATATTATGTCGGCATTGTTAAAGGAGTTCTTGAGGATATCGAAAATAGAAATAAAATCTGAGAGCCGAGAGTTCCAAAGTAATTGGGAAGAGCTTGTTAAGATAGTTAGTAAATTGATATGTAACGATTTCCTGCAAAAAGATTTTAGTTATAAGGATAGGTATACGGGAAAAGCTTTATCATTTGTATTTAATGATTCTCGTTTGACAAAAAGAGAGACTATTGAAGTAGAAATTTATCGTGATAAGCAGGATGTTGCCTTTTGTGATTATCACTTAAATCCTGGTGGAAAGAAAAATGTTTCATTGCAAAATTTGGTTAGATTTCTTGAAATGGGAGGGATGAATAAGCTCATAAATAGGGTCAGGCAGATTACAAACTGTTCAGAAAGACGTTAACCCGCGATATTGGAAATTGATTAATGAATTTAAAAAGCTTACTGGCGTTGGT
>Ga0187827_10008644_pt1 | contig 10971 bp, 9 predicted proteins | sample ETNtaG_39_FD_167969 | JGI IMG/M metagenome (GOLD analysis project Ga0187827, IMG submission 167969) | Marine microbial and viral communities from oxygen minimum zone, Eastern Pacific Ocean - ETNP2014_SV_150_PacBio MetaG (Illumina Assembly) | ecosystem: Environmental > Aquatic > Marine > Hypoxic... | reverse complement strand
GCTTCAACCGATTCGATTTGAATAGCCAGCCAACCATAATCATTCCACCACGGTGCGTATTCCAATCGATCTGGCCTCTCGTCCAGCCCAATCCTCAGCGTCCCACCCCAACTTCGCTTACCAACCTGAGGATAATAAAACGCATTCAGCGCTTCATCCACAACCGCCTCGTTTTCGACCTCAGGCACCATAACCCCCGATGGCCCCAAATCGAGATAATTGCCAATAAGGTATGCATGCCGCGTGTGCTTGATCCTGATCTGAACGGGTAAATCCAGATCTTTTGCCATCGCACAAAAAGCCACCAATTGCGCTTCATTAAAAGGCCCATGTTGCGCATCCACATTGAGATAGTCGCAATCATGTTGCCCCAAAATATCTTCCAGATGCCCCCGTTCAATATCCATTGGCACCCCCACAGAATGCACAATTTCCCCTTCCCGAATTCTCTGCTTCAACGTCTTATCCGCCATCTTATACTCCTTTAACCTCACGCCGATGCTATCACCACTTCAGTTCGAAAATCCACCCCCTCATCACGCAACCATCTCTCTACCTTCTCCCAATCTCCTGCCTCATAATTAGAGAGTTCCCACACCGTTACTGCATGATCGCCTTCACCAACCGTATCTCGCTGGATAAATTGATACCCCATTTCCAAAATGCGGGCCAACACCTCATCTGTCAAATGATCCGCTCTGAAATAGATTTGCATTCTGTTATTTGCCATGTTTCACTCCAATCAAGCCCCTGACCACAATCTACCCCGGCCACTATCTGGCCATTGCCCGACTGAGGTCAAGCGCACAAGGCGGTAACCACCCCGGTGTATTGCTCAGTGGCAAAACACTTTCATCCAACTGAATCCCCAAACGATCCTGCATAAACCCTCGCCGCGCTTCAATCCGCTGCCAACATTGCCAAATACAGGCATGGCCGTCATCATCGACATCGGAGAGGCAAAAGATATTCATCCCAAAAACAAACAGGATGTGGGGCTGCGCTTAGCACTGGCCGCAGAAGCACAGGTGTATGATATAGATCAACCCTATTCGGGGCCAATGTACCGCGCAATGGCAGTTGAAAACAGTAAAATTCACTTGAGTTTTGAGCATATAAATGGTGGTCTAAAAACAAAGGGCAAAGAGCTCACAGGTTTTGCCATTGCAGGCCAGGATCGCAAATTCGTGTGGGCAAATGCAAAAATTGAAGGTAACCGCGTGGTTGTCTGGAGCAAAAATGTTCCGCAACCTGTTGCGATCAGATACGCCTGGGCAGACAATCCAATCTGTAATCTCTACAACGGCGCAGACTTGCCCGCATTGCCATTTCGCACAGATGACTGGCCCGGCATCACGGCCGATAAGCGCTGATGCGTCGTACGCACATGGGCGCAAGTTTTAACCTTGCGCCCATTTCAAGTCCCTCACCCTCTGCCACTTCTATCCAAACATCTCCCTGGCATAAGCCAAATTCTTCTTCCCCGATGCAATAGGATCATCACCTGCCGGTGTTTCAAAGGTCAGCCACCCCTCATAACCAATCTTTGCAATTGCATCCCTGCACGCCGGAAAATCCACATCCCCCTCTCCCAAATCTGACTTCTTCGTATCCTTCAGGTGAACCAACTTCGTGTGTTCCGGCAAATCCAGAAACATCTCAACCGAATCGTGACCATATATCAAAGCATTGGCCATATCCTGATAAACCCCCACCATCTCTGAACCAACGCCATCACAAATGTCTTTCAACAACCCAGATGTAAAGCTTGTCTCCAAAGCCAGTTTAATACCCAAATCTTCTGCCAAAGGCGCACACCGCTTTAAATCCTCAACGAGCAAATCCGCATCTGCCCGAGAAATATCAATATTCTCTCGATCAAAATACGGAAGCAAAACACCTGCGCCTCCCATACCTTTACACGCTTGAACCGCCTTATTCACAAGCCCCACCACCCGGTCGCGGATTTCCGCATTATCTTGCGCGCCTTTGTATTCACGAAACATCGCGAAGCTAATTGAACACGCCTGCGCTCCAGATGATTGCACCAAAGACTGCATGTCCTCTTGCCCTGCATCACTCACAAGCCAATTCAATTTGTCTTCTTCACGGAGCACAATCTCAACCCCGTCAAAGCCAATATCACCAGCCACTCTAAAAGCATCTTCCCAATCCATATTCAAACTGGTATTTCGAATCCCGTAGAGATACATTACATACCCTTTCATAAGAATCCACCGTAAATTTATTGAAAACATTCCCCGCAATATAACACCCCACCAATCAATAACAAGCAGAGTAATGTTATAATCAGTACATCACGAAAGACAATACGGCCCAGCATTTACCCAGGCGATTGCCGTAGGGGCAGGTCCCCGTGCCTGTCCAGAGGCCAATATATAGGTGAATTGGGCACCCACAGGGAGGTGCCCCTACGGTAGATCATTCAATTCGCTCATTTCCGAGCCTTGATTACTTTTCGTGAAGTAATGAATATCGCAATACCAGACAAGAAGAAGCCCCTGTGCTGTTCAGACTACAGGGGCTTCTTGGCTTTGTTCCAAATCTCTTAGACCTACATCTCCATCGACGCAGTATTCGACGACACGGTCAAAATGTTGGATGCATTTTCATCAAGCGAAACATTGGCCGTGACACCATTTGCAGCCACAGTAAGACTCTGCCCCGAATGCTTCACAGAAAATTCAGGTCTTTCTTCACCTGGCCCTTGAACAGAAAATACAGCTGCAATGCGACAGCAAACTGCTTCCTCTGTTTCAGCACTAAAATGCCATCTTTTCTCCGGCAACTCTCCATCGTACGTTGGATAACCCTCGATGGGGTGAACTGGCCATTCGTCTGTTTGACTGAGAGACAAAGTGCTTGAAGCAAAGAGTTGGCCGTTCAAAGAAGCTCCCTTCCGTCGGGACGTCACGGTTGCATTCTCTGTATCAAATTCAAACTTTCCAAACGAGTGTAGCAACCATTGGTAAGTAGACGCTTCAGGTGCTTCGAGTTCGTCAACAAGCAAGAGAACCGAAGGCCGAATCATGAGCATATGTCGACGATATTTCTTCAACAGATCACCGTACGCATTCTCCGCTTCGCCACTGACATAACCAAACGCATCTGTAGTCTTAAAGCCGACAATTTCCCCGCCACGATTACCATCTCGATTAATTGCACCTTCCCCATTCACGAGCACGCAATTATGTGACATAGATTGCTGTGCATACTCATTGTGAAATGGCGTTCCATGGTGAGGAAACCTCAAACCTCCAGCACAGATAAGTGCACGCCCGCCTTTCATAACAGCAAAGTCATTCTGACTGGCGTGGCCGTGACTCACACCTCCATATGGCGAGGACCTTAACAGAACCATAAAATCTTTATCTGCATGTTCAATATCACTGTGCAAAGCGCCCCAACCAACACCTCGAAAGGCACGATCCTGCGGTCTGGCAGCTTCGCCCTGTTCCGGCGGCGTATTTTCCAAAAGAATACCAGGAAACGGATCCATGCGAGATGTCTGCTCTTTCGAATCACTAACCTGATCTGCCCAACGATAAAGTCTACGATTTTTCAAACGAAGCCCGTGAAACTGAAGAAACGTGCTGGCCGACGAACGCACAGGCTGGTGTTCGGTATCACCAAACGGCATAATGTCGCCAATGGGTGACACAACATAGTAGAAAAACCAGGGCATCTTCTGGTAATACGGCTTCAGCCAGATATCATGCCCGGTGGCCTGCGTCCAGGCGTGAAAGGGCATGGCGTCACGTGAATTATAGGACATACCATAGGGAACGCCCTGCGCCCACCCACCTTCGTGACCCGCCCAATGTGGGAAGTTGGTAGCAATCACCTTCAGCGCATATTCGGCCCACGCCGGTGCACGCTCATCTTCGGCAAGCGCAATCGCGTGCTCAAGCAAAAAACCCGGCAGGCGTCCATTATGACTCCCCTCGGGTTTAAAAGTATAATCACTTCTCTCCAACTGCCTGATCATCTGGTCAGCTCTTGCACCGACCATTTTTGCAACAAGCTCTTGTTCCTCGTCTGTGAAAAGATCATAAATCCAGTCGTAAACTTCAGCCCCAGCTCTCAGCAAACCCAAACCCACTTCATCTCCGTAGGGTGCCATAATAGAAGAAATCCCTTCGGGATCCCACTTAGCAACATCTACAATCAATGCTCTGGCAGCTTCTCCGTATTGTTTCTCTCCCGAAAGCAGATACATCAACGCCAGGGATCTCATACCCGCATCATGATATCTGCGCATAATGCCAAAGCAATTTTTGTAAGCCAACCGCCTCTCCGCCGGATCCTCTATCTGATCGTAATCCGGCTCTGCAGGAATATCCAGCTTCAAAGCCTCGTCCGCTGCCCTTTTCAAACCCGCAAAAGCTTCAGCGCGTGTCGTCGTCAGACTCTCCCGAACCGCATCCATATCAGAGGCCAGAAAAAAAAGCCGAGGACGCTCTTTCGAAACATTTGCCAGAAGGTCCGCCGGATCTGTCCAGGGTTGTTCAGCCGCATCCTCTGACACTGTGAAATTTCGAATTTCGGACTCAGCCTTTACAGTGCCCCCATCAATCGCTTGCACATGCCATTGATAAACACCAGGCGAAAATACTTGTGTTGGCACATGAATTGGGTTCGGCGACTCTGGCGATTCGTAATAAAGTGTGCCCTCTCTTTCAACAACGAGCTTGTATTGACAAGCCCCCCGCTCAGAGGCCCGCCACCAGCTAAACCCTGGAGGAGAAAGCGCTACAGTTTCATCTTTTAATGGCCGAACATAATTTGCCCCAGAAGGGCGAACCTTTGGAAATTCCATAACAAACCTTTCATCATAAAAGTCAATCTATGATTATCTGTGAACCAGATAGAGACCCGCCAGCAAACACCCTATCCCAATAATTCTCGACATCGAAATCGGAGTCACAGGAACCCACAGCCACCCATAATGATCGATGAGAGCAGAAATTAGAAGTTGCCCCACCATCGCTGCAGCGAGAACTTTGAGCGCACCAATCTCAGGAATCAGCACAATCACAGCGGTCACAAAAATAACACCCATTAAACCACCCGTATAAAGATACCACGGTGCTTTCATCATATTCTCACCGGTCGGAAAACCCGTTGCGACAGCCAAAAATACCAGAAGAAAAACGCCACCGATCGCAAAATTCATCAGCGTGCCCCGCAATGGGTGCCCCAAAATCTGCCCCATCTGGGCGTTAATGCTCCCCTGAACAGGCATAAGCCCACCGACAATGAGGGCACTAACAATAAACAGCGTAGATTTCATACAATCTCCGGTCTATGTGTCAAATACAATGAGATCCAAACTCCCGATATTCTCGCACAGGCAATGCATGATACTCTCGCACCAGCTTTTCTAACCGTTCACAGGCCAGTTCAAAAATCCGCTGCCCCTTCTCTGCATTGGCAGCAAATGCATCGCCCATAATCCCTGTGTCCTTTTTGGTATCGCGTCTGCGTTCTGCAAACACTGCAAAATCCAGATCCCCATCAAATGGATTGGTTCCCGAGTCATCGCTATCAATGCGACTTTTGTCGATCAAGTGTTCACGCAAATGAAGCTGCACGGCGGTCTCCCACTCGCCAGCGTGTCCCACCCCTTCATCTGTTGCGCTCCATTCCTTCAATTCCTTCTCCACCATATCCCACCAGCTAAAGGAAAGCGTGAAAATATTCTCCTCAGCCACCTGCCACGAAACGGCCCGGCAAGGTGCGGCATTGCCTCCATGCCCGTTGACTGATATGATCCGTTTAAATCCATTTGCATAGATACTGCGAAAAATATCCGCCAATAGATTTTGAAACGTCTCCAACCGCAGATTGATCGTGCCGGGAAAGCCCATATTATAATGCGTAAACCCAGACCACACAGGCGGTGCCACAATGACGGGAAAATCGTCTACGCACTGCGCCACCTCTACTGCCATATAAAACGGTGCTGAAATGTCCACATCCATTGGACAATGGGGCCCATGTTGCTCCACGGATCCAACCGGAACGATCACCACAGGATCATGTTCCAGAGCTTCCAGAAACTCGTGCCGCCACATCTCTTGCCACATCACCTTTTTATTTTTTCCGTCGTAAGAAATTTTGTACATAATCTACCCTCCCAACCTGACCAACTCATTACAGCAGCCAAGATCATTTTATTGCAAAGCGCAGACAGAGCTCTTTTGCCAGCTCTTTAGGCGTAAATACAACACGTGTAACCACCCGATCTTTACGCCCCTCTTTGGATTCTTCTTCAAACCGCCTGACTGAAAACTTACCTGGTGTACCAACCGGCGAAAGCGTAATCCCTCTGCTTTTTGGGCCAATCTGAACAGAACCCCCGCCTCGATTGACTTTTACAGATTCAAATGTGATAAACCCTTCCTCAAGGCTTCGTGGCTTGCGGTCAAATACATATCGGTCCTCCAACGTCAACACATTGCCATCCAGCACAAATGAGCGAACCAGGCTTTTCACTGTACCTTTAGCATAGGCGTGTGTCATATCTACTACGGCACTCTTTTTCCCCTCACCGTTTAAATTCTCAACTTCCAGCGTGCCATAATATTCTCCACCCGGTTGCTGCAACTTGCCATTGATCACAGGCACAGAATGCCCTAAAGAGTTACAAAAAAGAATGTCATAACGATTTGGGCCGAAAGTTTTCCGACTGTAAACGGGGCCGCCAGGATCATCCAACCAGAGGGCATCCCCACGGTGCACAATAAAACTGCCCACATCATTGTGGTTGTGGGGCACTCCATTATTTCCTGCCAAACACATCAAAGTCAACTGTTTCTGACCAGGCGCCCCTCTTAACTTGGCCTGCCCCAGGTTGGGCAGAACATAATCTCGATCATCTGTCCCAGCCTTCACCTTAAACCCGGAATACATAGCCAAACTGTGCATATCTCGTACCTTCAAAGTTCCATCTGGATGACTATCGCACAAGGCATAAAGATTGGGCAAATCATGAAATTCATTGATGATCATTGCAGGCCGCACCCCCGTATGCCCATGACTTGAATCGGCAAACGTCGATCTCAATGTGCCCTGAATATGAGCAGCCAGTGGATACTCACAGATCCGATGAATTTTACCGCTCTCATCCACCATCAAATTCAATTCACCGTTTGTCTTCAAATAGAGCGCATGTGCAACATACAGAAAATGCCCAAACCCGTATCCCCAATACCCCGGCCCTTCCTCACACCCCCCATCGTCAGTAAAACCATCCAGCGCATAGGTCAAATTAATAATTGCTGCATGGGTCATATGAGCCAGAACCACAGGGTCTTGAATCTGATAAAGTGCCGCACGAATAATCTCGCCATTGCATACATGATTCCAGTTCATGCGTGCCGTTTTCCAGGAATCCAGGTGTTTATAATTCCAAAACGGCTCAAAAATGTGTTCTTCGATCTTCTCAGAAACCCGTTGCACCACTTCATCTTCGAGCTGATCACCCAGCAAATGCAAAACCTCTGCGAACGTTGCGCCCAGTGCCGCTGAGCCCAAATCAATAGCCCGACCTTCGTGAGCGGCCATCACCCAGGTATAATCGTCGCAATATGCCCAGAGCAAATCCTGCAAATAATCTACATTGGCATTAGGATGCTTTAGCCACAAAGCCATAACAGCACGCCCCAATTCCCTACTGCGATACCCAGCTACCGACTGAGGAAGCCCTCGATCACCTATACGCCGATAATTTCTAAAGGCCGACCGCTTCAATACAGGAATATCTTGAGTTGGATCCAGGTTCTCGCTTAAATCATCCCACACGCCATTCTTTTTTGCCAATCTTCTTGCCCTGACAATCGCCTTTGAATCTTTCAGATAGGGTGCAGGAGATTGATCCACATTTCGCCCATAAATATCTGCAAGATCCGTCATCGAAACATCGCGAAGCAGCATCTTCACCATCTTCTACCTCTCTCTCGTGTTTTACAATGCCATTTCCATTTATAAAACCATACCCTACCTGACACACAAAAGGCAAGATAATGTGCACAGCAGGGAAAAGCAACGCTGGTTGCAAAGGACATTTCAGCCCACAGAACCGGCAGGTCAGATCCTTTTTATCCTTGTCCTCAGCACAGGTTATTTTGTATCATTGGAAATAGAGGTCATTTGTTCTGATCCATATGTGGAAATAACACAGGATAAACCAATGGGTGATGTCCTTGTCATTGATGACGATCTTGAAATCCGTCTCTTTATGAAACATGCCCTGCGCAGTGCAGGACATGCGGTCTTGCTTGCATCAGATGGCGACGAAGCCATTGGTATGGCAAGCAACTTTCCCGTTGATGTTGCAATCATTGACATGCAAATGCCAAACTGCGATGGTTTTGAAGTCGCCGAAATACTGGAAGAACACAACCCCACCATCAAGAAAGTGGTGATAACTGGGGCCGAAGAATTGCTTCCTCAAATGGAAAAACTTGGTGCAGACAAAATCCTTCTCAAACCCATATCACTGGAAACACTCTTAAGAGCTGTCAATCGGTTCTTTGACCTATCCCTCGTTTAAATCAAAAAGCCCTGTCAGCTTTAAAACTACAGGGCTTTTTCACACGCAAAAATCATCATTTCACCTCCCAATAGCTACCCTGCCCGGTGGTTCTGCACAACCTCCGTCAACAGCTTCACAACATCCGCATAGCCCGAATCATCCACACAGTTATTCAATTCACCAGGATCTTTCTCAAGGTCGTACAGTTCGCAAGGTGTACCCGTTGGAATATCCAGCGTAAATCGATAATTTTCATTGCGAACGCCCGTCCAATCCTGGATGGTTGAAAAAACATACTCATAACCGCCAGAACCATCCTCCAGAGTGGGCAACAAAGATTTCCCACGAGCCCCGTCAGGAGGATCAACCTGCCCGATATCCGCAATTGTTGAAACAACATCGATCAATTGTGTAAGATCACTGCACACACCTCGGTCTGCACGATCTGGAGAACTGATAATAAGAGGAACTTGTACAGCCCCTTCATAGAAACAGTGCTTCGCCCACAAATGGTGTTCCCCAAGCATCTCGCCATGATCTGCACCGTAAATAATCCACGTGTTGTCGAGTTCTCCAAGCTGGTCAAGCGTGTCGATCACTTCACCAATTTTCTGATCCATAAGAGACACAGCACCCAAATAGTGCCGGATACCTTCACGCACAAAATCATCGGTCATCGTCTGAATCTGAGAATGTTCCTTGAGCATCTCGACTTTTTTACCCCAAACCTCATTCGTAGCTTCTAACATCGTCATATCGGGCAATTCAATATCTGCATCTGCATAATGGGCAGCCCAGATCGGGTCATCCATCAAAGGCACATGGGGCTGCACGAAACCAAGGTGCAAATAAAAAGGCTGCTCAGAATCTCGCGACTTCAACCAGTCCATCGCGTGATCGGCAATAAAACTGGAAAGTTCGTGCTCTTGTGGCAGCACACTCGTCTCACCGCGCCAGTGAGTGGGCGTTAGGCGATAAATCCCTTGAATTTGCTCACGATGCGCCTCAAGAAGGCCGTGGGCCTCAAGGTGATCCGTGTATGGGCTTCTAACGTGAGGCTGAACCACCCCATACCGGTCGTATTCCTCCATCACATAGTCCCACCCAAAGCTTTTTATAAAATCCACCAATGAACGCGTATCAAATGTTTCGCCTCGCTCTCCCGCCTCCTGCGTCCCAGGTCGACCGTGATAATGTGTTTTGCCAATCGACGCGGTTTCATACCCTCCAGCCTGTAGCTGCTTCATCACAGTGGGCCACTCAGCCTTAAATGGGCTGTCTTCAACCGCATCACCCAACACTGGCCTCAGGTTATAGGTAAAGCCAAGTTCCTGCGTGTATCGCCCAGTAATCATCGTTGCCCTGCAAGGCATACAAACCGGGCACTGCGTCCAGGTTCGCTCAAAACGCATGCCCTGACTGGCCAACCGATCCAAATTGGGTGTCTGCACCAGAGGATGGCCAGCGCAACCGAGCACATTGTGCCGATGTTGATCGCTAAAAAGAAATAGAATGTTGGGCTTCTTGGACATAAATCCTCCCCAGGCACTAAGATCGTTTTTTCACGGACACATGTGGTATTCTAAGTTGTCATTCCCGAGCGATTCTATCGGGAATCTACTTAACCATATTAGATTCCCGACAGAGACGCTCGGGAATGACAAGCAGAGGAGACAGATTACCAGATTTCTGCATGAAGTCACACCGGCATTTCTCTGCCTGAAATTCCACGGCCAATTTTCGCCTGATCTTCCCCACCACCAGAGATAATTCGAACGCCCCAATCCATAAGGTAACGAATATTCTCCTCTGCGGTATTCGAAGGATCTTTCCACGAACACAGGAAATTGATCCCATTCTCATCACAGGCACCCTTCACCGTAGCCCGGGCTTCCTCCATCACTGGTGGATAGGGGGGATCATGTGCATCAGCGAAGCCGTAGGACATACCCATATCACCAGGCCCCCACTCGGCAAACGACAGACCGGGCACCTTACAGATATACTCAGCATTTGCAACGCACTCCCGATCCTCAATTTTAAGGCCAAGCATCAGTTCCCCATCTGGATTGAGCGGCCATGGATCAGCTATCTTTGTATACTCAGGACCACTAAGCCCCCAGATCCCTGCAGCATACCCCTGCCCTCCAGCACCCCGCTGACCTTGTATCAAACCGCGATCCAATCCCGCAGTCTGAAATGGATACCGACACTCTTCAACAAATGCCTTCACAGCGTCGGCTTGCCTTGCGTGTGTGTGAAGAATACCGTGAACTCCAGCGCTCAAAACATGCCGAACCTGCCAGGCATTGGCGCGAACCTCCTGAACCGTGCGACAATTGGACGGAAGTGTTGTCATCACCGCAGGTGTTCGGTGTCCAGAATTTGTAGGCCCACCATCCACCAGCCCT
>Ga0187827_10008643_pt1 | contig 10971 bp, 6 predicted proteins | sample ETNtaG_39_FD_167969 | JGI IMG/M metagenome (GOLD analysis project Ga0187827, IMG submission 167969) | Marine microbial and viral communities from oxygen minimum zone, Eastern Pacific Ocean - ETNP2014_SV_150_PacBio MetaG (Illumina Assembly) | ecosystem: Environmental > Aquatic > Marine > Hypoxic... | reverse complement strand
TCTGCCTCGAGCATCTGCTCGGCGAGTATGGCTGCTGCCGGACTGGTTCACTGGAGGTGAATTCGACTAAATTCTACCAGACTGGAGCCTGGACGTAAGATGTCATTATGTGCAGATTAAGGGGGCGTTTTATCTTCAATGAAGAGTGCCCAATGGTGATGCCAGGAAGCACCAGAACCCGCCTCAGAGAGCAGGGCAAGTCATGCTGGCCTTTTAATAGTCAAAGGCCTTTTCCCGGGGAGGAAAGCGTTAGAGTGCCTATTGATTGTTCCTAAATGGAGTCAGGTTGGCTTTTCGTGATTGGATGGTGTTGTATTCATTCCTGCTACCCAATAACACCCAGCCTAGTCGGTTCCATCTATGCCTCCCTTGCTGATTATCGGCTCTGTCAAAAGCTATTCCTCCATTGCGCATCTAACTGTCTTCTTTGTGCCATTAAGGAGCGCTGGGGCGACAGGCTCTGCCTGCACGGCAATATCGATATCGACGGCGTGCTGATGCACGGTACGCAACGTCCATGTGCGAAGCGGCATCCCTTTCTTAACCGCAATGATGTCAACGCCCTTGCGCGGCCACCACTCCACCTCGCGTCTTTGGTAGGCCAGCGGATCGCCCTTGCCGGCCTGTTTGACCTTGTAGAGCTCGATCACTCCTTGACGTCATCATTGCCCTCAGCCGCCTTTACATCTGCACCAAGCATTCTCTTTACCTCAGGCATGATGGCTTCAGTCAAGATCTCGTGGCCCTTCTCGCTGGGATGCGTGCCGTCGGGCATCATCTCCGGCGACAGGAAGCCGGTCTCATCGAGAAACGCGGGGCCAATGTCCAGGAACTTCACGCCCTTGATGTCTTTGAGCAGGTCCGGCAGGATGGAATTGAGTTCGATGATCCGCTTGCGGTGTGGGTGATCAAGCTTGCGCCTTCGGGGCAGCACGCCGAGAACAAGAACCTCCATGTTGGGATAGAGTTCCTTAAGCTTCATGACAATCGCCTTGATGCCATCGCCGGTCTGCTGCGGTGTGTCGGTACCCCAGCCCATGTTATTGGTGCCAATCAGGACCACCGCGCCTTTGGGCGCCTTCTCCATGACAGGCAGATGGTTCAGACGCCACAAGACGTGCTGCGTCCGATCCCCGCCAGCCCCGAGATTGATGGCCTTGAGCGGAACGAAGTTCTTCTCCCACACCCGCAGCCCCACCTTTTCGTTTGAAAAATTGTGCGTGATCGAATCGCCCACCATCAGCAGATCGATCTCGCCCTTCTTCATCAGGTCGATCTTTTCGGCCTGTAGAGCGAACCACCACCCGTCAATCCTGGGTGCCGCTGTGACGGCATGGTGTGTTGGCGTCGAGGGCGCTTCGGCCGGCCCGGCGTGCAGAAGCGTCACAGTAGCAGTGACTGCCGCGAAACATGCCAATTGTACCCGTATCATTGTGCCCCTGCCTTTCTTATTGTTGAAGAAATATACACTTGCGGCGCGTCGACTGGAGGGGCGGGCAAGATGGCCATACCCAATGATCCCCACCAATCCTTTTCGACCATCACAGCCACCCGTCCGTCGGGGAGTGTAGTGACGGCGCTGTAAGCGCTGGTGTGCGGATAGATCATGCGTCCGGCGGGCCAGCTTTTTCCATCATCGTAACTGTAGCGCACCATCACATGCGTCCGCCAAGGGTATGCGGGGTTGCTAAATGCGATCACCCCCGGCTTGCCGTCTTTGGCCCATCGCACGCGAGTCAGCGCGCCCTGGCATCGCGGCTCGATCAGCGTCTTGTCAAAATATTGACGGTAGAACGTCTTGCCACCATCGCGCGAAATCGACACGCCGCGATGATTCTCGCTACTCGTCGCGGGCCCATGAAGCCGGCAGTTCAACATCACGTCTCCGTTTTCCAATTCCACCGCAGTCGTTTCATTGAATCCTCCCCTCGTGGGTCCGCCTGCCTGCCACGTCTTGCCGTGATCATCGCTATACACGATGTACCCGTGCTGCATTCTTCCGGTTTTAGGCGCGTGGGCATCGTGCGTGGCGGGGATTATCAGCCGGCCCTTGTACTTCCCACGCGTCAGCTGAATTCCCGCGGCCGGGCCGGTAGCGTACCACGAAAAATTCTCTTTCTTCACGTCCTTGGTGATCTCTTTGACCGGGGCCCAGGTCTTACCGTCATCGTCGCTGTAGGTCACGAAGGCTCTTCGCGAATCTTTACCGAACCCGGGCTTGTATCCCCCCTCGGGCGGCTTGTGTCCGTTCCAGGAAAGGTGCAGCCAGATCCGCCCCGTGTCCTGATCCACCACCGGACAGGGATTGCCCATCGTGTTGTCGCCATCGTCGGCGACGATGAGTTCCGGCCCCCAGGTCTTGCCATTGTCTTCACTGCGCCGCACGACCGTGTCGATATTGCCGTGGTCGGCTGCGGTGTCGCGTCGTGCTTCGGCGAACGCCAGCAGCGTTCCCTTCTTCGTCACCAACAGTGCGGGGATGCGATACAAGTTCGTGGTTCCCGGCTTAAGGTCCTCCCTACGGAAGCTCCGGACGCCTCGGAACACTTCCTGAATCCCGGGCAGTGCCACGAGCTTGCCCTTCGTCTCGACGTAGAAGTCGTATACCTTCATCTCTTCTTCCCGCCATGGACGGAGCGCCACGATCAGGTCCAGTTGCTGGCTGGCTGTCGTCTCTTTGGGCTGGGTATTGATAATCTGTGGGCACTTGGGAAGGTAGCACGCCTCTTTCCCGTTGACCTTCAGCATCATGCCGCCGTCTTTGAGAATCACGTCCATCTCGAAAGGCGTTCCCTCGGGAATGATGGGCAACGGCGGGCCGGCGTGTGTCGATATCCTGCCCTTACCGTTGAAGTCCTTCATCCCGTAGCTGACAAGGAAGCGACCGTCGGCCTCTTGCGACAAACTGACATTCATGCCGCTAATCATAAGAATCGCGCCATAGTTTTGACCCGGCACGGGAGTGTTGGAGCTGCCGAGCGACAGTCTGACGTGAATCCGCGCGTCGGTACTGGTGAATCCCGCCCCGGCATAGAGGAAGTTGTATAGATTGCCGAAGGTGAACGTGCCATCGTCTTTCTGATCCCGTTGCGGATGGAACGAGCCGACGAATCGCGCGTATTGGGTCAACTTTCCTGCTTTGACGATATCGTAATGGTGGTCCTTAGGCGCAGCAAGGACCAGAGGCGCAGCAAGGAGCAGCAACAGGAAGGCGGCAGTGAATGTCAGACGTGGCATGGTGAACCTTTCAATACGTGTGGTGTGCGAGACTATTCCTGCTTCTTGGCTCTCTGCTGCTGGACTTCTTTCTTCCGGGTGGCCAGCGTGTGGTACGTCGGTTCGGTCGGAATCGGGATGTCGATCTTCGGGGCCAGCACGATTCGCATGCCCGTGATGGTGTTGTAATCGAAGTCATACGGGATGCTGTTTCGTGCGGCACTGCGCATGTTCTCATAGTGGTAATGCTGGTCGGTCAGCTCTTCGATTTTCTCGTCCGGTTTCGGCCTGGGTAGATGGAGCATGCAACTCCCGCCGCGAATCACCTTCTCGTTGACAAAAACGTCCTGATTCGCCTCGTTCTCCCAGTTCACCGGATCGACCTGCGGCTTCCCGTCGGTGGGGTAGGGCGCGTAGGTGTCCAGCGTGTACTCGTACACATTGCCGTGCATGTCCTGCAGGCCGAATCGGTTGGGCTGGCGTGCAATGGTGGTCGAACCGGGCCATCCGCCGTTGAACGCGAATTTACCCAGGTCAGGCAGCTGCGAAACGAACGCGTGGCCGGACTGAACCTTGGTGTTCTTGGCGATCAGTTCTTCGAGGTTTGCGTCGGTATTGAAGTAGCTCGTGGTTCCGGCGCGGCAGGCATATTCCCACTCGGCCTCGGTCGGCAAACGATACGCATACCCATTGGGCAGTCGTCCGGCCCTGCGTTCAAACTCGGTCAGACGCTCACAGTATTTCACTGCCGTCCGCCACGAGAAGCACTCCATCGGATTGTCCTTCAGGAACTCCAGCTCTTCGTTTAGATGGTCGCCCCATCGCTTGCTGTTGCGGTGCCGCATGGCTGAGCCCACATGCACAGGGCCATCAGAGAACATCCATGATCGGAAATCGTAATCGGGAATCGTGAGATAATAGAACTGACGTTGCGTCAGTTCGCAGGTGCCCATGTAGAACGGCTTGGAGATCTTCACTGTGTGCTGCACTTCATCCTTGCGGCGATAGCGTTCGTCGGTGGGCGAGCCCATGACAAACTCACCGGCGGGGATGCGCTTCATCTCCATCGCGATGATCGGAACGGTCCACTCGGGGGCCTTGAGCTCCTTCATTGCCGCGACCTGCTGTGCGGTCGGGGGGAGCTGCTTGAAGTAGAGATAATGATTTTTGTTCAACTTGCGCAGCTTGAAGGCGGGGTCCGCCAGCGACTGTTTGACGGTGGTCTCCTTGCCCAATTCCTGACGGCCATATGGCAGTGGGCTCATGCCTTTTGCAGGCAGCTCTTCAGCAAAACCGGTGCTGAGCATCAGCAGCGGCAGAAGAGCAACAACGTGTATGGGGGTATGCGTTCGAAACATCGGTTTTCCTTTGCGTGTATTCTCGTTCTACTGAATCGGCGCCATGGCGGCGTCAGCCTGCCCTCTATTGCTCTATCGGCCCGTAGGTATGCAGGTACCATTGCTTCTGGTAAGGGGTCAGCTTGTCGTACTCGCCGGAGGCAATCCCCTCGACGCTCCAGGGTTCCACCAACACATTGTCCTGCCCCTTTCCATCTTTTCGTGGACGTCGCACGCGGAGGGAGGGCATGGGCACGGTGATGTCCTCGCTCTTGATCCACGACTTGGGATCGTTGGCAAGGTTGTTATACACGGTGACGCTGTGGAGGTTCTCGCCGCCGACACCACCCAGGACGGCGCTGACCTTGGCGGGAATGTAGTCCTGGTCGATATACCGCATGTAGTCGCAATCCCAGTGCGTTCGCCACAGGGCCATCGCCAACCCGTCTATCATCTTACACTCATCGCGATGTCGTCCGCCCATCGCTTTGTTGCGGATGACATTGTTATACTCCCGCTCCTTCTTCTCGCGGACTTCCTTGGGGTCGTTCTTGCTGGCCGGCATGATCTCGTCGGTCCATTTGACCCAGTCCGGATCGCGACGCGTCAGCTGCATCCACCGTCGCCCGGTCAGGTTCTCGACAAAGAAGCCCTCCGGCACGTTCCACGTGCCGCCTGAACGAGCCCGCACCTTGCCAAAGCCCTCGGTCTTGTAGAAATTGAAGATGTTCATCGCCGCCTCCCGAAGCGGAGCCGCTCGCGCCGGGTCCATGCGCGACTCCAGCAATGCCAGGATATTGTCCTTCACGATGGGCGGGGCTTCGAGGGCAGGCGGCGGAAGCTTGTCGAACGCGATCACGCCGTCCGGGTACACCTCGTTGTAGACCTTTGAGTAGACCGTCAGCGAATCGAAGAGGCATTTCAGTTTGCGCTCGCCGTCCCTACTGGCAGCGATCGTATTTCGGCGGATCACATCCGGGCCGAACAGGTCGGTGAAGCGAAAGGAGGATTTCGTTTCGCCGAGCTTCACTGTGTTCATCCAGAAGGCGACGGTCTGGCCATCGGCTTCGACGCGGAGCCGAGCGACCTTGGATGGAATCATCTTATGGCTGCCCGTCAGATCAATGCATGTCTCTCCGTCGAGGGTCGCTACCAGATGCAGTTCCCCGTTGGCCTCCAGCGAGAGAACCATCCTATTCTTCGCATCGGTTCCCACATCGAAGATCGTGCCAGTCGCTTCGGGCGCCACCTTCAGCTGGGCGACGATCGTTGCTTCTGGCAGGTCGAGGGCTGCTGGATGCAGTTCGGCGTATTGTGTCGCACCGTCAAACAGCAGTCCGGCGGCAGGGGTTCCCGTGCCATCGTCGTAGCGGACGGCTTGGGGATTTCCGAAAACGTATCCGTTCATCGTTGGGTAGATGGGGCGGTTGCGATGCGACTGGACGCGTTTGATCCGGAAATAGTCTTGGAGGTAAACCGCGTCGCTGTCCATCATCGCGTACGCAGCCCAGAGGCCCTGGGGGTTGCGCTTGGCGTTGCCGACTCGCGGCGGCAGCGGGTTAACACTCATCACGTCCAGCTCGCTCTTCGACGGATTCGAGACCGGCACATGGAACCGGGCGTTTCCGCCGACGACCGTTTTTCCGCGAGCGATGGCGTTGCCGTACAGCTTGGCGTTTTCCTTGACGATGGCGTTGTCTTGGACGATGGCGAACCCTTCGATTCGGGCGTTATCCAGAACCTGTGCCTTGCCAAGCACCACCGCGTTGGGACCCACGTAAGCCGTCGCAGCGACGGTGGCGGTGGCGGCGACCAGTCCGCCGCCGTTGGCGTGAGGCGTGAGTGTCACCGCCTGAAGACCATAGCCGAAATCATCCTGCAACGCCGCGGGCGTACCCGCCGTCGCTCCGGTGAGTTTCACCATCCACGGATAGGTCGGCATCCGCTTGAGAAGCGTGACCCGGTCGTTCAAGCTCTTCCCCTTGTCATGCCCCTTGGGCAGTTGCCACGCGGCGTGGCGCGGGGAATTTCCTCCGGCTGGCGTTTCCTTGAGGGCCGTTGGCGTCGCGGCCACCGAAAGCCAGAGCGACCTATCGCTCGGCTTGATCTCCAAGGTCATGGGTCCCTTGTTCCATAGGTCCGAGTAGCGTCGTACGCCGTCGGCGCTGACAGCGATGATACATACGCGCCAGTCGCTATAGATGGCGGGATCGTGCATCCCTGTGAAATCGACCGTCACGCTTTTGGCCCCGATGCGGGGAACGAGGCGAACGGTGTTATACCCTTGTGCGTGCGGGGCAAAGTCTACCGGAATGCGCCACAGGTTGCGCTTGGCATCGACACGTTCCAATGCTTGTCGCACGGGAACCTGTCCACGGGCGGCCATCTCGCCCTCCCGCTGAATGTCGAACGTTGCCGACCGCGCTGCGAACTCGCCGTACAGGTCGCCCAATTCCTCGACGGGCTTATTGACCATCGTGTCTGAAGCGTACTCGGTGAGTTTTTCTCGCTTGAACATCTCTGCCGCCAAGTGCAGCGCCGAGCTACTCGATGCCTGTGGCTTGCCCCGGAACACCGGAAGACGCGCATACCACAGGTAGCCCAAGCTCGGGTCTTCGCCCGTCACCGAGTAGAAGTAGGTGAATCCGTAATCGTTCATCGCGGGAAAGACGTGGTTGTGCGGCGCGCCCAATTGCGGACCGCCGCCGTTTCCAAAGGCCGTGTCGCGAAGTGAGTCCGCCCACGTTTCGCCACCCCCGTGAATCACGCCATTGAGGAAGCGATCGATACAATGGCCCCATTCGTGGGCGCCAATTCCGAACTCTCCGTTTCCGATGTGGTTTCCGCCGCCGCCGCCCTTGGTTCTCTTGCCGTCGATCGTCGGGCCGCCGACCTTCCACCAGAATTTCTTCCGTGGTTCCGCCTCTTCCATGCCCGGCATGCTGAACCCGGCGTATTCATACACCCGCCACATCGCATCGAACCATTCGCCCGTCTCAGCCCGCAACTTCCGGCCTGCTTTGCGATCCCCCATCGGGTTGATCCATTGGCACCAATGATCCTTATCGCCCGGGGCGGGGTGCTCGGTCCCTGAGGTAAAGAAGAAGAATTCCGATTCCGTAATCATGTGCCCATTCTTCTCTCCGGGCTGCTTCGGGTTGGCAAAGTCCTTCTGGAATCTCTCCGGCACCACGTACGGCTTCTCCGGCAGTCGCCTGGCTTTGAGATCATCCATCGCAATCTTGTATTGCTGCACCACGAATTCTCGATCGGCTTCGCTGACGAGGCCCGAGTCCACCGTTCGCAATCGACCGTCAGAGAAACGAAGCAACAGCTTCGGCAGGCGATAGGCGCCCTTGAACTCGCCCTTGTCGATCACGTACCCAATGCCACGGAACCCAGCCAGGTGCGCCTTGATCTTGTGATCCGACGTGCGGTATTTTCCGCGAATCGCGCCGGAGGAGTAGGCGCTATCGGTGAAGGTCCACTCCCGAAGCGGCATCCGTGGATCGATGTCGACATAGTCCACGCCCTTTCGGTTGGCGAACTTCACGACGCGAAGGTTGTACGCTTCCGGTTTTTCGTTGGGCAATGATCCGACGAGCACTTCACGCAGCTCGGTGTCGGCCCGGCCTCTCATGCCGGGCGACTGATAGAACGAGAAGTACGGGGAGGTCTTCGACTTGGTAAAGGCTTGTGTGTCAGCCTTGAGCTGAGCCTTTTGCTCGGCAATGAACTGGTCTACCTCGGCGGGTGTCTTAGCGGGAGGTTCGGCCTGTACGGTGCCACCGATTGTCGCGAGCATAGTCACCGCGATCAGGGACGGCAGCGTAACGCTGAATGTCATTGTCGGCTCTCTCATGGGCAGTTTCCTGGTGTTAGCACTGGAGGTGAACTCTACTAAAAGCTACCAGACTGGGCTCTGGACGCAGATGTCATTTTGTGCAGAATAAAGGGGCTATTTGTCTTCAATAGAGAGCGCCCAATGGTGATGCCCGGAGCACCAGAACCCGCCACAGAGAGCCGGGCAAGTCATGCTGGCCCTTAATTGTTACGAGCGTGAGCATCGACGAGGCTTCGCGCGTTACGCGCGAGAAGCCGGCGCTTGTAGCGGATATGGATAGACATTCTTTCGGAAAGTCTGAAGAGGTAGCCGCGGTGGAAATTGGAGCTCCTCCAATAGTCAAAGGCCTTTTCCTGGGGACAGTAATCAGGAACATTTGCTCTGCCCCTGAAAGTAGCCTCTTTCCAGACAAGGAGTGATCTTAGCCTGGGGCCCACAAAAGTGGTCAAAGCAGCAACGAGCAACCACTCAACGCGTAGAACTCCTTTAGACGGGTTCGACGCGGAATCATCAGGAGACAACAAGCTGTCGCAGTTGGGGCGAACCGCATCGCCTGATGACAGGTCTAGCCGGACGAGACCGCTGCACTTCGGACGTGCGCGAACAACCAGGCACGCGGTTTTGGGAGACCTCGCGCGTGCAGCAATAAAGCTGCGAAGAGACATATTAAAAGTCCGGTAAAGATCCCAGGCGCCATCCACATTAGGAATATAACCCCTTTAGCGGTCGAGCCACCTGTTAGTTCACGAAGGAGTTCGGATAAACCTAGCGGCAAGAAGAAGCTGCCGATGGAAATGCAAATGGAAAAAAAGGCAAAAACTAGAATACGTTTCATCTACGTTTCGCGTCTAACGTCTCGCATAATCGGCGCGTTTATGCGTCCGGTTCATGCGCTTGTTCTGCGTGCCTAGTTCTGCCGGGAATCATGTTTATCCACTTTGAGATACCCATGATAGAGATATAGCGCTCCATAAGTCCAACCATCCAGGCCGGGGTAATTCGCCCGGTCCATGGATAGCGCGATATAAGGGGCTGGATATCCGTCAGGCAGCGGAATGACATTGGGCCAACATCGCGTGTTGCTTTCTTCATCCCACGGCGGGCGGAACATGTCCAGCTTGCCGAGTTCCTCGAGTTCTGGGTAGGAATACACATAGAACTTGCGGTCGGAGCTGCCGAACAAGCAGTAGTACTTTGATCCGAATTTCTGAAGAAGACAGCCCGTGCCGTTCACGGTGGCGGGACCTGCAATGAGCTCATAGGGACCATCCCACGTCTTGGCCTCATAAAGAGCAGCGGGAAAGCCGACTTCTCCTTCCGCACACGCCAGCACGCGCCATTTCCCGACCTCTGAATCATAGACAATGTGCGGGTCTTCCCCGGAATTGGGTATGGTGATCGGTTTGGCCTTCATGATGGAAAACCCAAATCGCGGATCGCGTTTTGAAGAGACCGCCCACAACTGCTTGGGGACGGCCTTGTCAGCATCGCCGTAGGCGGAGAACCCAACGGTGATTCCGCGCCACTCATCGGCGTCTTGGTCGAAATAGATATGCGAGCCGATTTCATTTCGCAGCAGGCCATCATCCCGGTCGAATACGATGATCCCCTCAAGCCGAGGGTCGAAGACGGACGGATCCATGCTGAACACGCCTTGCAGAGGGTGTGGTAGCTGACGGCCTCGCACTGACATGGCGAACCAGAGTCGGCCCTGATCCAGAATCGGTGATCCATCCCTGTAGGTCATGGCGCAGATATCCGCCTGGCCTGCCCCTGTGGTCAGCGATGCACCGGCCTCTTTGATGACCACGCGCTCACCGGCAGCCAATTGAGTGACCCACCGGAATTCGAACGACTGAATATGCTCTTTGCGGCGGAGGTCGATGACCTCGGAGAAATCACGTGTGTCGACCACGCGATTCACGCCATGTTGTACCACGTACACATTGAGGCCCGTTCCCAACACTTGCACCCGGAGAGTAAATGGACCTTCCACCGGATCGTCGAGTTCAACACAATTGCTCTGTTTCTCTTCGCCACCAACGATCACCTGCCAGTGAATGGATGTGCATCTGTTTGAGCTGAAACCAGCGAGGATCGACATGCGATTCCGGCTGTCGGGCGTCGCGAAATCAATTCCCGCCTTGGGTGAATCGCCATGGGTCTCGTCAAATGACACGTCGTAGGTCGCGAACGGGTTGAATCCGCCAACCCAAAGGGCCGACTTGGATGTCCCACTGGCCGATGCAGTGAGCAAACCGTTGCTGGATTCATACTCGGTAGCTGTGCCCGACACATGAATGGTTGGGTATTCCATGGCCAGGTCGATAATTTCACTTGGATGGAGCGTGGATAGACCGATGGCTGACTCGCCATCAAACACGAGACGACGTACCGCCTGTCTCCTGAACCGGATATCCAGTGGTGACACTTCACGGGGTTCAATTGGATCCATTTCTACTTTCCTCCATGAGGCGGGCTAAAATCCTTGTCGAGGATCGAAATCAACCCCAGCAGGCCGCCCCTATCACTCTTACCGATACGGCTTAATTCTCTTCATCCAGCGGTGGATGT
>Ga0187827_10008642_pt1 | contig 10972 bp, 8 predicted proteins | sample ETNtaG_39_FD_167969 | JGI IMG/M metagenome (GOLD analysis project Ga0187827, IMG submission 167969) | Marine microbial and viral communities from oxygen minimum zone, Eastern Pacific Ocean - ETNP2014_SV_150_PacBio MetaG (Illumina Assembly) | ecosystem: Environmental > Aquatic > Marine > Hypoxic... | reverse complement strand
GGGCACGTGAATCGACAAAGGCACGCGCGTGGATTCCTCCCAGAGCGCCTGTTTGCGCCAATGCCGTTTCTCGCCCAGATGCTGACCGTGGTCGGACCAGAGAACGATGATCGTGTTGTCGGCGTAAGGACTGACTTCCAGCGCGTCCAACAGCTTGCCCGCCTGGGCGTCAACAAAGGATACGCAGGCCAGATACGCGCGCGCCATCTCCTTCCAATAATCTGGCCCGATGTTGAGCACGTTCCAATGATCGCCCCTCTCGATGGTGCCCTTCGCCATCGCTTTGCCGTGGAGCGGGATGTCATCCATTTCATTCCCGGGCACCTTGGGAACGACAATGTTCTTCAACGGATACAAATCGAAGAACTCTTTCGGCGCGGTGTAGGGAACGTGTGGTCGGACGAATCCGACCGCGAGGAAAAAGGGTTGTTCGTGCTTTTGCTTCAAGCGCTTGACCGCCCAAGCGGCAATCTGTTCGTCCGGCATGCCTTCCGGCGGCATGTCGGCCTTCTTCAAGGCACCCCAGCACAGCGACTGTCCATCCACACCCTTTTGATACTTTTGATAGATCGCACCGCCGTCAGGAGGGAATGGATAAAAGTGTCCTCCGCTTTTGCCTTGGTAGCCGTGACCGCGAGCAGTGAGTTTCTTGGGCCATTTGTATTTGGGACGCGCCTCCGTCCAGTAGTCGTAGCCGGCAACGTCACTCGTGCCCTTGTGGAAGATCTTTCCGGCGGCGAGCGTCTTGTAACCGTTCCGCTTGAAATGGGTGGGCAATGGGGTCACGCCGTTCAAGGCCCTTTCGTAATCGGCGCGCTTCTTGGGGGTGTTGGAATACCAACCGGTGGTGGAAGGCCGAAGTCCGCTCATCAACGCGTGTCGCGAGGCGGAGCAGACCGGTGCCGCGCAATGCGCATTGCTGAAATTCACGCTCTTTGCGATCAACCGATCGAGATTGGGTGTCTTGGCTTGGGGGTGGCCGCCCAGCGCCTCGATCCAGTCGTTCAAATCGTCAACGGCGAGAAACAACACATTGGGTTTGGCGCCTTCCGGGGCCGTGCCTGTGGCAGGCTTGAGCAGCGGTTTCGCTTTTTCGTAGACCTCGCTCTTCGACCCGGTCTTGCGTGTCTCAGCGTCCACCTCGTCAAGGAAACCCAGCATCAATGCGTGCAGTTCGTGGACCTTCTCCGGCCGACTGCTGAAAAGATCGCGCTCTTCATCCGGGCCCTTCGAAAGGTCGAAGAGCTCCAGTTGATTCTTGGCCCAGGTCTTCACGAGCTTGTAATCATCGAGAATCAAGGCCGTTTCCGCGGAACGGGCCACGGCCTGATGAAAAAACAGAAACGGCTTGCTACGGGTCACCCGACCTTGACCGCGGTTGAACATGACAGGAGTCATGCTGCCTCCGTCCAAGGCCTTGGGCAGTGCTGATCGATATCCTGCCAATTCGGCGATCGTCGGAAAAACATCCAAACCCGTCACCGCCACCCGACTCACGGCCCCTCCCTGAACTCCCGGTCCGCGGACGATGAACGGAACCCGGATTCCACCTTCATACACCGATCCCTTGCCATCATGCAGTGGATCATTGCGATGCAGTTTCTTGCCCTTCTGCCTCGGCATGGTGTTGCGACCGCCATTGTCCGAGAGGAAAAACACATAAGTGGAATTCTCCAATCCCAACGACCGGATCTTGTCCAAGACCATGCCGACACCCTCATCCATATCACTGGTCATGGCTGCAAACTCCGGCATCGTGTGTTTCCTGCCGGGCTTTGTGTCACTCACTCCCGCAAGTGATTGTTTGCGATAGAAGATATCCAGGTGAACGGCATAGTGGGACACCTGCACAAAGAAAGGATTCCCTGCCTTCGCCTGTTGCTCCATGAAGTCACAGGTGCGTTTCGTGATGCCAAAGATCTGCTTGGGATCCTCCTTTGCCGCAGGACCGCCGGAACCCTTGCCTCCACCGGTTCCGTTGTCAGTGTAACCGTCGCTGACGTCATAACCCATCTCGCTGGGCGTCACGTTATCGAAGCGCATATCCCACTTGCCAAAATGTGCGGTTTGGTATGCCGAGTTGGCCTGCTTGAGCATCAACGGCAGACTCAACTGCTTGCGGTAGTTGACGGTCCAGTGCTTTTGGTCCTTCTGGTAGATATGCCGTGCCGGTGACTGGCCTACGAGCAGACTGCGCCGGGTGGGACAGCAAAACGGTGCAGGCGAGTACCCTTGAGAAAACAACATACCGTGCTTCGCCAGGCGCTCCAAATGCGGCGTGCGAAAATAGTCACTGCTCGTACGCTTGTCGGCCGGATCCATTAACACCGACGATCCCACCCAGCTCTGATCGTCACTGAGCAGGATAACGAAGTTCGGCAGCTGGTCGTTCCCCTCGGCCGCATGTAACGGCGAGTCGCCGTAAGCAAACGCGAGGGCGGCTGCGATTGTTGTGAGGAGGAGGTGTTTCATTTGCCTTCAGATTTCAATTCTTCACCCGTCTTGCCGCCGTGTTTGCGGAGGAGGGCAGCGATTTCGCCGTAAAAACTATCGAAGTAGTCGTTATTCAGCCTTGGTCGGCTTGCGAAGATAGACCCACACATTGCCGTGAGTGCCACTGCTGACCGACTCTTCGAATTTGTCCAACTGGTCGTAGTAATTGTCGCCGCGTTTGCGAAGTAGTTCAAAAATTCGGCGTTGGATTTTTGAGGCGGCATCACGATCAAGGCACACCTCGCGCTTGGCAACCAGCCGGGAGATCTCCATAGTGTCGGCATCGGTGCGATTCTTAAAGTCGGCGTATTCCCCCAGTTGTTTCTTGGACAGGGTGCGTTTCGGACGGGTGGTACTTGGGGAATTAACGTCACCAACGAGCAAGTCTGCAAGACCGTCGCCGTTGTAGTCGGCTACGTGTATTTTGAGCCGGCCACCAGGATGATCCTTGCCTGACTGCAGGCCGGAGCTGGGATCCGGTTCGCGGATGAGCACTTCACTTTCAGTAAAAACCGGGTCGCCTTCACTGGCGCTGTCGAACAACGCGATCACACCGGTGCTTTCAAGGCCAACCAGCAAGTCGGCGCGACCATCACCGTTCCAGTCGGCAATCTCCACTCCGAGACGGCCGCGCAGACTGACGACTTTGCCATTAAACTTAACCTTCTCGATTTTTGGATCGAACTTCGGCTCCTTTCGCGTGCCAATATTTTCCACCACATGAATGTTGCCCGATGTGGCGATTACCAAATCCAGATCGCCGTCGCCGTCCCAGTCGTGTGCACGAGGGTTGGTGGAGTAGTTTGGTTTAATGAATTGCCCTCCAGTATCCCTTAGTATCTTGGCTGCGGCGTATTCGCCTTTGCCGTCGTTGAGGTAAAGGTAAAGGTGCCCGGGGTAACTGCCGGTGAGCATATCCATATCGCCGTCGCCATCCCAATCGACCGGTTCGGGGCAGAAGCTCACGCAGCAGGTGATCGGCACTTCGGCGATTTTGCCATCGGCCTGAAACCACTTGAAACCGTCATAGTGCGGTTTGGTCTCGCTGCCAACATTTCGGTAAATGCGCAGGCGACCTCGCACGTAAAGTTGACCCTCGAAATCGAGTCGTCCCCTGCCAAACTCGCCGACAAGCAAATCACGGACTCCGTCACCATCGAAATCGAACAGGTACGGCGCAGCGTGGCCGGTGTTGACGTCGATGATCTCGCTGCCGGATTTCAGGCGAAACGGCTTTTTAAGATCATCGCTCGCCTGCAGACTGGAAGTGGTCGAGGCCAGCAGGGAGACGACCGATAGCGCCAGTAGTGTGTGTATCTGTTCCATAAGCCTAAAGTGAGTTGAAAGATAGCAGGCCACTTGAGGTGCCACAATGCTTTAAACAGCGTGGTTGCGACGTTGGACAGGTGTCGGAAGTTTCATTTCCTTTCAGCTTTTAATTCTTCACCCGTCTTGCCGCCGTGTTTACGAAGGAGGTCGGCGGTTTCGGAGGAGGCGTTTACGTTATCCGGATGAGTAGCGAAATCTAGTGGTGTTTCGCCTTTGTTAAGGCCGTAAGGAATCTTCGCATTCACATTTGCACCATTATCGATTAATAATTCAGCGAGTTCCTTGCGGCCGTAACTAGCAACCCAATGCATAGGAGTTGATCCAGTTTCATTCTTTGCATCATTTACATTTGCACCTTTGGCGATCAGTAATTCGGCGGCTTCCTTGTGACCTTTCCAAGCCGCTGTATGTAAAGGTGTCATTCCGCTTTTATCCTTCGCATTCACATCCGCATCAGCTTTGATTAGAAGTTCGACGACAGCATTGCGATCCAGTTGAACCGCGTGGTTTAACGCTGTACCCCCACAGCTCTTACATCTTAATTCAACATCCGTGCCAGTTGCCAAGTACTGTTTAACCGCTTTGACGTTTCCCTCAATTGCTGCATCGTGAATTGAGATGCCTGGTGACTGCGTCGTCGCGCACCCCACCAATAGCACGGTTGCGATGGTTGTGATTAGCAAGTGCTTCATTTCGTTTTCACCCAAAAAGTTGAGAAGAGAATATTGCAATTCACACCCAACTAAAAGCCCCCCTTCTCAGGGCATCATGTACCGTGAATCTCCTTGCCGCGGCCCCGGTCACCGGTTCTTGCCCAATGCGATCGCCTGAAGCATATCTTTTTCTCAACCGCTGGCAGCGAAAACCAAGCCGTGGCCGACCGCCAGCATGGGAATTTCACCCACGGTATGGCCGCCACATCTCCACATCAATTCGCCCGTGGTTAGGTCGTACGATCGTACTGTCTCTCCGTTGACCACCACCCGGTGACGACCCTCATGGGCGAAGATGTTCATCGCCTGATGAGCATTCATCCTTTCATCCTGAAGTAGTATCCGTATTCTTTTGCCTGTGAGCTTGTCCGGACAAAACGCGGTCGTGGTGGGTGGCGGCAGCGGCATGGGCGAAGCCATTACGCTTGGCTTGGCCAGGGAGGGGGCGAAGATCGTGGTCGCGGGACGTCGGCAGGCCAAGCTGGATGGCATTGCCAACCAAGGTGACGGGAACATACTCACCCAAACGGTGGATGTCGCGGAGCGTGGGAGCGTCAAAGCGTTGTTCGACTGGATTGGAAGCCAATTCACCCAGTTGCACCTTCTGGTGAACTGCGCCGGGACTAACGTGCCCAAGCGTTCGATGGGTGAATTGGCCCCGGCTGACTGGGACAAGTTGATGGCCATCAACGCAACCGGCGCTTTCAACTGCATGCACTATGGGTTGCCGCTCATGCGACCGCACAAGACTGGCCTCGTCATCAACATCTCGTCGACCTCCGGCAAGCGGGCCGCCCCGCTCGGTGGCGTGGCCTACAATGCCAGCAAGTTCGCCATGGCCGCTCTGGGCACGAGCGCTAATGAGGACGAACGCGAAAACGGCATCCGGATCACAACAATCTTCCCTGGCGAAGTAGACACGCCAATCCTCGATGACCGTCCGGTGCCGCCCTCGGCGGAGCATCGCGCAAAAATCCTCAAGGCGGCCGACATCGCCAACATCACCCTGGCCATTGCCAAGCTACCGCCGCTGGCTCACGTGCCGGAACTGGTCATCAAGCCGATTGGCCAGTCGTTCATCTAGCCACCAAACTCCCCTGGGTCACCAAAGCGCTCCTTGGCCGCCTTGCCAAATGCCGCTATCGCGCGATCGAGTTCCGCCGTCAATTCATCACGCGCCAGCCCGGTCGAACCGCGTGCCGCCTTGATAACCGTATTGCATTCATTTTGATCCATGAATACCGCCGCGTCCAGCAGTCCCTTCTCCTCCCCAGGCGGAATCGCCAGAAAACCGTGTTTGTCGGCGTGAATCAACTGTCCAGGCTTAACTCGCTGGCCGAAGACCTTCACATCGCAGCCCCAGTTGACGGGAACGACGTGAGCATGCCCCACACACAACCGCCGGGCTAGGGCCTTGAAGCCGGCATTGGTCATCTCATCGATGTCACGGACCGCGCCATCGGTGATGGTCCCGACACATCCGAGGGCGCGGTGAATGTTTGCGTTGACCTCACCCCAGAAGGAGCCAGTCGTGGCCGGCTTGTCCAAGTCTTGAACCACGACAACCTTAGGCCCGGCAATACCGGCGATGTACTCACGGTATTCTTCCGCTCGACGAAGTCCGTTTTCCTTGTGCCGCGGCTGGCTTGGCTCAATCTGCAGCGTCACCGCCCAACCGACCATCGGACCCATTTGCGGCATGAAATCGCTCGTCACCTCGAGATTGATCGCAGTCTGGGCCGGGTCATGCTGGGTGATCTGTTCCCACCCATTGTAGATGGTCGGCGTGTTCCAGCGCTTGAGTTTCAGCAGTTCCTCGTGGGGCAACTGCGGGGTAATTTCCTTTTTGTCCATCGGTAAAAAACGTTCAATGGCCGCGTGCGGCATGCGCAATGTAACGCCTGCCATTCATCCGACCAGTGAAAACCCTCGACCTCAGCCTGCCCGAATCGGCACACAATCTGGCATGTGACGAGATCTTGCTGGACGAGGTCAACGAGGGACGATGCGGGCCGATGCTCCGTTTTTGGGAGTCGCCCGTGCATTTTGTCGTCGTCGGTTATGGAAATTCCATCGAACGCGAGTGCGACACCGATGCCTGCAAGCGGCTTGGCATCCCAATCCTTCGGTGAATCAGCGGGGGAGGCGCCGCCGCAGCGCCCTGCTCTTTCACGACACCTTCCTGCTTGGGCTCGACCTGTCACTGACATGATTCCGTTCGGGTTGATTGTCTTGAAATCACGAAGCCCCTTCCCTTAAATCGCCCAGTGCCGAGGGTCATCGCCATCGCCAACCAAAAGGGAGGGGTCGGGAAAACAACGACAGCGGTCAACCTGTCGGCCTGCCTTGGCTCACTCGGTAAACGCGTCCTGCTCATCGACATGGACGCACAGGCCAACTGCACCAGCGGACTGGGTTTCGAGAAGACTCCCAACGAAAGTCTTTACCCGGTTCTGCTCGGCGAAGCCAAACTTGAGGAGAAAATCAGGAAGACCGGATATGACGGCGTGTCACTGATTCCAAGCGAGTTTGACCTTTGCGCCGCCGAAGTGGAACTGGCCCGGATGTCGTTCGACTCCAGCAGCGGCAACCCTGACCGTCACCTCAACTGGTTGAAGGAGGCGCTGCAACCGGTTGTGAAGGGACGGCGCTTCGACGTCGTACTGATCGACTGCCCACCATCACTGGGCAAGCTGACACTGAGCGTACTGATCGCCGCGACCAGCCTGCTGATCCCCCTCCAATGTGAGTATTACCCGCTCGAGGGCATCAGTTCGATCACCGACCTGATGGACCAGTTAAAAAGCTCTGGAGTAAACAGGAAGCTCGAACTACTTGGCGTACTGATGACGATGTACGACAGCCGAACCAACCTGTCACGGATGGTGGTCGGCGAGGTGCGGGAACATTTTGGGGACAAAGTGTTCCGCACCGTGATTCCGCGCGCCACGCGGGTGGCCGAGTCGCCCAGCCACGGCAAGCCGATTCTCTATTACGACCCCTACAGCGCAGGCTCGGTTGCGTACGAGGTGGCAGCGGGCGAGACGCTAAAGCGACTGGGGCTAGGCTGAAAAAACCTTGCAGCAACCGACCACAAAATCTAGATTCCGCGCCGCTTGAATCTTGATGCCCGCTTGGGCAAGCGATGATTTTCACCATGAAAAAACATACCATAAAAACAATCGGAACTGTCGCCGTAGTGCTGGCCTTTTCGGTCGGTTGCTCACAGAGCAATGTGGACGACCTTAATGCTGAATTGGCCGCCGCCAAAAAAGCCCAGTCTGAGGCCGAACAAGCAAGAGATAACGCCCAAGCACAGGCCGAAACTGCATTGGCGAAACTTACTGAACAACAACGGAGTTCCAACCAAAACGAACCGCAGTCGGACCGCAGCAAGGTGCGCGGAAAACCAAGCTCAAAGAAGGAACGATTCAGCTACGCGGTTGGCATGCAAATCGGAGGCGACTTTGGAAACAAGGAGATCGAGATCGACTTCGACCAGTTCGCAGAGGGCGTCCAGACAGCATACCTTTCCCGGGAGCGACTGATGGACGAGAAGGAGTCAAAGGAAATACTCGATGAGATTTGGAAGGGTTACCAGGAGCGGGAAAGAGGCAAGCGCAACGCCGCTGCCGAGGTCACCAAGAAGGAGGGCGGCGAATACCTCGCCGCGAATCTGAAAAAGCCGGGCGTCAAGTCAACCGCTAGCGGACTGCAATACCGCGTCATGAAAGACGGACAGGGCGAATCCCCCACGAAGAGCGACAAGACGGAAGTCCACTACCGTGGCTGGACCATTGACGGCAACGAGTTCGACAGTTCTTACTCTCGCAACAAGCCAAGCACCTTTGGACTTACCCAGGTCATCCGTGGCTGGACCGAGGCGCTGGCGATGATGAAGCCCGGAGCCAAGTGGGAAATCGTCGTGCCACAGGAACTGGCCTATGGCCCGGGCGGCAAGCGTCCGAAGATTCCGCCTTACTCGACCCTGCGCTTCGAGATCGAGCTTCTCTCAGTGATAAAAGGAACCGCCCCTGTCGCCAAGAAACCGGTCACGAGCAATGTCGTCCGAATCCCCTCGCAGGCAGAACTTAAACAAGGGGCCAAGCCGGAAATCCTGACCAAGGAACAGGAAGCCGAGCTGAAAAAGAAAAACAAGTAGGAGTGGGCAATTCCGCCCGATTATTTGAGTTTCCTTAGGCTGACGTTGCGGAAGGAGACAGCATCGCCGTGGCCGGCGAAGCCAAAGTAACCGGACCTGCGCAGGCGCCCCTTGAATTTTCCGAGGTCGTACATCGGCTCATCCACCTTGGTCAGGTCGGTGTTGAGGATCACCGTGCCGTTCAATTCAACCCGGATTATCGCCCCCAAAACTGTGACTTCCTGAAAGTTCCACTCACCCACCTCCCGCTGGAAGCCGCGCGCAGCCGGCACCATGCCATACGCCGAACCGTGATACTGCGCGGGGTGCAGCTTGGCGTATTTCTTGGCGGTGTCGTCGAGCACCTGCAGTTCGCACATCCCAACGTATGCCGTGTCACCACTCCCGGGATAACGGATCGCAAGGCCGTTGTTACCGCCCGGCGGCAGCTTGAATTCAAAACGCGCCGAGAAATCGGCCAACTCCTCATTGAAATAAATGGTGCCTCCCTTCCCTTTCCGACACTGAACCGTCCCGTTGGTGACGACGTAATTGTCGGTCGGGCCGCCCCACCCTTTCAGGTTTTTGCCATTGAACACAGACTCGAATCCGTCATTCCCCTTGGTTGCCAAAATCTTGCTACCCTCGCCGCTGCCGATCTCGCGGATGAACACGTTTCGCCAGCGAATCTCGCCTCCGTGCGTCTGCAACTGGATCGGGCCGGTGCGCGGCAACGGCCCCTTGCGGTTGAAATAATTTTCCAGCCGGGCGTGATCCACAACATGTTTGCCGTTCAACCAAATCGAGACGCGCTCACCAACCATTACGATACGGAAACTATTCCACTCACCGAACGGTTTGTCCGCCAATACTGAAGGGTCCTTTCCTGGTGCTCCTTTGCTATTATTCCACAATCCGCCGGATCCCTTGTCAGCGCCGATGTTCCATTTACCACCCTCCTTGGTGTAGTCCCAAATCTGCACCTGTGGAATGCCGCGTAAGTAAATCCCACTGTCGGCCTTGGCCACGGTCTTGTAATCAATCAGCAACTCAAAGTCGCCATAGTTCTTTTCCGTGCTCAGATACAGTCCATGGCCGTCGTTGACCAGTTCCTCACCTGCCACCGACCAATGCTTGGCGATGTCCTTGACGCTTTCGGCCTTTTTCTCCTTAAGCTTTCCTGCTGAAAGGGCCATCCATTTGGCTGGATCTTCAGTGCCAATGCCCCACCAACCGGAAAGATTCTTCTCATTAAACAATGCTGTAAAACCCTCGGGCGGAGGACCAGCCTGAGCCGACTGTGTTGAAGCGAAACCAATGGCAGACACCGCAACCAATGCCACGGCACGATTAAACCAAGTAAATGTTTTCATTTTGAGCGTCAAAATCTGGGATGCACGATTTTAGCCACTGGGCCACAGTTCGCCAGCCAAAACTTGCCAAGCGCTTGGTTTGAATTGAAAAGCGTGTTGTTTTCCAGCAGATTGCCGCCCAACGATCGACCGCAATGTTCCCGAAACGTGTCAACTCCCTAGCTGCGATCTCCCTCGCCCTCACTTCCCAGACGTTTGGCCAAGCCGAAAAACCCAAGCCGACCCACGATCCTCCCGGGCAGCTTTTTCGGCATGCACCGATGCCCAGGGCCACGCGAAGCATCGTCATCCCGCTGGGTGAAATCCGGTTTGCCTTCGACACTGAGAATCTCCGGGCACACACCGTATGGCGGGGCAAACTTGACCTGTACGGTCCGCAATACGTCAACGCAAAGCGCCCGTTCATTGCCCAGCCCAACGGGCAGTTTCTCTGGGGCAATCCGCCGACCGTCCCGTGGGGAACGAAACCGCCCTCGCCCACATCTGCCCTCGATGAACACCGACTGAAAGGCAGATTCACCGGAACAACAACGGATGGCGACTCCGTGACGCTGCATTATGAATTGCGAATGGAGAACACCGAAACCATCACCGTGCGACTGAAGCCGTTACTTGCCTGCTCGGGGTTGCAACGCACGTTGTCAATCGCTCCTTGCAGCAAGACGCTCTGGTTTCTGGCAAACAGTTTCCCGGAAGGCACGCCTACTAAAGGGGATGTGATCGTCAGCAGCTCCGCTGGTACCACCGTCCAGGTTACCAGCATGCCGCTGAGCTATGTCGAGCCCATTGTCACCGAGGCGGGCGCGGAAACGGTTTACGACACTGTGACTATTAAAACCGTTGCAGAACAGCATTGGGTGCGGATTCCCCCGCATGACACGGAGACCATAGTCAATATCACCACCCGTCACGACAGGGAACCG
>Ga0187827_10008641_pt1 | contig 10972 bp, 11 predicted proteins | sample ETNtaG_39_FD_167969 | JGI IMG/M metagenome (GOLD analysis project Ga0187827, IMG submission 167969) | Marine microbial and viral communities from oxygen minimum zone, Eastern Pacific Ocean - ETNP2014_SV_150_PacBio MetaG (Illumina Assembly) | ecosystem: Environmental > Aquatic > Marine > Hypoxic... | reverse complement strand
TCTTACTTGTCTTGGATTTTTGTCTATATCAAATCCCCAAACATTTACGCTACCCTTTGTTTTGATAACTGTACCAGATAAAATATTTATAAAAGTGGTTTTGCCAGCACCGTTAGGGCCAAGAAGTCCAAATATTTCCCCTTCTTTCACCTCTAAGTTTAATTCGTTTAAAGCTACAACTGAATTATTGGATTTTTTTGCATAAATTTTTGTTAATCGATTTACTGAAAGAGCATTTTTTTTTGTCATAAATATTTTAAAACAAATACAACACTTATTTAATTTAGGATAATATTATTTAATGAGTTCAATAAAAAAAACTGATCATTTTTATTTAATCGATGGTTCTGGTTATATTTTCAGGGCTTATTATGCCCTACCACCTTTATCTAGAAAAAGTGATGGGTTACCTACTGGGGCAATAAGTGGATTTTGTTCTATGTTATTTAAGCTGCTGGAGGATTCAAGATTGGACGACTCAATTCATAGACCAACACACTTTGCTGTAATATTTGATTCTGCAAGAAAAAACTTTAGAAATGATATTTATAGAGAATATAAAGCTAATAGAAGTGAGGTGCCCGAGGATTTGGCTCCCCAGTTTGAGTATATTAGAAAGTCAGTCGAAGCATTTAATTTACCATCAATAGAATTATTAAACTATGAAGCTGACGATTTAATAGCAACTTACACAAAACAAATTATTAAAGTAGGTGCCAAAGTTACGGTTATTTCATCAGATAAAGATTTAATGCAATTAGTTTCCGACAAGGTCAGACTTTATGATCCAATGAAAAGTAAAGTTTTAGGAGAGAAAGAAGTTATTGAAAAATTTGGAGTAAAACCTAATCAAGTCATAGATGTTCAGTCATTAGCAGGAGATTCTTCAGACAATATACCTGGCGTTCCAGGCATAGGTATAAAAACAGCATCTGAACTTATTAATAAATATAAAACCTTAGATGTTTTGTTAAAAAAAGCTGATGAGATTCCTCAAAACAAAAGGAGAGAAACTTTATTGGCAAATAAAGATAAAGCTCTTTTAAGCAGACAATTGGTTACTCTTAAAGACAATGTTCCTGTTAAAGATGCATTAAGTAGTTTTCTTTTAAAGGAAGTTCAAAAAGAAAAACTTTATGATTTTTTAAGAAAGATGGAATTTAATAAATTATTAAGCAGAGTGATAAGTTTTTATGGTGAAACGGGGGAAAAAAAATCCGAATTAAATACTAAAAAAACACAATCATCTAAAATTAATACAAAGACTTACGAAAGTATTATCAACGAAAAAAGTTTAGATAAATGGTTAAAAATTTTAAACGAACAATCAGTTATTGCTGTTGATACTGAGACATCTTCTTTAAATCCACTAGAAACTGACCTAATTGGTGTTTCATTTAGCTATGCGCCTAATAAAGCTTGCTACATACCTTTAGCTCATAAAAATATTAAAAGTTTAAAGGAAAAATTGGTATTAGAAAAAATTAAACCAATATTAGAAGATCCAAGTATAAAAAAAGTTGGTCAAAATATTAAATTTGATTTTACTGTTCTTAAGCAAAAGGGAATTGAAGTTAATCCCATCGAGGATACGATGTTAATTTCATATACTCTAGACGCTGGTAGTAATAGACATAATCTGGATACACTTTCCGAAATTCATTTAGAACACAAAACTATCACTTATAAAGAATTAGTTGGCACAGGAAAAAATAAATTAAATTTTTCTAATATTGAACTAGGTAAGGCAACAGAATATGCTGCGGAGGATGCAGATGTAACATTAAGACTTTATAATCATCTTAAATCAAAACTTAATGAAGAAAAATTAAATAAAGTTTACGAGTCTTTTGAAAAACCAATGGTACGATTGCTTTCAAAAATGGAATTTAATGGTATCAAGGTTGATGATTTATATCTTAAAAAACTTTCTAAAAAATTTGAAAATAAAATAAAAAAAATAGAAAAAGAAATATATTTAATAGCTGGTAAAGAATTTAATATTGGTTCACCAAAACAACTTGGAGAAATAATTTATAATGAACTTAAAATTGCTAAATCGAAGAAAACAAAGAAAGGGAGTTTGGCTACAAATGCGAATATACTCGAAGATCTTTCTCTTACAGGGCATAAATTTCCTAAATTAATTTTAGAATGGAGACAAATTTCAAAGCTTAAAAACACTTATTCAGATGCTCTACAAGACCACATAAGTAAAAAAACAAAAAGAGTGCACACCTCCTTTTTGTTAGCAGCTACAAATACTGGTAGATTGGCTTCAAGCGATCCAAATTTACAAAATATTCCAATTAAATCAGAAGAAGGAAGGGAAATCAGAAAAGCTTTCATTGCTGATAAAAAAAATATCTTGATTTCTGCTGATTATAATCAAATAGAAATGAGAATTTTGGCTGACATAGCTGATGTGAAAAAATTAAAAAGAGCTTTTAAAAACAACGAAGATGTTCATTGCTTGACCGCAAGTCAGGTTTTTAATGTACCAATTAATAAAGTTAATGACGATCTTAGAAGAAAAGCTAAAACAATTAATTTTGGTATTATTTATGGAATCACTCAATATGGTTTAGCTAAACAAATTTCTGTATCAAATCAAGAAGCCTTGGATTTTATAAATTCTTATTTTGTAAATTTTCCTGAAATAAAAGATTATATGAGTTCAACAATAAGTATTTGTAGGAAACAGGGTTATGTCAGTAACATTTTTGGAAGAAGAATTCACATTAGAGGTATTAATGATAAAAATTTTAGCATTAGAAGTTTTCAAGAGAGAGCGGCAATTAATGCTCCAATCCAAGGTTCTGCCGCAGACATTGCTAGATTGGCTATGATTAAGATAAATAAATTAATTGAAAATGATAAAAAGTTGCGAACAAAAATGTTGTTACAAATTCATGATGAACTTATATTTGAATGTTTAGAAGAAGATTCAATGTATATTAAAAAAACTATTAAAGAAGCAATGATATCAATTTCAAATTCTGAATATCATATGTTTTCAATTCCATTAGATGTTCATGTAAATTCAGGATATAATTGGGGTGAAATACATTAATAGTTCTAATACTTGCCCAATTTAAGACAATTTAGTATTTCTATAATAGATGATCTTTTAACCAATTATGACTCAGACAATTGCATTAGTAGATGATGATAGGAATATTTTAACTAGTATTAGTATGGCTCTAGAAAAAGAAGGTTTTAAAGTTCAAACATATATTGATGCAGAAACAGCATTAGTTGGAATTAGCAGAATACCGCCTGATTTAGCAGTAATAGACATTAAGATGCCAAGAATGGACGGGGAAGAGTTGTTAAAGCGTATAAGAAAAAAAACTTCTATACCTATAATTTTTTTAACATCAAAAGACGAAGAAATTGATGAACTACTTGGACTAAAACTTGGTGCGGATGATTTTATTAAAAAATCAGGAGGTTTTTCAATCAAAGTTCTTATTGAAAGAATTCGGGTACAGCTTCGAAATAAAAATATAGGTTTGGAAGAAAGTAAAAATTTGATTTCTCATGGAAAACTCAAATTGGATCCTTCTCAGCTAGAATGCGAATGGGATGGCAAATCTTTGCCAGATAAATTAACTACAACTGAATTTTTGATTGTAAAAGAATTATCAAAAAGACCCGGTGTTATTAAAGAACGATCACAACTAATGGATATTGCTTATAAAGAAAATACTGATATTGAAGATAGGACCATTGACAGTCATGTAAAAAGGATAAGGAAAAAATTTAAAAAAGTCGATTCTAATTTTTCTGCAATTGAAACAAGATATGGCAGCGGGTATAGATGGAACGTAAGTTAGTACTAAATTTTTTTGGAAAAAATCCATCAATTCTAAAAAAATTTTTACTTATAAATTTTGTTATTTTTTCTGTTATTGGTTTATTTACAGTATTTTATCTAATAGCAATTGAACCCAACTTAGTTAAAAAAAAAACCTCAAAACATATTCAAATAATTGATAACACTATTAATCATATTGAAAGACTGAATATAAAATTTGAAAAAGATGAAATTAGCAGATTTTTGTTGTCAACTAGGTTTCTATTTCAAAGTTTGGATAGAGTTCAATTTTTTGATAATGACCTAAACCTACTTGGAGATACAAACGTATTAGATTTGGATCCGAGATCATTTTCTAAGAAATTTAGAGTAACGGAACTTGAAATTGATGAAATTGAGACAAAATCAAAATTAGATAGAGGTTCAAAAAAAATTCAAATACAAAATGAAATTTTTAAAATTGAAAATATTATTTTAAAATATAAGACTTCACGAAATTTTGGAAATCCATTTACAGTAAATAATAAAATTAATAATAACTATATCGTTTCAACAATCAAAAATGTTAATATCAAAGGTAAGAATTTGGGTTACCTTGTCATTTCAGAGCTATCTAATGAAATAATAATAGCTATCGAAGAAAGAAAAAACTTTATTCTACGAACAGCACTGACAGTTGCTTTGGTTATTTTTGTTTTTTCAATTTTTTTAAACAAATATTTCTTAAGACCAATTAAAAGTTTGGTCGATTATACCAAGTCAATAAAAGACAAAGATATCAAAACGGATACTATTGAAAAATTTTTTAAACGCAAAGATGAAGTGGGACTGTTGTCTAATTCTTTAAATAGCATGACACAGGATTTGTATAAAAGAATAAATATCGCCGAAACTTTTTCAACTGATTTAACACATGAAATTAGAAACCCTCTAGCGTCCCTGAAAGGGGCGTCCGAGTTATTAGATACTACAAATGAGCCTGAAAAAAGATCAAAACTTTTAAAAATAATCTCACATGATATTATAAGAATCGAAAGACTCATTACCGACTATTCTCAAATGTTAAAAGACGAAGCGGCATTATCTAGAGAAAAAATGAAAAAAATTGACATTACTTCTATTGCAAGATCGGTGATTGATGATTTTAATAGTGATTTATTAAACTCTAAAAAAAATATTAAAATAAAGTTTTATGCAATTTCTGATAGTAAAACTAAGCCTAATATATTGGGCGTAGAAAGTCGTATAGAACAAGTGCTGGCAAATTTGCTCGATAATTCAATTTCGTTTAGTCCTCCGAATAGCCAAATAAAGGTTATGGTAAAATCTGAGGATAGGATAGTGAATCTTGCAGTTGAAGACCAAGGCTCAGGATTTAATGAAAAAGATATAGGTAAAATTTTTAATCGATTTTATAGTAACCGACCCGAAAAATTTGGAGAACATACAGGCCTTGGATTAAATATTGTTAAGAACATCATTGAATTACATGGCGGTACCATAAATGCTTTAAATAATATTAAGGGTACAGGCGCTAAAATTAATATAAATTTTCCCGAATATTCAATTTGAATATTTAAGTTAGTTGATTAAAAAGAATTAAATTGTTAGAAAACCCGATCTATGAATCAAGATTTTAAAGTTAAAGACATAAAACAGGCTGATTTTGGCAGAAAAGAGATATCAATTGCAGAAACAGAAATGCCTGGATTAATGGCATTACGAAAAGAGTACGAAGAAAAAAAACCTCTTAAGGGAGCAAGAATTTTAGGATGCCTGCATATGACAATACAAACTGCGGTTTTAATTGAAACGCTCGTTGAATTGGGTGCGGAGGTAAGGTGGTCTTCTTGTAATATTTTTTCAACACAAGACCATGCGGCTGCTGCAATTGCTAAACAGGGTATACCGGTATATGCATGGAAAGGAGAAACTGAAAAAGAATATTGGTGGTGTATTAAACAAACTATAGAAGCCAAAAAAGATTGGAAACCAAATATGCTTCTGGATGACGGAGGAGATCTTACTGCTCTAATGCATAAAGAATATTCTGAACTTCTTAAAAATATCAAGGGATTATCAGAAGAAACAACAACCGGAATAAAAGCACTCGAAAAAATGCAAGCAGAAAAAACTTTGTTGATTCCCGCAATTAACGTGAATGACTCGGTAACAAAATCAAAATTTGATAATTTATACGGATGTAGGGAAAGTTTAATTGATGGAATTAAAAGAGCAACAGACGTGATGATCTCTGGAAAAACAGCAATAGTTGCAGGTTATGGAAACGTTGGCAAAGGAAGTGCAGCTTCCCTTAAACAAAATGGTGCACGTGTTATGATTACAGAAACTGACCCTATATGTGCCCTACAAGCTTCAATGGAAGGATTTGAGGTTGTGCTAATGGATGATGCCATAGGATCAGCTGATATTGTTGTTACGGCCACCGGAAATAAGGATGTAGTTACTGCGGATCATATGAGAAAAATGAAAGATAGATCTATTCTTTGTAACATTGGTCACTTTGATAATGAAATTCAGGTAGACGCTTTAAGAAATTATAAATGGACAGAAATTAAATCTCAAGTTCACGAAATTGAATTTCCAGATAAGAAAAAAATTTTATTATTAGCAGAAGGCAGACTTGTAAATCTTGGATGTGCCACCGGACACCCAAGTTTTGTTATGAGCGCTTCATTTACCAATCAGGTAATAGCTCAAATAGAGCTTTGGAACAACTCTAAAAAATATCAAAAAAAAGTTTATGTTTTGCCAAAACATTTAGATGAAAAAGTTGCCACTCTCCATTTAGACAAGGTAGGAGCAAAGCTAACAAAATTATCAAAAGAACAGGCCGAGTATATTAGCGTTGATGTTAAAGGTCCTTTTAAACCGGATATTTATCGCTACTAGTTTGTAGCTGGATGAAATTAGATTCAATAGAGGATACTTTTGATTTATCAAAAAAAATAGGAAAATTATTATCAAAAGGGGACGTAATTTTTCTTTACGGAAAAATTGGAGTTGGAAAAACAACTTTTGTAAGAGGTTTGATTAATAATTTAGAAGCTGAAAAAGGAATGGTTAAAAGCCAAATATTAAGTCCAACTTTTAACATTGTATTTGATTACGAGATAAAAAAACTAAAAATAATGCATTACGATCTTTTCCGTTTAAAAAATAGTACGGATATAAATGAATTAGGAGTACTTGCTGAAATCGAGGATCATATAACCTTGATTGAGTGGCCAGAATTAATTGAAAAAAAACCAAAAAATCGTATCGAAATGTTTTTTGGTTATTCGAATGAAGACTTAGAGAAGAGAAATCTTAAAATCAAAGGCCATGGTAAATGGAGTAATTATGACTTTAAAAAAATTTAAATTATCGTCCATATCTGGTGACGCATCATTTAGACAGTATTATAGAAAATTTAACTCAAAAAAAAACCTAAGTTCAATTGTTGTAACTTCAGAAAAAGAAAAAAATAAAAATTTATTAGTTTATTCTGCCATTAATCAATTTTTATTGGATAACAATATTAGAGCTCCACGACTATTAACAGAAAATTACAAAAAAGGTTTTATCGAAATAGAAGATTTTGGAAATATCACAATCCACAATATTCTTAAAAAAAGTAAAAAAAAATTTCATATTTACAAAAAAACTGTTGATCTTTTAATTAGATTGCAAAAAATTAAATCAAGAATAATTAAAAATTTTTATGGAAAATCTTATAAATTGGAAAATTATTCTATAAAAAATTTACACAAGGAATCAGATTTGTTTTTTGATTGGTATTTACCGCTAATTATGAAAAAAAACAAGACTCTAAAAATAAAGAAAGTTTTAAAAAAAGAATTACAAATACTTTATAAAAAATTAAAGTTCAAAAATAAAATATTTGTACATCGCGACTTTCATGTTTCGAATTTAATGAAAATTAATTCTAAGATTGGAGTAATTGATTCTCAAGATGCAATTATTGGAAATCCTACCTATGACTTAGCATCACTTATTGATGATGTAAGAATAAAAACTTCTAATAAATTGAAAAAAAATATTTTTAACTATTATTTAAATAAATGTCCCAAAATATATAGAAGAAAAAAAAATGAATTTATTCATGATTTTAATATTTTATCTGTGCAAAGGAATCTTAAAATAATTGGAATTTTTTCAAGACTTTTTAAAAGAGATAAAAAAAAACAGTATTTGAAATTAATTCCTTATACTTGGAAGTTACTAGAAACAAGATCGAAGGACAAAATGTTTAGTGAAGTTAATACTACTTTAAATAAATTTATTCCTCTAAAAACTAGAGCAAAAAATAAATTTTATGCAAATTAAAAGGGCTATTATTTTATCGGCAGGATATGGAAAGAGATTAAATCCATTAACTCTATCCAAACCAAAACCTCTTCTTGAAATAAATAATAAAACTTTATTGGAAAATACAATTAATCTTTTAGAAAAATTTGGAATTGAAGAAATTATGATTAATACGCACTACCTTTCAGATCAAATCAGTGCATTCATCGATAGTAATAAATTTAGTTCAAAAATATTTCTTATAAAAGAACATAAACGAATTTTGGATACTGGTGGAGGAATATTAAATGCAGCCAAAAAATTTAATGAAGATCCTTTTTTTGTTTTTAATCCCGATACTATTTGGTCCGAGTCTTATCTAAAGGACTTTAAGTGCATGGAGGAACAATATTTTAGTAGTAATTATAAAAGTATTTTATTAGTTGTCGACAAAGCAAAAAGTTTTGACAAAACCATGAGTGGAGACTTCAATTTAATAAAAAATACTCTCGATAGGAAAAGTAATGAAAAAAAGTATATTTATACAGGTTCTCAAATATTGAATAATTCTGTGTTTAAAAATAAAAAAATCGAACCATTTTCAATCAACTTAATTTGGGATCTTTTGATAAAAAATAAAGAGTTATTGGGCGTTAAAAGCAAGCAAGAATTTTTACACGTAACTAATATAAAAACCTACAAAGAATTAATTGAGAAAAGATTTTAAAATTTAACCAATAAATCTCTTGATCTACTACTATCAAGATAATAGCTATCATCAATTTTTAAATTTTCATTGAATTTAATAAAAAGCGGGTTCCCGGTTGGTATTTCTAATTTTGAAATATTTATATTTGAAATATTAAATAATTTTTTGCAGAGTGCCCTTATTGAATTGCCATGTGCCGAAACTAATATATTTTTTTTATTTTGGATCAATGGTTCAATATTCTTAAGATAGAAAGGAATTACTCTTTCGTAAGTATTTTTTAAAGATTCGGTATCAGGAATTTTATTCTTAGGAATATTTTTATAAATTTCTATATTTAAAGGATGATATGGATTTTTTTTATCTAACGGGGCAGGAGATATATCCCAAGATCTTCTAAAAATATGGATTTTTTTTTCCCCATAAACTTTTTTCATTTCATTTTTATTCAATCCTGTTAATTCTCCATAATGTCTTTCATTTAATTCCCACGCTTTAAAGATTTGATTTGGCTTAACACTAAGAGTGTTTAAAATTAAATTTAGAGTATCGATCGCTCTTTTTTGATAAGAACAAAAGAATTTATTAATTATTAAGTCCATTTTTTTTATTAATTCACCAGCCTTACAAGCTTCTAGCCTTCCTTGTTCTGATAATTCTACATCAACCCAACCTGTAAATTTTTTTTCAAGATTCCAAACACTCTGTCCATGCCTTACTAAAATTAGATGATTCATTTGCAATAATTAGTCTAAATATATTATAAACAAAATATATTATGAAGAATATTAAATTTTTTTATATTACAGCATCTAATAAAAAAGAAGTAGAACGAATAGCAAAAAAACTCTTAAATAAGAAATTGATTGCCTGCGCAAACGTTATTAGTAACGTGAATTCCTATTTTGTTTGGAAAAATAAAGTTCAGAATTCAAAAGAAATAATTATTTGTGGCAAGACAACCTCAAAAAATCAAAAAAAAATTATTCAAATTGTAAAAAGTTTACATTCATATTCTGTGCCATGTATAATTTTTCTTGACATTAAAAATGGTAACAAGGATTTTTTAAAATGGATAAAGCGATCGGTTGCTTAAGAATATTATTTCATATTTTAATTTTGTTATTGATTATTCTTTCATTATATCCTGGAAGTATTTTGGGTCTTTTCATTTATGGAGATGCCAGATTGCAGCCCCAGATCACAAAAGATTTTTTATATATTTCCTCTCAACATTTTTATGTTTATTTTCTTATTTCTGCGCTTGGTTTTTTTTCTTACTTCAGAGATAAAAAATATAATTTAGTTGTCATATATTTATTTTTTTTATCAATCACATTAGAAGTTGCACATCTTGTAATTTCTGAAAGATCTTTTCAAATAGAAGATCTTACTGGGAATATTTTAGGTGTATTAATTGCCTATATAATAGTATTAATTTATAAATTTTGGAGAAAATAAATGAGCAAATTTGATGAAAGAGAGAAAGGTTTTGAGAAAAAGTTTATCAGAGATGAAGAGCTTCAGTTTAAAGTTAATGCAAAAAGAAATAAGTACCTAGGTGAGTGGACAGCAGAAAAATTAGGTAAATCAGACACTGACAAAGAGACATATATTCAAGAAGTTATTAAATCTGACTTTGCCGAACCGGGAGATGAGGATGTATTTAGAAAAATTCAAGGTGATTTTAAAAAGGCATCGATAAGTATACCTGATTCAAAAATAAGAGAACAAATGAGTTCTTTGCTAGAGCGTGCAAAAAAAGATTTATTATAAAATTTTAATTTTTTATATTATTTTTTTTTTTCAACAAAATAGTATTGCCGCAATTTTTGAGGGAATTCCAAGAATTATTGATGGCGATTCATTGGAAATTAATAATAATAAAATTAGATTATTTGGTATAGATGCTCCGGAAAGAAAACAAATTTGTAAAAAACGGTACTTAATTATTTCCTTTTTAAATTTTCAAAGAAATTATGAATGCGGATTAATGGCCACAAATGAACTAAAAAAATTTATTAATAATAGAACAATTAAATGTATTTCAGAAAGCAAAGATCGATATAATAGATATTTATCTATTTGTTACTTAAAAAATAAAGATATTAATTCTTGGCTTGTGAAAAATG
>Ga0187827_10008637_pt1 | contig 10975 bp, 10 predicted proteins | sample ETNtaG_39_FD_167969 | JGI IMG/M metagenome (GOLD analysis project Ga0187827, IMG submission 167969) | Marine microbial and viral communities from oxygen minimum zone, Eastern Pacific Ocean - ETNP2014_SV_150_PacBio MetaG (Illumina Assembly) | ecosystem: Environmental > Aquatic > Marine > Hypoxic... | reverse complement strand
TATTAAAAATATCACTGATTTTTACGGTTAACTTTCCCTTATCAGAAAGCACAGGGCGGCTATATGCTAAATCCGTACTAAACATGGTATTCTTTTTACCCTGCCCAACTTCAGCTCCCGGACTCACCCATCCGGATAATTGAATCTTATGTCCATTTTTCTTCCATCCCGCATTAAAACTAGACCACATACCAAAGGTAGATTCGTTGTATTCTGAAGTTAAGTTCGAAGCATCCATTTTAGAATGATAAACATTTGAACTCAGCATAAAATTAAAAGTCTTGGTTAACTGCTTAGACCACATAAACTCAAAACCAATATCTACAGAACCATTTAAGTTTCTATAGGTTACCGTAGACACATTATTCGAATCAACTGTAATATATCGACGTTGCATATCGTTAACATCTTTTGCGTATATGGAAGCACTAAAGGTTGTTCCCTTATCGAATTTCTGATAGCCCATCTCTACGGAATTAACAAACTCCGGTTTTAAAAAAGGGTTTCCCATTCTTAAGTTGTAAGGATCTGAATATTCAGGAAAAGGATTTAATGAATGAAATCTCGGTCTATTTACTCGCCTAGAATAGCTCGCTTGTATAGATGAAGTCTCATCTAACTTATAATTTAAATGTAAGCTTGGATATAACTCAAAATAATCAGTTTTAGTAGTGTCAGCGCCTTCAAGCTCAGAGTTGGTATAAACCTGCTCTGCTCTTAAACCTGCTTGATACGACCAGACACCATGAGATTTAGCATAAGTTGTATATGCAGAATAAACAGCATCATCGTAAATAAAATGATTTTCCAAATGAGAATTGTAAAGTATTGAATCCGTATCAGAAAAATGTGAATTTATATAAGTCGTATCTATAAATTGATCCTGATCAATAGCACGTGTACGAGCACTTACGCCCCACTCCCATTTTCCATCATCTTCATTTCCATAAGAAAAGTCTAATTTAGATTCAAACTGGTCATCGATTCGATCATTTGACAATTGTTCATAAATCGGATAGCCACCGAACTCAACATCATTAGCATTTAATATCGTTTCTGTGAATAGATTCGAGCGATCCTTGGTGTTGTTAGACTTATTCACACTAACATCTAAATGCAATCCATTCTCCCAATCTTTCTTTCCACTCAAATCAACATCCCATTGTCCCTGAATCGTCTCTGAATCAGTCAATCTATCGAAATCATTTATTCCTTCTATGGTAGTTTCATTGTAATGAACTGTATCTATACTCAATCGTTCAGATGGACTGTATTTACCTTGCAAACTAATTGAAGTATGCTCATTTGGCGTGTAATCCAAACCTCCTTTAAAGGTGTGCGATTTTCTGTTGTTTACACCCCACTTATCCTGGTACAAATGGAAAGTATCTTCAGAAAAATAGGTGTGTTTCTCACTTTCCGATGAGAAATTTGTGTTTCGATCCATCATACTATAAGATCCAAATACATTCAACTTTTCGGAACGACGATTTAGCAAGGCTGTAAAATTATTTCTATTTGGATACCCTACCGTTAAGGCCACATTACCATTAAACCCAGCTTTCTTGTTCTTCTTTAAAACAATATTAATAATACCAGCCATACCTTCAGGACTGAACTTTGCAGAAGGATTTGTTATCAACTCAATGGACTCTATCATGGAAGATGGCATGGTTTCCAACAACTCTGAAGAGCTTAACATAGAAGGTTTCCCATCAACGTATAAACGAACCTGATCGGAACCACGCAAACTCACATTCCCATCCATATCTACTTGTACAGAGGGTAATTTCTCCATCAATTCTATGGCCGTTCCACCGGTACTCGTAAGATCCTGATCTACATTAAAAACCTTTCTATCAATGCCTTGAACAACGAAGGCTTTTTCCTCAACCAACTCAATCTCTTCAAGCTGATCTACAGACTTTGTTAGATAAAAAATACCCAAATCTAATTTGGCTTGTCCTGAGGAAGTTGTACTACCGGAAACACCATCTACTCGAGCTTTTCTATCCCTCATCACCTTTACTTCTTCAATAATCTTAGGTGCATAACCAATGTATTCGATAAGTAATCTATAAGCGCCCGCAGGCACCTTTTCAATGTAGAAGACACCCTCATCATTACAGATGCCCCCCGTTATTAATTTGTCATCTTTTGGGCTAATAAAACTTAGTGTAGCAAATGACAAGCCTTGATTACTCAAAGTATCTATCACTGTTCCTGTAACTGTAAACTCAGGTTTAACTCCTCCTTTATTATAAGTTTGAGCCATTAATAAACTTGGAATAAACAATGCAAAAAGTAAATATTTTTTCATCTTATAAATTTTCAACGAAAATACACATATGAACACTTATTAAAAAATGTTGATTAGTTAATGTCTGTTAATTAAGGTTAAACCTTAGACAATCTATGTGAACCGTTTATTTCAAGAGAACAAAAGTTATTTTTTGATCAAATGAATTTATATAATTAAGGGACATAAAACACTATATTTGTCACGATGTTACAACAAGTAAAAGAACTTATATTAAAAGACATACGCCTAAACTGGCGAGAACGATATGCACTATACAGTATGCTTCTATACGTATTAAGCACAAGTTATGTGGCATTCTTAAGTTTTGAGGGTGTAATTAGTGAGAATTCTTGGGTAGCCTTATTCTGGATCATCGTTCTCTTTGCCGCTATCAATGCAAGCTTGCAAAGCTTTAAAGCTGAACTCAATCGTCAAGCTTTATTTTTTTACACCTTAGCCAAACCAAGAGCTATCATTCTTGCAAAAACACTTTACAATAGTGGTTTACTAATTATACTTACCATAATAAGTTACTTTATTTACAGTATATTTTTAGGGAATCCTATCACAGCTAATTTATCATTTATTCTATGTATTATCTTAGGAAGTTCAGCACTAGCTTCCGTACTAACTTTAGTTGCTGCCATAGCTGCAAAAACAAACAACAGTGCTGGGTTAATGGCGGTATTAAGTATGCCTTTACTTTTCCCTTTACTCTTAAACCTTATTAAGACTTCTAAAATATGTCTTATCGAGGACAGTATGTTTATGGCAGGCAATCAACTTATCTTTTTAGCTCTGTTAAATATTGTTAGCGTCTTACTCTCTTACCTATTATTTCCCTATCTTTGGCGGGATTAATAAAAGCCTTTCTGATGCAACTAAAATGGTGGAAAATCCTCGGTATTGTACTAGTCTTATACAGCATAATCGCAGGATTATTATTACCCGTACCACATCTAGATATTCTCAACGAATCTATTAGAAATCTATACTTCCACGTTACCATGTGGTTTAGTATGATTATTTTGATGTTAATGTCTATGATTCAAAGTATTCGTTTCCTAAGTGGTTTTGATAAAATGAGAGACCTAAAAGCTGAAGCCCTTGCTTCTACTGGAATATTTATTGCAGTTTTAGGTTTAACAACAGGAATGGTTTGGGCTCAATTTACTTGGGGAGCCTTTTGGGTTAATGATCCAAAATTAAATGGAGCTGCTGTAACAATGCTTATTTACCTCGCCTACTTCATCCTTAGAAATAGTATCGAAAACGAAGACAGTAGAGCTCGCGTAAGTGCAATATACAACATCCTAGCTTTTGTGATGATGATTGTTTTTATTGGAGTACTCCCAAGAATGACCGATAGTTTACACCCTGGAAATGGAGGTAATCCTGGATTTGGAAATTACGACCTAGATAGCAATATGCGAATAGTATTTTACCCAGCTGTTATCGGATGGATCTTAATTAGTACTTGGATAGCTCAATTGCGTTTCCGTATCAAAATATTAGAAATCAATAAAGAAAATCTATAAATAAATGAAGAGTTTTATTAACACTATTCTATTCTGTTTATTTGCCATCCATCCTGCTATTGCTCAAAATGTAGAGATGGCAGATGTTATGCGTTCAAACGGTAAAATTTACGTGGTTGTTGCAGTTATTGCAATCATATTTATTGGTTTAATGGTTTACTTATACCGCATAGATCAAAGAGTAAATAAACTAGAAGAGTAAAATGAAGAAAACTGAAATTGTTTTAATACTTTTAGTAGCGGTAATTATAGGAGTTATTATGTCGCTTACCTTTAATGCCAGTACTTACATCACTTTTGCTGATGCTGAAAAACAATTGGGTAAAGAATTTACAGTTATTGGAGAGCTTAATAAAGAAAAAGAAATCATTTTTGAACCTCGTTTAAACTTATTAACTTTTTACGCTGCAGATTCTTTAAACAACGAACGTAAAGTGTACTACCACGATTCAAAACCTCAAGATTTTGAACGTTCAGAAAAAATTACCATGACTGGTTTCGCAACAGATACTGGTTTTGTAGCACGTACGATTTTGATGAAATGTCCATCAAAATACAACGAACAACAACATATCGATCAAGATTCAATTTCAACACTTCCTTATTAGCACTATGGAATACATAGGTGAACATACACTAGTCGGAAATTTAGGTCAAGCTTTTATTAGCATTGCCTTCGCAGCCTCTTTATTGGCTGCTTTTTCGTTTTACAGAGCTTCGAAAAATGAGAAGCAGAAATTAGAATGGTTACCCTTAGCTAGAGGTGCTTTTTATATACACGGATTAGCTGTAATTGGAATTATTGCCTGTATGTTCTATATGATATACGGTCACTATTTCGAATACCAATACGTGTGGCAACACTCCTCTTTAGATCTTCCTACACACTATATGATTTCCTGCTTTTGGGAAGGTCAAGAAGGGAGTTTCTTACTGTGGACTTTCTGGAATATCATCATCGGAGCTATCCTTATCAAGAAGACTAATAAGTGGGAACCTCCAGTATTAACGATCGTTTCTATCATCCAGACTTTCTTAGTTTCTATGATAATGGGCGTTTACTTATTGGGTGTAAAAGTTGGCTCAAGTCCTTTTGTATTGATTAGAAACTTAGATGAAAATCTTGGCTTACCCTGGACTGAAATGACAAACTACCTACAAGTAGTTCCTCAGTTTTTAGATGGTAGAGGATTAAATCCACTATTACAAAACTACTGGATGGTAGTCCACCCGCCTATCCTCTTCTTAGGATTTGCATTAACGATGATTCCTTTTACTTATGCGATCTCTGCATTGTGGAAAAAGCAATATGCCTTATGGGTTCGCGAGGCTTTACCATGGACGTATGCTGGTATAATGGTTTTAGGAACCGGAATATTAATGGGGGGGGCTTGGGCTTACGAAGCACTATCTTTTGGTGGTTTCTGGGCTTGGGATCCTGTAGAGAACTCTTCTTTGGTTCCTTGGATTATCCTTGTGGCTGCAGCTCACCTTATGCTCGTCTTTAGAGCTCGAAAAGCTGCTTTACGCTCCACTATTGCATTAACAATCCTTGCATTCCTACTTGTTATTTACTCCACCTACTTAACTCGAAGTGGTGTTTTAGGTGATACATCGGTGCACGCTTTTGCGGGTGGATTAGATTATCAACTCTTTATTTATCTTATCAGTTTTGTGGTGATTTCTGTTGTATTATTCTTGATGCGACTTAAAAATATACCAACTATCGAGAAGGATGAAGACTCGAGTTCGAGAGAATTCTGGATATTTATTGGATCGATAGTATTGTTCATTTCGGCATTTCAAATTACTTGGTTTACTTCTCTGCCGGTAATAAATAAGGTATTTGGGACGAATATGGCTCCACCTTTAGATGCTATTGCTCTTTACAATTCGTGGCAAACACCTTTTGCATTGATTATAATATTTTTAGTTGGTGTTACGCAGTACCTATCCTATAAAAAAACAGATCTTAAGAAATTCATCAAGCAAATTACTGTAAGTCTTATTCTGGCTGCAATATTTGCTGTTTTAATTGCATATACAGTGCAAATGTGGCATGCTTTATACCTTGTTTTACTTTGGGCTACACTATTTGCAGCAATCGCTAATTTCGAATACTGGCGCAAAATACTTAAAGGTAGCTGGAAACTATCAGGAGCTTCAATCTCTCATATTGGATTCGCTTTAATTATCATGGGTTCTCTATTGAGTAATGCCAATAAAAACATTATTTCTACAAACGACAGTTTTATCGCCAAGGACTTCCCTAGCAACGAAAACATATTACTTGAAAAAGGTGATACTACGGTAATGGGTAATTATTATGTACACTATAAGTCTGATACACTAATTGGTATAAACAAAACTTACGAAGTTGAGTATTTTGATCTGAAGAATGACGGTAGTTTTGAATACCAATTTACTCTTCACCCATTTATTCAACTAAATGAGATTATGGGAAATGTGGCAGAACCTGCTACAGAACATTTTGCGCTTTACGATGTATACACGCATCTTACCTACGCAGATGTTGATGTACATGACTCTAGCGATCCATATCATCACGAGAGTATAATCAATATGAAACAAGGTGATTCGGTAATTTACAATAAACATTTCTTGTACTTAGATAGCTTAATGGTAAATGCAAATACAAATATTGAAAGCAGTAGAACTTTAGATGTAATGTTGATTGCTAAAATCAGAATGCAGAACATGCAAGGTGAAATATCGACTACAGATGCAATCTATATTGTAAGAAACAATATTGCTCAATCTGTACCTGGATTGCTAGAAGATGGAGAGTTGAAATACAAATTCTTGTTTAGCGAGGTGAACCCTGAAGCAGGGAGTATTCAGATAAAAGCCTACGAGCATATCGAAAACGAAAAGCCTTTTATCGTAATGAAAGCGATAATTTTCCCATATATTAACGTGTTGTGGATAGGTATGGTTCTGATGGCTATAGGTACATTTATAGCAATGTTGCAACTATTTAAACAAACAAAACATTAATCGATTGAGTAAACTTCAGCTAAATATCGTAATCGTTGGTGCGGGAAATGTAGCTTGGCACTTAGCGAAAGAATTGCAAAAGAAAGAGCAAAACATTATTCAGGTTTACAACAGATCTGTAGAATCTGCTATTTCACTTTCGCGCAGATTAAAATGTGATTTCACTACGCGTATTGAAGATTTATATCGCGATGCTGACTTATATATCTTAACAGTTAAAGATTCGGTTATTGAAGAAGTTTCTGCAAGCTTAAATTTAAAAAATAAATTGGTTGTGCATACTTCTGGCGCCATTGAGCAAGATGTAATTAAATACGATCGCAGGGGTGTACTCTACCCTCTTCAAACCTTTTCTAAAGAGAAAAAGCTCAATTTCAAAAATATTCCTTTTTGTATCGAAGCTTCCAGAAGTGAAGATTATAACATCCTTATGCGATTAGCAAATTTGCTTGGACCCATGGTGTATAATATCAATTCGCATCAAAGAAAAGTATTGCACGTAGCAGCGGTTTTCGCCTGTAACTTTAGCAATTATATGTACATGATTTCTGATGAGATACTCAGCAAAGAAAGTATTCCTTTAGATATTCTACATCCCTTAATTAAGGAGACTGCATCTAAAATTGCAAAACACCAGCCCAAGGCTGTACAAACAGGTCCAGCTGTAAGAAAAGATAAGTCCACTATAGATGCGCACCTTAACTACCTAAATGAGGGGGATAATTACGATATTTATAAAATCCTTACTAAAAATATTATAGCCAAAAATAACGATGAATTATAAAACTAAACTCAAAAAAATTAAAGCTTTCGTTTTCGATTGCGATGGTGTTTTAACCGACGGTAGCGTTACATTAATGCCTGATGGTGAGCAAGTGCGAAAAATGAGCACTCGAGATGGTTACGCACTCCAATTGGCAGTTAAGAAAGGTTTTATAGTAGCAATTATCACTGGTGGTAGCTCAGCAGCTGTTAAATCACGAATGACTCGTTTAGGAGTTCACGATGTGTATTTAGCTTGTCGCGATAAAGTGGATGCACTGAAAGAGTTGATGCATATTTATTCGTTAAATTCTGACGAGATTCTTTATATGGGCGATGATATGCCCGATTATGATATCATGCAAATTGTAGGCTTGCCTACTTGCCCTGAAAATGCTGCTCAAGAGATTAAGAATATATCAGATTATGTATCTCATAAAGGTGGTGGTGAAGGTTGTGTTCGCGATGTAATAGAACAAGCTATGAAAGTTCAAGGTAAATGGATGTTGGATCATACCACACCGTCTATATAATCTGATAACACTTTAACTTACATTAATGAAATATCTCAAAATCATTCGCTTTCAAAATTTAGTAGCTATGGCGCTTATCCAGTATTTATTGCGGTATAGCGTTCTGATTCCTACTTATGGAAAAGCCAATGTTTTGGGTGATCTACATTTTAGTCTACTCGTTTTTAGTATGCTATTGATTGCTGCTGGAGGTTATGTAATTAATGATTACTTTGATATTCAGGTAGATACAGAGAATCATAATGAAGATGTTTTAGTAGGAAGAAGTATAAAGCGTAGAGTAGCATTAATGCTTCACGTAATTTTTACTTCCACTGGTGTTATATTAGGTTTTTATATTGCTTACAAAGTCCATTTTCTTGCCTTAGGAGCCATAATGGCAATCGCTGCTTATATGTTGTGGGATTACAGTTTACGTCTCAAACGCCGACTTTTTGTAGGGAATTTCATCATCGCTAAACTATCTGCTATTTTTGTATTCTCTTTAGCCGCATTCGAAGTACTTCCAAAATATGATCTAGCAGAAAGTCGTCATACTTTAATACTCCTTTGTATTTACGCTGCCTTTGCTTTTATATGTAGTTTGATGCACGAAATTATAAAAGACTTAAGAGGTGCTGAAGGAGATGAAAAATTTAAAATCAAAACCTTAGCAACTGTTTGGGGATTGACTAAGACCAAGGAATTTGTTAAGTGGCTAAGCGTACTCACCGCATTTATGGTGATTGCAGTAGCGATATACGAATTCAAAACCCAGATTTATGCCTTAACTTATGCATTAGTATTTTTAATCACCCCTTTATTCTTATTGAACATCTGGATTTACAAAGCTCAAAAAGCACTTGACTACGAACGTATTTCAAAACTTAATAAACTCATCATTTTTGCTGGGATTATTAGCTTGTGTTTTTTTATCTAATACCTCTATCACTTTGTGATATCCACCTGAAATGGGGAAATATTAATACCTAGTTGTTCTATAAGAGCCTACGACTTTCAACGAATAACCAACAACCAAATGAAGAGTATCATCCTAGCATCGAAGTCTCCAAGGAGAAAAGAATTACTTACTCTTTTAGATCTTGAATTCACTATTGAAGTACGTGAGGTAGATGAAATATTTCCGGATAACATTGATGTTACCGAAGTTGCCGAATATCTAGCCAAACTAAAAGCATCGGCTTTTACAGATATTAAAATTGACCAATTAATTATAACGGCAGATACTGTTGTAGTTCTCGACGAGCAAATACTTGGCAAACCAAAAAACAAGGCAGAAGCTAGATCAATGCTTCAAAACTTATCAAATAGAAGTCATCAAGTAATTACGGGAGTTTGTATTAATTCAAGCGATAAAACTATTTCCTTTTCGAATACTACCAAAGTTTATTTTAAAGAGCTTACAGCTAGTGAAATTGAATATTATATAGAAAACTATAAGCCTTTCGATAAGGCGGGATCTTATGGTATTCAGGAATGGATTGGAGCCATAGGGATCACAAAAATTGAAGGCTCTTACTTTAATGTAGTGGGCTTACCTATTCAGGAGCTGAAAGAGGTACTAAATATTTTACTACAATAATCTATCGACAGCATTCAAAACAGAAATAATCAAAAGAGGCCTTAGCCTCTATAAATTATTTCTGTTTTGCAGATTGCAAAGTATTTTTCAGAAGCGATGCTATGGTCATTGGACCTACACCACCAGGAACTGGAGTAATGAAAGAACATTTTGGAGCAACCTCATCAAAGGCAACATCTCCTTTTAGTTTCCATCCAGATTTCGTTTTATCAGATTTTACACGCGTAATACCGACATCTATAATTACAGCACCTTCCTTTACCATATCCGCAGTAACGAATTCTGGTTTACCAAGAGCTACAATCAAAATATCCGCTGAGCGAGAAATTTCTTCTAAATTTGTTGTTCTACTGTGTGTTAAAGTAACAGTACAATTACCAATTTTAGTATTACGTGCCATTAAGATGCTCATTGGTGAACCTACAATATGTGAACGACCAATAACCACACAGTGCTTACCCAAAGTCTCTATATCATAACGATCTAAAAGCTCTATTATTCCAGCTGGTGTAGCAGGTAAGAAAGAAGGTAAATTTAACATCATACGACCTAAGTTTACTGGATGAAAACCATCCACATCCTTCTCTGGTATAATCGTTTCGGTAACTTTAATTTCAGAAATATGCTTTGGAAGTGGCAACTGAACGATTAATCCATCGATATTAGGATTTTCGTTAATCTTACGAACTTCATTCAAAAGAGCTTCTTCACTAACATCCTCATCCATGCGAACCAAAGTTGACTCGAAACCTACTCTTTCGCAGGCTTTCACCTTAGCGTTCACATAAGTTTCGCTGGCGCCATCTACTCCAACTAGGATTGCTGCTAAATGAGGCTTCTTCCCACCGTTAGCAGTAATTCTATGAACCTCTACTGCGATCTCATCCTTAAGAATACCGGATGTTAATTTACCGTCTAATAACTGCATATTCTTTGTAATTATCTACCTAATGGCATATTTGGCATTCCACCACCTTTGCCCATCATTTTCATCATGTTTTTCATTCCACCACCTTGCATCATCTTCATGACTTTACCCATGTCGTTAAATTGCTTAATAAGTTGGTTCACCTCTTTTACAGATCGACCACTACCACGTGCCACACGCTGACGACGAGAACCATTTAATATGGATGGATTTGAGCGTTCTTCTTTAGTCATAGAACCAATCATAGCCTCAACATGCTTAAAAGCGTCATCTTCAACCTCTACATCTTTCATGGCTTTTCCCATTCCTGGA
>Ga0187827_10008636_pt1 | contig 10977 bp, 6 predicted proteins | sample ETNtaG_39_FD_167969 | JGI IMG/M metagenome (GOLD analysis project Ga0187827, IMG submission 167969) | Marine microbial and viral communities from oxygen minimum zone, Eastern Pacific Ocean - ETNP2014_SV_150_PacBio MetaG (Illumina Assembly) | ecosystem: Environmental > Aquatic > Marine > Hypoxic... | reverse complement strand
GTAATATACTTTTTGCTTTTTGCCAATTAGCATTTGATGGTGGTTCCCATTCAACTCGCGTCCGTTGTTTGGCTATGGCTTGAATAAAACTCATTTTAATTTTACCGATAGCGCTGTTCACTGAGTTTGGTTCCAATTAATACATTTGTTCGATAAACCCATAGCAGGGCTCTGACAACTATAACCGAAACCGTTTGGATAATAGTTGATCCTCCTCAAATTCCTCACAAAAATCTTGATACATGGTTAGTTGCAATTAAGAACTGGAGAATGAATAGGGCATGGCCATCGTATCAATCTCTCCAATCGATTTTCTTCAATCCACCTCTTTCTCTTTTTTGTTCTTCAACCATCATCTCAACATCTTTTAATAGTTGCTTTGCATCATAAATTATACCATCTTTAATAGTGTATTCTACTCCACCAACTAGTTCAGCTTCAGCCGTATCATTATTTAAGCGGACTGCACCAGTACCATATAATACTTTTATATTTTCAACAGGATTTTCATCTATTATAATCAGATCAGCAAGCAATCCGGCACGAATAACACCAAATTTGATATCTTCGCCTTTAGGCTCAAAAATAGCCTCAGCACCGTGTTTAGTTGCACCTCTAAATACTTCAAGTGGATGAAATCCTGCTTCCTGTAATAATTCCATTTCTTCCACAGAAGAGAACCCAAAAAGATTATATGTATAGCCAGCATCTGAACTTACAGTAACCCTTCCGCCCGCATTTTTATAGTCATTTAAGAAAGACATCCAAACTCTATAAAAGTTTTTCCAAGCTACTTCATCTGCGGTATTCCAGTCAAAATAGTAAGCGCCGTGGTTATATCTACTGGGTATATAATAATCCCATAGTGAAGGTAGTGTGTACTTTTCATGCCATACGGCAGTTTGAGCACGCATTACGTCCCGTGTAGCGATATATGCTGTCATAGTTGGATCAATAATGAAATCATATTCCAATAATTCATCAATAAGGGCTTTCCATTCAGGAGAACCTCTTTCATGAATCAAATTCCATTGCCTACCTACTTGACCAAAGCGGTGTTGCTCATTATTATAGTTCATATCGTAAGGCCAAGGCTGAACATCATAATCTTTATATAACGCTTCAAACAACCCGTAAAAATGAGTTTGATTACGTAAACCTATTCGCGCTGCATCAATGAGATTCATTTGTGCTACACCAATTTGTGCCAAATGGGCCACGGAACCCATTTTATTGGCATTCGCCTCATCCAATAAAGCTTTCATAATCTGAGGTCTTAGAGCTGTAAGTTTTAAACCATCAACCCCTATTTTCTTAGCGTATCTGACCCATTTCTTGGCCGTTTCAGGATCATTAATAGGGCCACCTTTCCAGTCTGGTCCATTTCCTGGTCTGTCATAAACATAAATCCGTGGTGCTACAATTTCATTCTTTGCACTTCTTTCTTTTTCTTTCAATGACCATTCTGTTGGTCCAAGCGCTACGCCTCTTATGGTTGTGATACCATGAGCCATCCAGAGCTTATAAGTGTATTCAGCATCGGGTGCTTTGAATTGATTTCCAGAATGCATATGTAGATCTACAAAACCAGGGAGGACATACTTTCCTGAAGCATCAATTTCATAATCACCTTTTTTCGGACGTTTTGATTCATTTATTGGAATGCCAGGATAACCTACATTCTGTACTTTAACTATCTTATTATTTTCAATAACAATGTCCATCGGCCCACGTGGCGGACCACCGGTCCCATCAATCACCGTTGCACCTCGAATAACTAATCTTTTATAGGGACCTTTACCTTCACCTTTTTTTCGATCAGGTGCAGCATTAGGCCCTTGGGATGTTAGTTTTGATATATTAAATATTTCTTTTTTCTTCTTACCACTAATAGCTTCATTTTGAGCAAATAGAGGTAATAAGGTTGCAATTAAAACAATATATTTTCCATATTGAGAAAATATTCTTCTAATTCTATTATGTATTTGATTATTCATTTTATTATTTCCATTCTATAATTAGATAAAAAAGCAACTTCTACTGAGGAAAAAAATAGGGTAAATCAAATATAGACCTACCCTATTTTCGGCTTAAAGAGCTAGTAACTTAATCTAGTTTTTTCATTACATATTGTCTTTTTCCAACTGAGATACTGGCCATCTACGATGTACGCCCTTACCCTTATTTATTTCTGCCCAACGAACAGGTATAAGTTCATAATGACGCATATCCTGCCAACGACGACCTTCGTACCACAGTTCCACTGACCGTTCATACTTCAGCTGAGTTAAAACTTCTGCTTGATCAGTGCTAACAAAATCTGCCAAACCAACACCGGTTCGAACCTCATTTATCATACTTACGGCAGTTGCCAAATCATTTGTCATTGCCGCATATTCAGCAATAATTAATCTAGCCTCATCAGCACGGCTAACAGGAATATCAGCACCTTCATCAGGATACTTTGTGATAAGGTAAACATCGTCACCTGTTCTTGGTGATTCATTTACTTTTGGTCCATGTATTATTCTAGGGTCTATATCACCGCTTACAGGATCTTTCATATAAGCATATTTAGGATCCATTCGATTATAACGCGATGCGTTGACAGACGAATAAACAAAGTTTGATGCACCTGGAGGTGCATAATTTGCATATTCTACATAAGTTGCTGATATGGCCAAAGCAGCTTTTGCTGCATCACTTGCTTTTTTGAATGTAGACATATCATCTTTTGAACTATTCCATTTCTCATCAAAGTAAAGAGCACGGTAAGCACGTGCAGTGGCACCGTGAGCAGCAGCAGCAAGTGACGTATTTCCTGCGGCAGATGCAATTGTGGCTGCAGATTGAAATTTTTCAATGGCTGATGTAGTTGTCGCCATCGGCGTAATTGGTGCTGCCCCGTCAATAACAACTTCTTCAAAATAATCAGCTAATGTTAATCGAGCAATTCCATTCCAAAAATAACCATTGGCAACACGCGTATCTGCATTTGGATTATCTACTAATTCCAACAAACGATTAGTCGCGTCCTCTGCAATCCACCTAGCTGAAGCTAGTGCATTATATAAATTATCGTATTGCTGATTATAGCCATCCATATATCCTTCATCAATCATAATCCTGAATGTTCCAGATCCAGATAAAAAGCCTTCATCAGAGCACGCTGCAGCCCAAACGACTCCATCATCAAGTGCAGCTGCAACGGCAACTTCAGGTGTATTACCAAGAGCATTTGCCATACCCTTATCTGCAAGATCACCATCTAGAATATTTGTAGGATTATCAACTTCAAAATCCTCACAAGATATCAAGAGCATTGTAAATACACTGAATAGAAGTGTGGCATAAAATTTCTTAGTTCTTGTTTCTTTTTTCATTTTATTCCTCTTAAGAAAATTAATTTTAAAATGCTTGTTTTCCATATCTATCAACTCCAACTAAAAGGTTGTATTAATGGCTACACCATAGAACATTGGACTTGGACCTGACATGTAGTCAATATTCTGCAGAAATTCACTACGCGATCCTCGACCGCCACCTGGATCAATATAACCCTCGAAGTCAGTAAAAATATGCAAGTTTCTTGCATTGAAAGATACAGTAGCAGCCTGGACACCAAACTTACCAGCAAGATCATTTGGTACCTGCCAGATTAGTGATAGTTCTTGAAACTTGAGATAATCACCTGCTTCCATCCAGTCACTGAAGACATTAGGATGCCGCATACCGTAGTTCTCGATATGTTTTTTACGCTCATCGAGTGAAACACTATTTGCTGGATCTAATGCAAAAGCTAAATCTGCAGCAGTTTTGTTATACCCTAAGTTTTGTCGGATGAGCTCAGATTCTCTTGATATTAAGAAGTCTCCTTCACCGCGAAACAATGTCCTAAGCGAAAGGCTATTCGAAAACTTTACCGTAGTACCAAAGGTATAGGTATAGGTGGGTGATGAATTTCCAATGTATTCTAAGGCATCATCACCATTTGCATCTTTCTTGAAATTCGGATAAATCTGTGAACGATGGGTCACCTGATCGATCGGTACACTAGTTGACCAAGGATTTGATGGGTCATGTACAGGCGCAATAATTGCACCCGGTTGGTAGCCTTCTTTAATCTGACTCCAGCGGCGACGTCCTTCTATCCTAAATGGTGCTACACCACCCATATCTGTTACTGTCTGATCTACATTTGAATAAGATCCTTCAATCTTTACAGATACCGCATCTTTTCTAAACACAGTCCAGTTTCCAGATAGTTCCACACCATTTGACTCCATACCACCAATATTAGTCAATTGAGCTTGCTGAAATCCGAGTGATGGTGATAATGCAACTGGTAATAGCGCATCAGTTGTCTTCTGAGTGTAATAAACAGCTTCAACACCTAAAAGATCATTAAAAGCCGTAAACTCTGCTCCAAACTCTATTTCTTGAGAGCGTTCAGGTTTTAGATCTTTATTACCTAAGTTTAATGGCAATACAGCTCCGTTGTTTTCAATACCTGAAGCTGGCTGCCAAGTGCGTTGAGCATCAAAAGCACCAGGCTGTAGTCCAGACGTACCAAAAGCTGCCCGAACCCTAAATTGATTAATCGCACTGAAACTCCAAAATGGTTCTTCAGAAACAACCCACGATAGACCTGCTTTTGGATACGATTCAAAACCAAAATCTTCACCAAATGCTGAATTTCCATCCATTCTCATTCCAAGTGTCAAAAATAAGCGATCATCTAAACCTAATTGCTCTTGGATAAATGCACCTGCATTGATGACAGTTTCTTCAAATTCATCAACATTACTTACTGATGAACCTCCACGCAACGTACTTAACGCAGCGGCAGGGAAATTATTTACTGATACCTGTTGCTGATTTGTGATATCTGTAAAACTCTGTGCTCCAATAACAGTAGATGAGACGAGTCTATCTGAAATATTGTAGTTTGCATTTGTTTTAAAATCTAATGTAAAGATATCTTTTTCTCTGTGCCATCTATCCCTTGCTCCTTTAGATGGTGAAGCAGGATTGGCACCTCCTTTAGGTACAAAACGTGTAGTTTTAACTAATACATCATTCAAGCCCATCTGAACGCTAGAACGAACTTGATCATTCCATTTATAATCTATTTTTGCACTAATTAATCGATTGTCAGTCACTTCTTCAGAATCCCAAGTTAATGCCCCAGCAACAGTATAATCTTGTCCACCATAGGGACGTAATTCAGATGTATTAGATGGATCACACAACATGATTTCTGCCCAGAATCCCCACCATGGCATTGGAGCCATCTGTGTATTTTCCGTCAAACTTATATCAATACTTGTAGATAATTTGTCAGAGTTCTGAAAATCAAGCGCTGTTCTTAAACTCCATTTATCAACACTATTTTTGGGCTGTGACCCAGGAAGATCTGACCAAGTAGCAGATGCATAATATTTTGTACCTGGAGTTCCACCTCGGACAGAAAAGGAATAATCTTGCTGATGAGAATTCTTCATATAATCAGCAGCTGGATTATTAGTCATGATGGTTCTAGTCTCAGAATCATACCCATAATTATCATCTACACGATTCTTAGCATCAATTTTTGCAATTTTCTGATTTGTGCGAAAACTATATTGTGGTTCACTTACAGTGCCACGTTTTGTAAAAATCTGAATCACTCCACTAGAGGCCTCAGTTCCAAATAAGGTTGCTGCCGCTGCGCCTTTAATTACTTCAATCCGATCAATATTTTGTGGATCAATATCATTCAATCGTGAAGTAGAAATAGATGCGTTGTCAGTCATACTATTGTCAATTCTAACACCATCAATATAAATGAGAGGTTGATTTCTTTGTGTTAAGCTTACCGTTCCTCTTAGTCGTAGTCGAGAGGCACTCCCTTGGCCACCCATTGAAGCACCAACAAGCCCGGGGATTCTCCCTTGTAATGCATCGGTTACCGTTTGAACAGAACCGGAAGTTATCTCTTCTGAGCTAATAGAATTAATTGTCTGACCTAATGCTTTGCGTTTTGCCGGAGCGCCTGTTCCAGTCACAACAACTTGATCAAGATTAATTGCAGATGTTCTTAAAGAAAAATTCGTTTCTGATTGTTCACCAGCTGTTACAGTTACTTCCTGACTTTCATTAGCATAACCAACATAAGTGACAGTAACTGTGTAGGTCCCTGCTGGAACATTGGCGATATAATATTCACCTGAGATATTAGCTGCGGTACCATATGGTGTACCTTCCAATATGACATTAGCACCAGCAAGGCCTTGATTATCAGATGAAACAACACCTGACACTTGACCCACTTGGCCTAAAAGAATAGTTGAAAGAATACTAATTGTTATTAGGTTAGACAATTTCTTCATAAGTATCTCCGACATTTTATTTTAAACTATTAATCACTATTTTTCTTTCCAAACAAAGTCATAAAAATTAAAGTATATTATTAATTACGACTTATTCGGAATGCTCACTTAGTGAAAAATAAAGATACAAACCTTTATATGTCAAGATATAATATAATATAATAATAGATGATAAAATTAATCCAGATTATTCACAATAAAGATTACTCCCCTAATACTGGTTCAGAATTTTACATACATTATTTATTAATGTTTTTGCGTAATAAAACGCTCAAGCTAATGACAATATCTATTTATATATAACTAATTTTTAAGTGTTTCATCTATATTAGATAAAAACTTAAAATACATCTTGACTTCATTTTTTATCATATCATAATAACTCACATAATGACCCCAAGAAATAGATTTATCTTTTCGTATAAATTGAACAGTCAGTCTAATATCAAAGTGATTTAATCCTAAATCTTTAGCAAGAATTGTTCGTCTATTATGTTCTAAGTTAATCCTTCTAATCTCTTTATTAGCAAACATTATTCCTTGAGTCCAATTATACGTATTATCTATAAATTCACTTTGAGCGTAGCCTAATAGTCCTTCATTAGGGACATTCATAACATTCAAAACATTAAGGGGATCAATAGAACAAACGACATAATAGTCATTGTCCCATAATATTTTGCTTGACTCCTCAAATCTTTGGCTATTTACAATAAGTTTTTGATTTTCTTCTTTTAATCTATCAATTAAAGCCAGTTGATTATCTAAAATTTTATCTAGATGTTCTTTTTCCACCCTTCAGGTTCTCCTCGATATTAAAAAATGATTTAATTTATTTATAGTTTAATTAATTGCATCTAGAAACTTTACATAAACTTGAATTATATTTAATTTAAAATCATAATATTTAATAAAATATCCCCATGTTTTATCAGCTTTTTTACCATTATATAAAATGTGATTTGAAATATCAAAATGTTCAATTCCCAAGTCTTTTGCGGTGTTAACACGTTTTTTTTCTTCTTCTTTCATTGGTATTGACACTTTTGGGTCAAACAAAGGAGATATCGGCCACATTTTCGATAATTTAATAAACTCTTTTTTTGTGTACCCTAATAAACCCTTACTAGGAACCTTAATATTAATAATTTTCTGATCATCAATATTCCGTGTAATTGAATAATCATGATTATTGAATATTTGTTTACTTAATTGGAATTTTTTTAAATTATTCTTCAACTTCGAATTATCATTTTTAAGGATATCAATTAAATCAAGTTGATTATGAATAATTTTATCAAGTTGAAAATCGTTATCTAATCTTTTGGCTTCTGAGTTGTGAGTAAGAGGAATGTTTTCAAATATCACCTCATGATTTGACAACCATTTTAAGTTCACATTATTCATTTTAGCCAGTTTATTCAAGTTTTCTCGTCTCGGATTAGATTCACCGCTGCGCCATTTGTGTACGATAAAACGACTTACTTCCAGTTCAGAACAAATCTCTCCGATAGCCAAATGAGATTCATTGATCAATTTTTGTACTGCTTCAGCTTTTTTCATAATTTTCTTTCTTTATTAAATTTTATTCTTTTTAGATATCACATAGAATTTAAGTAAAAAATAATATTATATGAAACATAACGTGTTTTAAAAAACTATAAAATAATATATTATATATTAGTATATATATTATAATTTTTACAGCTTAAATCTTAACAGCATAGGTAGCCCTCAAACTTACCTCAGACCTTTAGCTAAAGTTGCAGATTAAGAAAAAGCCTCTCAAACTGAGAGGCTTTTTTATTGGTTAACTAATTGGATCCAAGTGAAGGGAACTCAAATATTAGTTTTATAATTTAAGAATAGCCCATTCTTTTGTGAGATTGGGAACTCTTCCCATGTTGTAACCTGTGCCTTCTGCAACCACAACCATATCTGAAGGATTATAACCATACCCTCCCTTAGGGTAGAATAAACCAGGCTCCATAGAAAAAGTCATATTCTTTTCTAGGACAGTTTCGTCACCTAAAGCAATATAAGGTTCTTGATGGCCTTCCATTCCTTCTCCGTGTGCTACCCGTTGGTAGAGATAATTTTGCATTCCATTTTTTAATTGGTAGGCATGGACTGCTTTAGCAATATCCTGACAGCGTGTACCAATGCTAGACATTCTTATTTGCATCCGAGAACCCTCAGCCATGACTTCCCACATTTTTTCCATTTCATTAGTCCAAGGTGCAATTTGGTAAGGGCAATAAAGTTCACCTCCACATCCACCAATTCGAACCACTCCTGCAACCTGTATAGAGTCACCTTTTTTTATTTTATTATGGTGAAATTGATTAGGGTGCGGATAAGCAGTACCAGTACCAGTCCTACAACCGATCCCCACACTAACACCGACTGCAGTATGCGGATGTCCATCACGTTTTATATCTTTCATTATAAGGTCAGTACCATACTCTATAGCAGCCATTTTCACCTTAAAATCTGTAAGATCTGTTCCATATTGAAGAATATAATCCCTTGTCCAAGCATGTATATCACTAAAATAATTATAGGCTCTTTGCGTTAAAGCTATTTCCTCATCTGTTTTAACGCGACGCATTTTAACACATACATCACTCACATCTTCAAAAGATGCTTTTGGTAAAATTTTCTTCATGTGTTTTAACGTTTTATAAGAAGGTGCTGCACTTAAGCCTATTTTTTTATTTCCATATCCGCGTTTTTTTATTCCTGTTAATTGCCATTTTACCAAATCTACTGGAGGTCCAGTATCGACTGTTCCTTGATCAGGATAAGCGCCATCTACATGAGGATAATCATAATAATACTCACCATCAGTTATCCACCAGCTTTTGACTATTTCTAAATCCAAACCTGGGTAAAACCAATGAATAGCCATTTTATCAGTAGGAATAAAACATGAGAATGGTCTCTCTGTAGTACTATGAAATAAACCAGTATAATAAATTAGATTCCAACGATCAGTGATTAGTATTCCGTCAAGTCCCTTTTCACCTAATTTTTTTTGTAGAACCTTAACTCTATCCTTATGCCACTCAAGAGGAAGTCGGTCTATAGTAGCAGGTTTTGGGTGAGCTGCATTATCAACTAATAATTTTTTTGATTTTCCTGATACTTGTGGCAATTTTGTCGCATCTGATTTTTTCTTAAATCCCAACGTTAATGCACCAACAGTTGCTACACTTGAACCTTTTATAAATTGTCTACGATTAATCATAATATTTATCCTTTTTTATTATAAATAAATAATAATAGTTAATATAATATACATTATATTATTTTATTACACAATATATGGTAGAAATAAAATTAAAATAATAACCTATCATGATAATTCGCAGTATTAACCAAATATAATGGAAATTAATTATGTTTAATCTAAAAACAAAAATTGCGGCATTTTATCCTATGCTTATGTTAACTGTCTTCTTCGCAATTCCGTGCGTCTTGTATGCACAAAATGCAGAGATAAATATATCCAAGGGCTGGGCAGAAGATCCACCTATACTCTCATCGCTCATAGATTTTACAAAAAGTGAGAGTAATCTGCGCGTAGCCGTGAAACGCTATGTTGAAGATAAAGCATCCATCAAACGGCGCTATGAAGTGCTTTTCTCACCCGCCCGTCACAAGCGTCTGCGTGATTTCCACCTGGCCTGGCAAAAGCGTCTTGAAGAACTTGATTTCGATGCTCTGAACCACGAAGGTCAGATCGATTACATCGCGCTCCGTAACCGCATCGAATATGACCTTGAGATGATAAAACTAGCTGAGCGGCAGGCAAAACAAATGGCGCCACTCTTGCCATTTGGGGATAAAATTCGCCTCCTACAAGAAAACCGTCATGATAGGAAACGGGTTGATCCTAAAGTAGCTGCCGCAACATTGGATGAAATTGCAAATCAAATAAGCAGTCTTATAAACACACTCATTGCGGAGGCGAAGGAAACGAATGGTTTGGTTATTCGCAGTGGTATTTCATCCATTACCGCTTGGACGGTAGCGAGGCAAATTGAGCATCTTCAAAGTGTCCTTGAAAATTATAACACTTTTTATGATGGCTACGATCCCATCTATTCCTGGTGGGCACGCGAACCTTATGCTCGCGCAGATGCAGCCTTGGAAAATTACGTTGCAGCCATCGACGAATATCTTGTAGGTATCAAACCCGAGGGAAAAGCTCCCATCATTGGTGATCCCGTCCTGGCCAATGGTCTGCGTGCAGACCTGGCTGTAAACATGATCCCCTATACACCGGAGGAATTGATTGCCATTGGTGAGAAGGAACGCGATTGGATAATCAATGAGTATAAGATGGTATCCCGCGATATGGGCTTTGGCAATGATTGGAAAGCTGCACTTGAATATGCCAAAAACCAGGCGCTACCTCCGGGTGAAGGACCGTGGCCCATTTTCGAAATTCAGGAATACTCGGAGGACTTCGTTAAGAAACTCGATATGATTACCATACCAGCACTTACTCTTGAAATCTGGCGCCTCGCCATGCAGACACCGGAAAGACAAAAAATCAACCCATTCTTTACTGGAGGAGAACAAACTCGAGTTTCCTATC
>Ga0187827_10008634_pt1 | contig 10978 bp, 8 predicted proteins | sample ETNtaG_39_FD_167969 | JGI IMG/M metagenome (GOLD analysis project Ga0187827, IMG submission 167969) | Marine microbial and viral communities from oxygen minimum zone, Eastern Pacific Ocean - ETNP2014_SV_150_PacBio MetaG (Illumina Assembly) | ecosystem: Environmental > Aquatic > Marine > Hypoxic... | reverse complement strand
ATCTGAAATTGTTGGTGAATTAAAGAGCCTGATTACAGATACAGATAAAGTAATGGTAATATTAGATTCTGACCATTCTAAAGCACATGTCCTTAAAGAAATGGAAATCTACAGTGATATTGTAACAGGTGGGAGTTACATGATTGTGGAAGATACAAATATGAATGGTCATCCTGTGCTGACAGGTTGGGGGCCAGGTCCTATGGAAGCAGTTGTGGATTTTTTTAAGGTAAATAATAGTTTTATTGTTGATAAAAGTAGAGAAAAGTTTTATCTGACTTATAACCCTAAAGGTTATCTAAAAAAAGTAGGGTAATAATCTTGAATATCCAATAACATGAAAAAGTGTATATTGTTGTTTCTATGGTTATAATCACTGTGGCAATGAAGATAAGGCTTTCAGTATGATTGACGTAGCAATAGATTCAAGATGCCATACCGTTAGAATTCTTAGCGGATTACTTCAAAAAAGCAAAGACAAATCCTAATGCATGATTGAAAATACACCTTTAAACATCCTTATTGTTGGCACCGGAATGTATGTGAGCGGAAGGGGTTCTGAGGGCTATGGAACAATACTACCGGCGGTTTATGAATGGTGGAGAAAAAATTCACAGGGTAATCTATATATTGCAGGAGCAAGATCTGAGGGTGTTGATGATATAAAAGAAAAGGTAAGGGCACTGAATGAACTATATGGATTTACTATAACACCGAAATACTTTCCTGAAGATGGTGTGTGCAATCCTGATGCTTATCTGCAGGCTTTAAAGAAGATTCCCAGGCCTGCGTGTGCTTTGGTTGTCACACCTGATAATATCCATAGAAAGATTGCTGGAGATGCAATAAAGAATGGGCTGCATTCACTGGTTGTAAAGCCACTTGCAAGCACGTTAGAAGAGGTAAAGGAACTTATAAGACTTCAGGAGAGACACCGGGTTTACTGTGCCGTAGAGTTCCACAAGAGATTAGATCGTTCCAATATAAAACTTAAGGACTGTATTGAGAGCGGGAAGATTGGTGATCCACTGTATTTTGTAGTCGAATACAGCCAGAGAAAGAGCATCCCTATAGACAGATTCAGGGATTGGGTTGACTCGACAAATGTTTTTCAATATCTTGGTATTCACTATGTCGATATTATATATTATGCCACTGGAGCTGTTCCTCGAAGGGCTATGGCAATAGGGCAGAAGAGCTATCTCGCCAGTCATGGTATTGATACTTATGATTCCATCCAAGCTGTAATAGAATGGGAAGCATCATCAGGCGAAGTTTTTATTTCAACATTTCTTGTTAACTGGATAGATCCAGAACGTACCTCTGCAGTGTCTGATCAAAAGATAAAAGTGATAGGGACTATGGGTCGTTATGAAGCAGATCAAAAGAGAAGAGGTATATTTATTGTTAATGACAAGGATGGAATCGAAGAGCCCAATCCGGATTTTTGCACTATGTATGGTACTGGAGAGAAAAATATTACATTCCGGGGATATGGCATAGAGAGCATTATTCAGTTCTTAAGTGATGTGGTTGACATAGAGGCAGGAAAGATCAGGATAAATGATTTGGAGGGTAAGAGACCTACATTTAAAGAGTCAGTTATTCCTACGATAGTTCTTGAGGCTGTGAATAGGAGCCTTAATGAAAACGGGGAGTGGATAACAACAAATCTTACAGAGAGTAGATTTGGTTTTATTAAGAGGGTTTTGGATGAACAAAAATGAGGTTTTTGTTTCTGCCGATAAACTGCGCTCTTTTATTAAGAATATATTATTAAAGACTAAAGTCAATGAAGATGTTGCAGGTTATGTTGCTGAAGGTTTAGTTCAGACTTCCCTCAGAGGTGTTGATTCTCATGGAATAAGACTTTTTCCTCATTATCTGGAAGGTGTTAAGAAAGGAAGAATAAATCCTAATCCTAAATACAAATTTGAAAGAACAACTCCATCTACAGGAATGTTTGATGCTGATCATACTTTCGGACATGCTGCAGGAATGGAAGCCGCAAAAAAGGCAGTTGAACTTGCAAATGAAGCAGGGACAGGACATATTGCGGTTTATAACTCAAGCCACTTTGGGGCAGCGGCTTATTATGCTTTAGAAATAGCAAAACATGATATGATTGGAATGTCCTTTACCAATACAGATGCTCTTGTTAAGACATATGCAGGGAAAAGGGCTTTTCTTGGAAATAATCCCTTCTGTGCGGTTGTGCCTTTGGCAGATGAAGAACCATTTTGTCTGGATATGGCGACAAGTATTATCACATTTAATAAGGTAAAGCAACACAGAGAAAATAATCTTCCACTTCCCGACAAAGTTGCTGCTGATTCGAATGGCTATGAGACTACAAATGCTGAGGGAGCGACGACGCTTTTGCCTATAGGCAAGTATAAGGGATATGGGTTGAGCATGTTTATAGAAATTTTATGCAGTCTCTTTACAGGAATGCCTTATGGTCCTCATATTCCAAAGATGTTTGAAGCGCCAATGACTGAGAAACGATATCTTGGCCACTTTATAATTGCCATGAGAATTGACTGTTTTCAGGATAAAGATACTTTTAAAGAACGCATGAGTTTAATGGTAAGTGAAATCAGAAATGAGCCTGCAATGGACAAAGATATGCCTATACAGGTTCCAGGGGAACCTGAGAAAGCAATTGCTAAAAAAAGAGGTATGACCGGTATTCCTATAGAAAATAAGCTAATGAAAGAGTTTGTTAATTTTGGCAAGGATTATAATATAAATTTTCCATACAAGAGTTAACGTGTGAATGATAAAGCAAACATAATAGCAATGATTCCTGCGAGGCTAGGGAGTACAAGACTAAAAATAAAAAACCTTGCTCTTTTAAATGGAAGGCCGCTTATTTCATATACAATTAATGCGGCGAAGGAATCCAATATTTTTACCAGGATTGTAGTTAATTCTGATGACGAGCTGTTTGCTGAGATAGCAGAACGTTATGGTGTAGAGTTTTATTTGAGACCATCAGAACTGGGTTCTTCTACTGCAAAGTCAGATAATGTAGTATATGATTTTATGTTAAAACATCAGGCAGGTGCTACAGCATGGGTGAATCCGATATCTCCCCTACAAACCGGGCTTGAGATAAGAGATGTTATAAACCATTTTTATAAAGAAAAACTTGATACACTTATTACTGTAAGAAATGAACAAGTTCATTGTGTTTACGAAGAGAAACCAATCAATTTTGTTAGAGATGAGTTGTTTGCGCAAACACAGGATCTTAATCCTGTACAGGCTTGTGTATATTCAATAATGATGTGGAGGAATAAAACCTTTTTAGATACATTTGAAGGAAAAGGATACGCTCTTTTTTGCGGCAAGGTCGGATATTTCCCTGTCAATAGGGAGAATACAGTTATTATTAAAACCAGCGAAGATCTTATGCTTGCCGATTACATAATAAGAGCAAGAGAATCACTAGAAAGCTACGAAGTTCAATACGATGAACTTGTTAAATAAATGGAAGAGATAAGGAATAAATGGTTTCTATAATCATAAGAACAAAGGATGAAGAAAGATGGATCACGCCCTGTTTGAAGGGGGTATATTCACAGGATTACAAGGACTTTGAAGTCATCATAGTGGACAATGAAAGTACAGATAAGACAATTGAAAAAGCATCTCAGTTTAATGTTGATGAAATATTGACCTGTAAGAATTATAAACCCGGTTTAGCTTTAAATATGGGTATCAGAGCGTCAAAAGGAGAATATATAGTCTGTCTTTCAGGACACTGTGTTCCCGTTAATGATAAGTGGCTTTCATCTCTGCTTGAAAATATTGTAGATAAAAATGTCGCAGGGGTATATGGCCGACAGGAACCTCTTGCTTTTACCCCTGATTCCGACAAAAGAGATTTGTCAATTATTTTTGGCTTAGATAAAAAGGTTCAGAGACATGACAGCTTTTTTCATAATGCTAATAGCATGATAAGAAGAGACCTTTGGGAAAAAATACCATTTGATGAAATTATAACAAATATAGAGGATCGGCTATGGGCCGAAAAAATATTACAAGAAGGGTACAATATAGTGTACGAACCGAAGGCAAGTGTTTTTCACTATCATGGTATACATCAAGATGGAAATAATGAACGATGTATAAATGTTGTAAGAATTCTAGAAGGCTTAAGCCGTAATGTTACCGGAAATATAAATATAGATAAACTTAATATTGTTGCCATAATTCCAATTACAGGGGAGGTTCAATATCTGAAAGATAAGCCGTTAATGTATTATACGATTGAAGCCGCGAAAAAATCAAAATATATTAAAAGCATTATAGTCAGTACTGACAATATGGAGACAGCAAATGTAGCTAACGGTATAGGCGCTGAGACTCCGTTTCTAAGAGATACAATTTTTTCAGAAGATTATATTGATATAGTACGTGTTTTTCAACATTCTCTTGAACAATTAGATTCGTTGAAGAAATTTCCAGATATTTTAATAACTATGAAAACAACTTTTCCATTTCGTCCTCCAAATATTATTGACAATATGATTGAGCAACTTTTTGATAATGGTCTTGATAGCATAATAGCTGCAAAATATGAAAATAAATCTATATGGAAGGGAAAAGACGGTAAGATTGAGTTGATAGATGAAGGACTGACTCCAAGGCAATATAAGGACCCAACATTTATAGGGTTAAGAGGTCTCTGTTGTGTGACCCATCCTGAGTTTCTTCGTGAAGGAAGCATGTTTGGTCAAAACATTGGAATCTATGAAATTGATAGCCCTCTTGCTCACTTTGAGGTTAGAAGTGCAAAGGAATTTGTTATAGCAGGGCAATTAGTTGATATAACTGATATTCTGTAAAAGTAATATTGTCTTTACACTGTAATTAGATAAAATCTATTAATCGGTTATCTCTTGTTTTTTATCAGACACTACTGGTACATGACATCAATGCTTTAATGTTAGTATTTCTATAGGAAACATTTATTGTGAATAGAAATAAGGAAAAAAGGGTTTTAATGATTGCTCCTAATATTATTGGAGTTAAGGGGAGAATGAACCGTTTTGTACCTGGTTTAGGGATTATGTATCTTGCTGCTGTGCTGGAAGAGAGGGGGTTTCATGTGGCGATCCGTGATACAGCGGTCGAGGGACATGATATACGAACAAATACAGACATACATTCCAGTCTAGAGGTAATCGGAGAGAGAGATGAAACGATAAGAGATTATGTGGCTGATTTTAAACCTGACATTGTAGGTGTTTCAGTGCTTTTTTATAGTCAAAATTCTCAGGGCCACAATGTGGCAAAGATTGTCAAGTCTTTAAATCCCAACACATTGGTTGTAATAGGTGGCAATCAGGTGTCTGAGAATTACGCTTCTATAATGAAAAATAAGAATATAGATTATGCAATGATAAACGAGTGCGATCTGGTATTTGCCGATTTTGTAGAGGCCTATTTTTCTGGCAAAGATTACAAAAAAATACCTGGTTTGGTATACAGAACTGACGTGGGCCTTGAAGTTAACAATAATAGCAGTTTTATAAAAAATCTTGACGAGATTCCACTACCTGCAAGACACCTTGTAAACATGGAAAAATATTTTGAAATAGGTCTTTCGCATAACCCATATGCAAGGCACTCACGTGTGGGATACGTCATGACTTCTCGTGGCTGTCCGGAAAAGTGTGCTTTCTGTACAACTCCCATTCGTTGGGGAAGGAGAGTCAGGTTGAGATCAATTGAGAATGTGGGGCAGGAATTAAAACAGCTACAGGATGAATATAAAGTGGGTGAAATTCAGTTTGAAGACGACACTCTTACTCTTAATCTAAAACATCTTCACAAACTATGTGATGCCATTGAGCCTCTGGGGCTTTTATGGAATACGGTTAATGGGGTAAGGATTGATTATCATGAAAGAAAGCCCAAGGCCCAGGAGGAAATGTTCAAAAGAATGGCTGATTCCGGATGTTATCAAGTTTGTTTTGGCCTGGAAAGTGGTGACCAAAGAGTGCTTGATAAATTATTAAACAAAAACCTTAAATTATCCGCAGTTGAACCTTGTATTGATGCGGCTAAAAAGGCTGGACTTTCAGTTCACTTGTTTTTGATGGTAGGGTTTCCTGGGGAGACTTTGGACGAAATGGAGCGTACCATAGCCTATGCAGGGAGATTGGGTCCTGACAGTTGTTCTATTTCCATCTATACGCCTTTGCCAGGTACTCCGCTACACAAGTATGCTTATGAGAATGGTTACCTCGTCGGTGGGATTACTGAGGACAATATTTTGTTTGCTAAATCGAATATCAAGGTGACAGGATTTACCCCCGACGAATTCGAAAATCAGGTTATAACATGGACAAATGAGTTGAACAACGCATTAAAGGAGAGAGATCCCGATAAATTTCACGAGAAATACAAACGATTTCTTGATAAAGATAAAGGCATCACATTTATGAAACACACTTGATTGTTATATGAGTGAACATTTCTAATCCTTACATTTTTAAAATATTCATCACACTTCATCCATCACTATCTGTTTATTGAGTATTTGATGTTGCTAAAATTTGCGAATAAAGTTTCGAGTAGATTGTTTTCAACATTAAGTATACTTTCTTTGCTTATTCCGAAGAACAGAAAGCTTATATTGTTTGGGGCATCGCTGGGTAAATACTTTGATGGTAATGGTAGTGCGTTATATCAATATATTATTAAATGTCATAAAGGAGAATTTTGCTGTGTATGGTTGACAGATAGTAAAGAAGTTCTGTTACTTGTTAAGAATGTTGGAGGTAGGGCTTATCTAAGAAAATCCTTAACAGGTATATGGCTATCGCTTAGAGCGTCATTAATAGTTACATCACATCAGACTAGTGATGTATTATTATATTCTCCTGTTTTGAAGACTCCAAAGGAGTTATTGCTTCATCATGGTGCTGCAATGAATAGAGGTCCGAATCAGGGTCATTTATCAAGCGGAAACATGGTATTCAAAAATGATACAGAGTTTCTTAAGTATAGCAAAAAAATAACATATATGATTGCCACTTCTTTATGGACTGCGGATCGCCAGAGAATGATTTCACCTGTTCCTCCTTCTCGGGTTAAAATTGCGGGTTATCCTAGAAACGATTTTTTCTTTCAGCCTGATGAGGTCATGATAAATTCTATAAAAAGCAAATATGATTTAGATAAATACACTGTCTTGTACGCTCCTTCATGGAGAAAGTGGTGGCCGGTACATTATTTTCCGTTTAAAGACTTAGACATGGAAGTTTTAAGCAGTTTTCTTAAAGAACGAAGGATTGCCATTGTTATTCGTCCTCATCCGACTGATTTAAAAAGACAAAGAAGCAATTTATTTTGGAAGACCTTGCGGGATTTTGATGAAGTTATCAAGATTGTTACCCGGGATGAACTTCCAGATGTTCAACCGTTATTGTATCTGTCGGACTGTTTGATAACAGATTATTCATCCATTCAGCATGATTATTTTTTATTGAACAGGCCTGTTATATATTTGCCGTATGACATTGATGAGTATTCCAAAAAAGTTGGTGGATTTAATATGGATTATGATTATTTTGCTCCAGGTCCAAAACCAAAAACACAAGCGGAATTTTTGAGTTATTTGGAAATGTTTTATAAGAAAGAGGATCCATTTTCTGTGGAGAGATCCAAGATTAGGGATGTAGTTCATAAGTACAAGGATGGACAGTCTTGCAGACGTGTATATGAGCTGATTAAAGAGATGACAGCTCCTGTTTAATATGTATCAGTACTTAAAGTTTAGTAGTTTGATCTTCTCCCCCCCTCATTTTTCTTAAGTGCTTATTATTTCAGTAATTTTCCGATTCTCTATATTAGGCATTTTTCTGAGGTAATACAACGATTTCTAATCAAAACATTAAAAACATCCTCTTTATTGAATGCGGGCGTTCAGGTTATGGTGGGTCGTTTCACAGCCTTTACCTCACAATAAAGAGCCTGGATCAAAACAAGTACAAGTTTAACGTTGTTTTCTTTAATAGGTCAGTTTTTTATGAGAGATTTTTCAAAATTGGAACTGAATGTCATTATGTTGATGATGTAATATTCAGCGATGGTAGAAGGTATCAGAAGTACATACTCGGAAAGTTGAATGGATTTATTCTCAGGTACTTACCTGTATTCAGTGTGTGGTTCGAGTACATTATGCATCGTGTCACAATCTCTAAGCTAACAATGCTTGCCAGGGAAAAAAATATTGACCTGATTCATCTCAATAATCAGGTGGTGCTTAATTATATGGGTGTGTTTATTACAAAGTCCTTAGGTATTCCATGTATATCTCATTTGAGGACATTTAATTCGTACGGATTAAATAAAAATAAAGTAGATTATTTGAAGAAAGTAAACGTCCGTTATGTAGCAATATCTGAGAAAATTAAACACCATTGGGTTGAGAGAGGGCTGGATTCAAAGAAGATAGATGTCATATACAATGTATATCAACCCGGTGATGATGACGCATTACCAGATAAAGATATTTCTTCTATGTCAAAATATGATGGATACAAAATAATTTTTGTTGGAAGACTTATAGAATGTAAAGGAATCCCCTTTTTATTAAAAAGCTTTGAGCAAATTATAAATAATAATATTAACGCAAAGCTTTTTTTAGTGGGTGACGGTGAAGAAGAGAATAAATTAAAAAAATATATTTCTGAACTAAATATAAAGCAGCATGTGGTTTTTCTTGGCTATAGAAGTAATCCTCAGTCATTTATAAGGAATGCAGATTTATTAGTGTTTCCATCAAGCGAAGAGGGTTTCGGACGTGTTTTATTGGAGGCGATGGATGTTGGAACTCCGGTTATTGGAACAAGAATAGGCGGTATACCTGAGATTATAGAGCATGGAGTAAATGGTTTTCTTGTAGACTATGGAGATGTTGACAGTCTTAAGCGATCAATAATCGCGATACTAAAAGATGAATCTTTAAGATTAAAAATGATCCAGGGCGGTAATGAAACCATAAACTCAAAATTCCGTGTTGAGCTTTATCGGAAAAAATTAGAGAATGTATACGATACCCTCCTTTATGTAGCAAATTGAGATCTGTGAGAATCACATTGGTAATATCGTCATTATCAGGAGGTGGTGCAGAAAGGGTCATTTCAATAATGGCTAATTATTGGGCTAAGGCTGCACATCAAATCACTATATTAACTTTTGATGACAATAGTTCTCCGCATTATCATATTCCTGAGTCTATTCAATGGCAGGCTTTAAATATTTCAGGTCAATCTAATTCATGGGTAGAAGGATTGCTAAATAATCTAAAGCGTATTTATATTTTACGTAAGTTCATTTTGCAATCTAAACCTGACGGTGTAATTAGCTTTATTTATTCAACAAATATTCTTGTTTTATTGGCTACTCGTTTTCTATCGTATAAAGTTATAATCTCGGAGCGTAATTATCCAATATACAATAAGAAAAGTCGTCTAATATGGGATTGGTTGAGGAGGGGTTTGTATCATTTGGCAGATCATCTGGTTGTTCAAACCAGTGAGATTAAAAATTATTTCAAGAGTTATTGTAAATCTATTCAAATCATACATAATCCTGTTCAAGTTACATATGAAAACCTTAAAGTAGACCCCGAAATTGAACTGCCTTCTGGCAAACGGCTCGTAGCAATGGGAAGTCTGGCGCGGCAAAAAGGTTTTGATTTGTTGATGCCTGTATTTGCAAATCTTCATAAGACATTTAATGACTGGAGCCTGATTATTCTTGGTTCTGGTTCTCTGGAAACTGAACTAAAACAGGAGACAATACGATTGGGTATAGAAGGTTTTGTCTACTTTCCTGGTAGAGTAATGAACCCTTTTTCAGTGTTATCGAGATGTGATTTGTTTGTCATGTCTTCAAGATATGAAGGTTTTCCAAATGCCCTATTAGAGGCAATGGCGTGTGGTCTGCCTCCTGTCAGCTTTGATTGCCCTTCTGGTCCAGGAGAAATTATCCAACAGGGTATTAATGGTTATTTAGTTCCCCCGGAAGACATAAAATCTATGGAGAATACACTTTATGAATTAATGCAAGATGAGGAACTGAGAGTTAATCTTGGGAAAGAGGCTACAAAGGTGCGTGGAAGTTATGCTCCTGATAAAATTATGAAACAATGGGAGATGCTACTAAAAAACAATGAAAAATAAAATTATAGTCAGTGAAAGTCTGTTGAGAGATATTGAGTATTAATGTGGGCTTTATAATAAGGGTAGGAGAGTTTTTAAGATCCTGTGGTTTTGCAAAGAATAACCCTAAACTGAGAAGTTTGTTAAGAAGCCTGGGAATAGGCATTTCTAAAAGGATTAAATCAAAGGGGGTTATGAAGAATATTGGTGGAATAGCCAATTTTCTTATGTCTCCCGACTTTACATTTTATGATGTTGAAGGTTGGGGAAAGGGGAAAAATAACGGATATCAAAAACTTATAGAACTTGCCGGGGAGAAAAACACTGTTTTTGACATAGGAGCCCATATAGGTATATGTAGTCTCTCAATCAGCAAGGTTATAAAAGAGGGGGGAATATGTTATGCCTTTGAGCCTGCTAGGGCAAACCGGAGATACCTTGAAACACATTTGAAAATGAACAATGTTGATAACGTGATTGTTGTTCCCAGTCTCGTTGGAGACAAATGTGACGACTGTGTGGAATTCTACGAATCTCCCAGTGATTCAGGTATGAACTCACTCTGCATGCCGAAGAATAAAGACTCAATCTATAATAAAGTTGTGAAAGAACAAGTAACTCTTGATTCCTTTGTTGCGAAAAATGGTTGTATACCCGGACTTATGAAAATTGATGTTGAAGGCGCCGAAATCAATGTGTTGAGGGGTGCTAAATCTGTTTTAAGGGAATATCACCCTGAAATAATAATTTCAGTTCATCCAAAACATTTAGAAATACTAGGGCATTCGGTT